>JAAUYK010048841.1_pt1 | contig 16634 bp, 15 predicted proteins | sample 7278021 | NCBI WGS metagenome assembly JAAUYK01 (sample SAMN14350223, study PRJNA611818) | marine sediment metagenome | isolation source: surface marine sediment (1.8m) | place: French Polynesia: Moorea | collected 2018-08
GGTAAAATCAATGTGGGCCTCCCGCTGTGATCTGTCCACGGTAATGCTTACCTTGATCACCGAACCATCATCCATGGCATAACTGAACTGACCATCGCTTAAGGCATCCAAAACTCGACGCACGGATTCCTCGGCATTATTTTGTACATGCTGCATATAGGCATGCACGACCGGGAGACTGAAATGCCGGACTATCTTCAATAACTCCTGCATGCCTTTTTCACAAGCGGCCAACTGTGCCTTGAAATCCGCTAGATTCGTATCAATATTACGTGCCGGGTAAGACCCAGCAGCTAAAACATCACGCATCTCCTGCTCGAGAAACCGGCCTGCCCTCACCATGGTGATGTTATCCAGCAGGATCCCTTCTTGCTCCACGCTGAAAGAATTGGAGGGCATTGACCCCGGGGTGATTCCACCAATATCGGCATGGTGACCACGTGCCGCCACATAAAAAATGATTTTTGTGCCGACATCATCGAACACCGGTTTTATAACCGTGACATCCGGTAAATGTGTACCCCCATTGTAGGGTGCGTTGAGCACATAAGCATCACCCCTGGACATCGATGAACGACGTTCACGAATGACGGTTTTTATACTTTCACTCATTGACCCCAGGTGAACAGGCATGTGTGGCGCATTGGCAATCAGGTCTCCTTCAGCATCAAATACCGCGCAGGAAAAATCGAGGCGTTCCTTGATATTCACCGAAGTCGCTGTATTTTCTAACACCGACCCCATTTGTTCGGCAATCGACATGAATAGATTGTTGAAGATCTCCAACATGACCGGATCTACATCGGTACCGACGGCAACCTGTTGGGGTTTTTCAAGATAACGTTCCAGTACAATATTATTTTGCTGGGTGAGTCTGCCACGCCAACCCGGTTCAATGACAATCGTGCTCGTCTGTTCAATAATAACGGCCGGACCATTGATAGGGTGGTCCATCGGCAGATGATCACGATAAAAAAAGGGCGTTGATTGCATCTGCCCACCGATAAATACAGGATACTCTGCTGCTGCAGTCAGGTATTGATTATTGACCTGTTCAACACGAACCTCCGGTATCGCATTGACCGCAATGACCTCTACTTCTATAGAACGTACCAAAATAGTTTTGTCTTGGCTGATGAAACCAAAAGATAAGCGATGTTTATCCTCGAATTCGGTCGTCATGGCGTCGAGGCGCGCAAACTCAACCGGAATCGTGGTATCCGAACCCTGATAATGACAGTGCAAGCGGGTTAGAGATTGTAATTGAGACGGGTTAGCTCCCTGGGCCCGCAGATCTGATTCACCTTGTGTGACTAACTCCTTCTGGTCCTTTAACAAAACCTCAACTAGATCTATATTCAAGGGTAACTCAATACTGCGTTCATGGATCTGCCGCAGATCGGCTAGACCCATTCCATAAGCAGATAATACCCCCGCAAACGGATGCAGATAGATTCTTTCAATTGCCAAAGCGTCAGCGACCAGACAAGCATGTTGCCCCCCGGCACCTCCATAGCAGCACAGCGTGTATTCTGCGACATCATAACCACGTTGTACGGAAATTTTCTTAATGGCATTCGCCATGTTTTCTACCGCAATACTCAGGAAACCCGAGGCTATTTCGACTTCGCTGACTGACTTACGCGCGGCCATGTTAATTTTACTAGCCAGTTGGTTAAAACCATGCCTTACCCTGTCACGATCAAGCGGTTGATCAGCTCCCGGACCAAACACTTTTGGAAAAAAACTGGGTTGAATCTTGCCCAGCATGACATTGCAATCGGTCACGCACAAAGGCCCTCCCCTGCCATAACAAGCGGGTCCAGGGTTGGCGCCTGCCGAATCCGGACCCACACGATAGCGAGCACCATCAAACTTGAGAATGGATCCACCACCAGCTGCAACGGTGTGGATACGCATCATGGGCGCACGCATGCGTATTCCGGCGACTTCAGTCTCAAATGTGCGTTCAAGTGCTCCAGCATAGTGACACACATCCGTTGAGGTGCCTCCCATATCAAAACCGATCAACTGCTCATAACCGGCCGCCTTAGCTGTTTCAATCATGCCGATAACACCCCCCGCAGGACCGGATAAAATGGCATCCTTACCCACAAAATGGTGTGCTTCGGTTAAGCCTCCATTCGATTGCATAAACTGCAGTTGATTGGAAACTGGATTGATCATTTCTAATTGTTCTGCTACTTGATTAACGTAGCGACGTAAAATGGGTGACAAGTAAGCATCGACAACTGTGGTATCACCCCGGGATACCAACTTCATCAACGGGCTGATTTTAGAGCTGACAGATATTTGTTCATAACCGACTTGTTTTGCAAGCTCTGCTACCTTTAATTCATGCTCATCAAAACGATAACCATGCATAAACACAATAGCGACCGAACGAATGCCTTTTTGGTAGTAAAATTCCAGTCCTTGCCTGGCCTGATGTTCATCCAATAACCGAATAACTCTACCCGAAGCGTTAATGCGCTCATCGATTTCCAACACATCGGCATAAAGCATGTCAGGCAATTCGATTTTTAACTCAAAAAGTTGAGGACGGTTTTGATAACCTATGCGCAGGGCATCTGCAAAGCCGCGCGTAATGACCAGCAAGGTAGGCTCACCCTTACGTTCAAGCAGTGCATTCGTAGCCACGGTCGTTCCCATCTTGACAATGAATGCTTGACCCTTGGCTGTCGTAACATGCTGATCGACAATCCGTCGTATACCTTCAATCGCAGCGTCCTGATATTGTTCTGGGTTTTCTGAGAGCAGCTTATCAGTCACTATGCCCCCTTGAGGGCTTAGTGCCACAATATCGGTAAAAGTACCACCACGATCTATCCAGAATTGCCAGGAATTAAGGTACGCCATTAATTACTTGTGCAGCTTTAAATAAAAATCATTCTAAAGGATTATTGGATATAAGACTAAGCTTTAAGAAACCTGAATCTCAAACATCTTACGTGTTGCGGGGTTTCGAATGGCGCCCTAAATACTGAGCTATAATAAAAAGAATAGAGGAACAATAATTCAGGCGATGTCAAAAGAGTCCGACCAAAATATTAAGATTTATCATCAAGCATTACAGTTAATGGAACAAAATTCTGAACTACGTGATGCTATGTATAGAAATGTCGCTGATCGTGTCACCTTGACCACACGCTTTGGCCTGTTCATGCTGATCATTATTGCCATTTCTATCTATCTGTTACTTAAAACCTTGAACAGCCAGGTGGTACACATGTTGGAGGGTATCGAAACCATGAATGAGTCATTCGATTCCGTTAGCCATAACATGATGAACATTCAACAGGATATGCAGAACATCAGTACTAAAACACGGAATGTAACCCACATTCGTTCCAGTACGCATGAGGTTGCCAATACCTTGCAGGGCATTCATTTTTCTATCGCCAATGCCAGCAATAGTATTCAAAGGATTAACGAAGGTATGCAGTACATTGACCAGTCGATGTACCAGGTTAATCAGAACATTTACCCTCTCAGTAGCAACATCTTCAGTATCAGCCGGGACATGTACCGAATCAGTGAGCCTTTCGACGCTTTTAATAGTTTATTCCCCTAAACTCGCCCAAAATCACCATGCTATCGGAACAAAACAAACTGTTACTCGAATCTATCCGTAAAGAGAATGTGTCTTTACAGGAACTCGATGAAGCGAGTAAAAAAAGCAAGAGGGCAAACCGACTGTTGATTATCGTTGTTTTTTTACTGCTGTTCCTGTTACTGGTTGTTAATCTTTACACATTATTCAGTCTCTACAAAAACTTGAACCGGATTGTTCTTGAAATCGATAATATGGAACTGCAATTCGACAGGGTGTCAAAGTCAATGAATAATGTCACTCAAAATTTACACCAGGTATCTAGTAGCATGGATGCCATGCCGGGTATCCGCGAGTCTATGAGTACGATTGCGTTAACCATGTCACCAGTATCTAATGAGATGGATGATATCGCGATCGATCTGGTTGATGTGAATCACTCTCTTGAGCTGATCAATCAGCGCATGTATTCGCTCAATCAGCAGATTAATTCGATGGGGTACTCAACTCGGAACATTCAACACAATACCTATGATATTCGGCGACCTACTCGTTTTTTTGACTGGATGCTGCCGTAATTATTGGGGCAACCCGTATTCCAATGGATTGCCATCCTTGCGCCAGGCCCTGAAACCATCACGATAATATTTGATATTGGTAAAACCCCAGGCGACTGCCTTTTCAGCTGCCTTGTAACTCAAACTACAGTGTGCACCATTACAATAGAGGACCATGGGTGTATTTTTGTCACCCAACTTCAACAGGTTCTCCTCGGTAAAACCCTCCTTAATGTAAAGATGGGCAGCACCCGGTATATGGCGTTTTTTATATTGTCGTGGACTACGCACATCGATAAAAATAACACCATCAGCATGCATGTTTTTAGCCTGCTCCAGACTGATAGTTTCAGTTCCATCGACGGTTAGTGGTGATTGGTATTTGCTGGACTCAGCCCATAATTGTTGGCAAAACAACAAGTTAAACAATACCGCCAGGTAAGCGACATTCTTGTACATCAACTCATCCTCGATACATTAAATAATTCGAGAATATATCAATTACTCCTACAAATACAGGTTTTGCCATGGGCATAAAGAAGCCGGGGAAAAACGGAAATACCACTTCTCCGTTTCTCACCCGGCCAGGGGGAGTTAACGTATAACTTAACGTTTAGTTCGATAAGCTATAAACATAGGCTGCTAACAGGTGACTTTTATCATCACCCAGAAATTCACCTAACGCGGGCATCGCTCCATTCTTGCCTTCATTGATGATTTTCTTGATGGCGCCAGCGGAGCTGCCATGTAGCCAGATATTATCGGTCAAGTTAGGGGCTCCTAGCATCTGATTGCCGGTACCATCTGCACCATGACAAGCCGCACAATACATATTGAAATGCGCCTTACCCGCTTCAGCGGAAGCAGCATCAACCTCACGACCACTCAATGTCTGTACATAGTTCGCAGTATCTTCAACGCCCTGTTCCCCTAAAATAGGTCCCCAAGGCGTCATTAAACCACCGCGACCATTGACAATCGTGTTTTTGATTTGCTCCGGCTCGCCACCCCAAATCCAGTCATTATCGGTCAGATTGGGAAAACCCCGAGCGCCTCGAGCATCGGAACCATGGCATTGAGAACAGTAATTACTATACAGCCGTTCGCCTGCCTTCAAAGCCTCGGCATCCTTGGACAGGTCCGGAATGGAAGTCGCGGCAAAGGCTGCAAATATAGGCTGATATTTCTGATCAGCAGCAGCAACCTCTTTATCGTACTGGCCGTGAGAAGACCATTTACTCATCCCTTGGAAATTACCCAGACCCGGAAAGATCACCAGGTAAGCCAAACCAAAAATGATGGTGATATAAAATAACCATAGCCACCAACGAGGAAGCGGGTTATTCAACTCTTGCAGGCCATCCCAGGTATGACCGGTTGCGGCTCCTGATTCGGCTTCATCCGGACGTTTTTTCATTGTCCACTTGATCAGCCAGTAACAGGCAAAAATATTGACCAGGGTAATTACGATTACCCACCAGTTAAAAAAGTTACTCATTATGATTCTTCCTTTTCTGGATTTGAATAACTGTCATCCAGAGCGAGATTGGCAGCTTCTTTAAATGCCACTTCACGCTTTGAACTCCAGGCCCAGGCAAAAACACCGAGAATGGTAATCATCAAAATCAGCGTCCAGATACCATGTATTGTTCCACTCATATCAGTCACCTATCGAATGCTTACCGCGGTACCCAGATTTTGCAGATAAGCAACCAGGGCAGTCATTTCAGTTTGACCATTTACCGCCTCTTTGGCACCGGCAATATCGGCATCAGTATAAGGAACACCTACAGTTCTAAGTGCCTTCATCTTGGCCGCCGTATCTTCACCGGTCAGCACGTTTTCAAGCAACCAGGGAAAGCTGGGCATATTGGATTCCGGCACGACATCACGGGGGTTATTCAAATGAGCAATGTGCCAGTCATCCGAATAACGGCCACCGACTCGGTGCAGGTCTGGACCGGTTCGTTTGGATCCCCATTGAAAAGGATGATCATAAACAAACTCGCCCGCAACGGAATAATGACCATAGCGCTCGGTTTCCGCGCGGAAAGGCCGAATCATCTGTGAATGACAGGTAAAACAACCTTCACGGATATACACATCTCGTCCTTCTAACTGCAATGCGCTATAAGGCTTGAGATTTTCGACGGGCTCCGTGGTGTCTTTAATAAAGAACAGCGGCACAATTTCAGCCAAACCACCAAAACTGATCACAATCACAATCAGGATTGCCATCAGGCCTACATTTTTTTCAACGACTTCATGACTCATATCGATTCTCCTAATGTGCAGGCTGTGCGACTTGCTCGTCGGTGATTTCAGAACCGGCGACAGTTTTATAAACGTTGTAAGCCATGATGAACATGCCAAACAGGAATAACGCGCCACCCAGCAGTCTCACAAAGTAGAATGGATAGGTTGCTTCCAGAGACTCAACAAAACTGTAAGTCAAAGTACCGTCGGGATTCACCGCACGCCACATCAGACCCTGCATGACACCCGCAATCCACATCGCAGCAATGTAAAGCACTACACCTACTGTTGAGATCCAGAAATGCGTATCTATCAACTTGTTGCTGTACATACCAGGCTTGTTGAATACCCATGGAATCAAGGCATACATGGAACCAATACTGACCAGAGCCACCCAGCCGAGGGCACCCGAGTGCACGTGACCTACTGTCCAGTCAGTGTAGTGTGATAAAGCATTAACAGTCTTGATGGACATCATTGGACCTTCAAAGGTCGACATGCCGTAAAACGACAGGGATACAATGAGAAACTTTAAGATAGGATCAGTACGCAGTTTATGCCAAGCTCCTGACAAGGTCATAATACCGTTGATCATTCCACCCCAACTTGGCGCCAGTAAAATCAAAGAAAATACCATACCCAATGACTGGGCCCAGTCAGGTAATGCGGTGTAATGCAGGTGATGAGGACCCGCCCACATATACGTGGAAATCAGCGCCCAGAAATGAACCACTGACAGGCGATAGGAAAAAACAGGGCGATTCGCTACTTTCGGAATAAAGTAATACATCATGCCGAGGAATCCAGCGGTCAGGAAGAAACCCACTGCGTTATGACCATACCACCATTGCACCATGGCATCGATGGCTCCGGCATAAGCAGAATAACCTTTGGTCAGCGTGACTGGTATCGCTGCGCTGTTGACTAAGTGCAATACGGCAATAGTTATAATAAAGGCGCCATAAAACCAGTTGGCCACATAAATATGCTTGACCTTACGTTTAAGAATGGTTCCAAAGAATACCAGGGCATAAGTCACCCATACCAAGGTGATGAGAATATCAATCGGCCAAATCAATTCAGCATATTCCTTACCGGATGTAAGTCCCAGAGGCAGGGTGATTGCGGCCAATACAATGATGAGCTGCCAACCCCAAAATGTAAAAGCTGCGAGACCATCACTGAATAAACGGGTATGACAGGTTTTCTGTACCACATAGTAAGAGGTCGCAAAAAGAGCCGAACCACCGAAAGCGAATATCACCGCATTGGTGTGAAGTGGTCTTAAACGACCGTAGTGCAACCATGGCAGGTCCATACTGATCTGCGGCCAGATAAGTTCTGCCGCAATAATCACGCCTACCAACATGCCTACGATACCCCAAACTACGGTCATAATGGCGAATTGCCGTACGACTTTATAATTGTAGGTTTCCATTAATCATGGCCTCATATAGAATTGAAAATTAAGCGATGGGAGTGTGTCAATTTGACGCACTTGTGAAAATGACATGGGTCAAGTGTATAATCTATTTCTAATATTGAAATCTATCGATAAAGAGTCTGTCCCGAAATAGTCTAGGTTTGCCCAACAGGATTTGAATTTTATGTCTCAAGTACAGCTTGCAAAACAACTCAGGGTTAGTTGCGAATCCTGCAGCCTTTCTGAACTCTGTCTTCCCCGGGGATTAACCGTCCAGGAGATCAGTCAACTGGATGACTACATTGAACGGCCCCGCAAGCTTGATCCGAATACCCAAATCTACCAGCCCGGCGATAAATTTTTTGGTTTCTATGCCGTAAGATCCGGCGGGGTGAAAACCTATCTGACCAAGAAAACCGGGGAGCAACAAATTCTAGGCTTTCACTTGCCCGGAGAAATCTTTGGTCTCGATGGCATGGAACATAACTCACACCGCTGTTATGCATCGACCATGGACAACACCTCTTATTGCACCATTCCTTTCGAAAAACTGGATGAACTCTGCGCCGAATTGCCTGACCTGAGAATCCAGGTCTATAAACTCCTGGGCCATGAAATCAATTGTGATCATTCACATCAGTTATTACTCGGTCAACAAACAGCGCATGAGCGTCTCGCCACTTTTCTACTCAGCATCTCGAGCCGCTTCAAACACCGAGGTTTTTCTCCCACCAGTTTCATGCTGCCGATGTCACGCCATGATATTGCGTGTTATCTTGGAATTGCTGTAGAGACTGTCAGTCGCTTGTTCAAATCCTTCCAACAACAAGGCATTGTCAAGATTAATCGCAAGCAAGTCGACATTCTGAATATGGATTTACTGACGGGGTTGGTCGCCAATTGTGAAGAATCTGATTCCCTGTAAAGCTTAAATTACCTTGGAAAACTGAACGACATTGTGTTGCAGGTAGGCGTCAAATACCATGCAGATGTTGCGTATCAATAAACGCCCCTTCGGTTGCACCTGAATCGCTTGATCGTCTATGGTCAACAAACCATCTTTGGCCATGGCTTCCAATTCTGTAATTTCATGGGCAAAATGGTCATTGAACTGAAGATGCCAATGTTGTTCAAAAGACTGAATATCCAGGTGAAAGTGACAGATCAGCTGATTAATAATCTGTTTGCGCAAGCGATCTTCTTCCGACATGACCAATCCACGCACGATAGGTAACTCGCCGGCTTCAATCCTTGCTTTATAGTCTTCGAAATTGCTGCTGTTCTGACTATAACTGTCACAAACCGAACCTATGGAACTGACCCCGATCGCTACCAAGTCGGTGTCTGCATGCGTGGAATAGCCCTGGAAATTTCGTTGCAATGTACCTTCCTGCTGGGCTTTAACCATGGAATCGGATTCCAGAGCAAAATGATCCATCCCGATATACACATAACCGGCTTGCTGTAACTTTTCCATGGTCAATTGCAGGATATTCAGTTTCTGCGCAGGGGTCGGTAAATCCTCTTCATTGATTCGACGTTGAGGTTTGAAACGCTCGGGCAGATGCGCGTAATTAAATATGGACAAACGGTCCGGTCGCAACTCAATCACCTTGTCCAGGGTATTGGCAAAGGTGGATTCCGATTGAAAAGGCAGTCCATAGATTAAATCCATGTTCACCGATTCAATGCCGACTTCTCGTGCAGCCGCCAAACGGTCCCTGACCAGTTCATAGGATTGAATTCGATTCACGGCCTCCTGAACTGTGGCATCAAAATCCTGCACACCCAGGCTAATACGATTGAAACCGATTTCAGCTAACAGATGAATCGTCTCGTTACTCACCTTGCGCGGATCAATTTCAATAGACATCTCGCGCTCTTCTGCAAACTTAAAATGCTGTTCAATGCTTTGCATTAATGTTTGCAGTTCCTCATCATTGAGGAACGTCGGTGTGCCACCGCCAAAATGTAACTGCTCCAGCTCCCGATCAGCATCAAACAATGGCGCCAACATGTCCATTTCTTGGTTTAACAACTGCAGATATTCGGCAGTAACCGCATGATTTTTGGTAATAATCTTGTTGCAGGCACAGTAATAGCAGATGGTATCGCAGTAAGGGATGTGTACATACAGCGATAAAGGCTTGGGTATGATCTCGTTGTTACTATATTCAACGCAGCGCTTAAACGTCTCTGCCGTATAATCCGCAGAAAACTGCGGGGCCGTGGGATAAGAAGTATAACGCGGGCCTGATCGGTCATATTTTTTGATCAACTCCTGATCAAAATCTAGCGGCTTTGTCATGATCTTCAGGAAACCCGGGGGATTGAGTAGAGAACCCTATTGTAAAAAAACCCTTGTTATTAGAAATGACTTAAGTCAAATCTAAAAACTATGAGTTCACTGGGAAAAAATCCTTTTGGGTTACTTTTTTCTTTATTTCAGGGAATCAATATAAAGGTTTTTCAACTCTTGCCGATATATTTTTCAGGTTTATGAATGTAGCAATTTACACCCGTAGATGCTTAAAAAAGGGATCCATTGGGGTATCAGGATATTTCTAAAAACGAGAGGAATATCGACTACACTCATAAAAAACAAAAATATTCTTCGGGAGCTTCTCAAGTGGATATAGCAACACTGGTCGGCATCCTCGCGGCATTCGGCATTATCGGGTCGTCGATTGCCATGGGTGGACCCTTTATCATCTTTGTCAATGTACCTTCTATTCTGGTGGTTGTGGGCGGCACCTTTGGCGTGACTTTGATGCGTGTTACCCTGGCTGACTTCCTGGGTTCATTTAAGATTGGCTTGAAAGCCTTTTTATACAAAATGGACAACCCCAAAAACTTGATTGAAGAAGCCGTCGAAATGGCCAATATTGCGCGCAAGGAAGGTTTACTGGCGCTAGAAGGTCGTGAAATTAGCAATCCTTTCCTGGAACGGGGTATCGGATTATGTATCGATGGCCATTCTCCAGAAATAGTGAACAACCTGCTATCCAAGGACATTAACCTGACTATAGAGCGCCATACCAAGGGAGCTGATATGTTCAAGGCCATGGCCACGTATGCCCCGGCGATGGGTATGATCGGAACGCTGATCGGCCTGGTACAAATGTTATCAAACATGAGCGACCCGGCTGCCATCGGTCCCGCGATGGCCGTGGCACTGCTCACGACACTGTATGGTGCCGTTATCGCAAACGCCTTTGCGTCCCCTCTGTCAGAAAAACTGAAATTAATCAGTTCATCTGAAAAGCTTAACAAGGCGCTTATTTTGGAATCCATTTCAGCCATTCAAGATGGTACCAATCCGCGTGTCATGCAGGAATTACTGAATGCCTTCCTGCCTGAAAGTAAACGCCCCCAGGAAGAATAACGGTCCCAAGGCATGAGTGATGACAACCAATGTCCTGCTTGCGAAGAAGGCCTGCCGCCCTGGTTGGCGACTTTTGCCGATTTGATGTCACTGTTGATGTGCTTTTTTGTGTTGTTATTGTCTTTTGCCGAGATGGATGTACTTAAATACAAGCAAGTGGCCGGAGCCATGAAGCTGGCCTTTGGTGTTCAGCGAGATGTCAAGGCTACCGAGATTCCGAAAGGAACCAGTGTGATTGCCCAACAGTACAGCCCAGGCAAACCCACCGAAGTTACCCCACTTGAAATCATGCGGGAAAAAACCACCGACGATACCAAGACCAACCTTGATTTCACCGATTCTACCAGCCGCAATGACCAATCCCTGGCAGAAGCTGAAGCCTTGGCCAAGGCTCATGCAGAAAAAATGGCTAAAGAAGAGGCCGAAGAACTCAAAAAAGAATTGGCTGCCGCAATTGGCGAGGGGTTGCTTGAAGTTGAAGCCTTCAATGACCGGGTTTTAATTCGCATTCGTGAAAAAGGATCTTTTGGATCCGGTAAAGCAGACCTGAAGCCGGAATTCGCCCCCATCCTGGAACAGATTGCACTGGTTCTCAATCAACGTGACGGACAATTTATCATTGCGGGCCATACCGATGATATTCCTATTGAAACCAAAACCTTTCGGTCCAACTGGGATCTGTCTGCGAAACGTGCCGCCACTGTTGTACATTTCTTTATTCAACGCGGCGATATCGATCCCGAGCGCATGGAGATTCGTGCTCACTCGGACAACCAACCACTGGTACCCAATGATAGTTGGGAGAACCGCGCCACCAACCGACGCGTGGAAATCAGTGTATTACATGGCAATACGGAATCCATCTTGATGGATGACCCGGCCGATAATGTCGATTATGTGCAGGATCAATAAACCATGAAAGAACGCCGCCGCTACTTTCGTATCGAAGATTTAGTGGGCCTGAAAACCCAGGTCGTGGACCAACCCGAAGTCGAGCAGAAACTGGAAAAGTTCTGGAATGACCAACACCAGTATTCCCTGCGCAACGAATTCAATTTCAAACTCGAACAACACCAGGCTGACCTGAAAAAAATTAAGACTAAAATGCCTGAAGTCGGTCGTTACCTGTCCTTGCTGCAGGAGCAAATCGATGTACTGACCAATAAAATTTTACAGGATGAAGATACCTTCACTGATCTGGAAATGGAGGTCAACCTCAGTGCCCAGGGTATTGCTTTCTATACTAATGAAGCAGTAAAAATCGGTGACATCGTGGAATTAAACCTGAAACTGTTGCCCGGGCGCCAACGAATTGTAGTGTTCTCACGCGTGGTGGACTGTAAACCGGTCAGTGAACCAGAGGGGCATTATCGAATCGCTCTGGATTTCGAACATATTCATGAAGCCGACCGTGAGATACTGATTAAACACGTTCATGGGAAACAATTGCGCGCACTGGGGGCTTCCCGATTCGAAGAAGACGACGATTAATTACTCAACTGATTCATGTCTTTAAAACAAGCTGACCAGTGGTTGCAGAAACATACTCCTATTATACCCACGCTGGACTTTAATCTTGATGCAATTCAGCAAAAACTGGAACAGGATCCCGATGCCAATCTGAGTGACGATCTGTCTCGCGACCCTGGATTAATCTTACATCTACTGTCAAAAGTCAATGTTAAACGGGGGGGATCCTCCGGACGCGACCTGGTTGAATCACCAGAAGCCGCTGCGGCCTTGTTAGGCGCATCAAATCTTCATGCTCTGATCACTGAACGACCCGCCTGCCGAAATATCCTGAAAAAACGTGAACAGGTTTTTTTATTTCAGCAAATCATCAATCGAGGATTTCATAACCAGGAGCAGGCGACACAATGGGTCAGGTTAGCCGGTTATAAACAAGTCGATTCACTCAGAAATATGGCGCTAATGAGCTATCTGGGAGAACTCTTATGCTGCCTTTATGACTTTACTGTTTATTTTGAATATATTCAGGCTGGGGCCACTGAAAGTGCCTGCCAGCAGTTATTTGGATTTCGTTTTTCACATTTGACCGAGGCAGTGGCTAATAACCTGCATCTGCCAGAGTTATTGGCTCTTTCCATAACGGGTTCCACGATCAAAGAGCCGAAAGCGCAATTATTAGGCTTAACCGCGACCATTTGTCACCAGTGTGAGTATGGTTGGTCAGATCAATCTTTGACGCATGCCTATCAGCAGATTGCAGATCTATTAAAAATTCCGTTGGATAAAGTTATTAAAGAAACTCATCGATTCGCCATTATCGCGGCCCGGCAATCATGGGTTGAAGAAGCCTGGCATCCGGCCAGTCGCCTCATACTAATCAAGGACCAGCATTACGTTTTTCCTAAACAAGAATCATCATCGGCACCGAAAGCAGCGCAGGCACCGGTCAGCAACACTCACACCAAAAAATTAACCATCGAGGCACGTATTAAACACCTTGTGCGCCAAACTCATTGCAAACAGACCGATATTTTGAATACCTGCGTTAAGGGTTTGTTTGAAGAAAAAGGGTTTTCCCGGGTTTGTGTCTTCCTGCTTTCACAGGATAAACAGATGATTCAAAATCGAATCAATATTGGACTGGATGCGCAATCCCCTTTTCGAAACTATAAAATCGAACTGACCAAATCCGGCCTGCTTAAAATGTTATTAAGTAAACCACAGGCTATTTGGATCAACAATGACAGCTTCAAGAAGTATCATAAACTGCTGCCTCCCAGCTTGATGGCGAGTATTATGACGAATCAGTTCATTGCGATGTCGCTGTTTATCGGCAATCAACCTCTGGGGATTGTCTATGCTGATCGTACCGGTACTGCACAAACACTCGACCCATCCAGTTTTTCTCAATTCAAACAATTGATTTCTTTAACCAGTAAAGCTTTGACATTGTTAGCAAAAAGATAACAATTCATTATGGTTCCCAGCTGGTTATCCGATGGATTTTGATCTTTTACAAATTAGTGCTCTGTTGGTACTTGGTTATATAGCCGGTGTGATTAATACGCTGGCCGGTGGTGGTTCAAATCTGACGCTACCCGCACTGATGGTGCTCGGAATGCCTGCAGATATAGCCAATGCGACTAATCGCGTCGGCATCTTTCTACAAACACTCTGGGGCACCAAGGCTTTTCATAGTCATGGAGAATTGCCCCTCTATGACATCAAAGGCATTTTTATACCACTCTCAATAGGCGGAGTAATCGGTGCCCTGGCGGCTTCATATGCCCCCGTGACCTATTTGAAACCGGTACTACTGATCACGATGATTTCCATGTCGTTAATCATCTTACTGAAACCCTCGGTAGTCCTACCCGAACCGGGTACCGTTCCTCGTCGAGTGAGCCAGACACCGTCTTCTTGGATTATGCTTTTTGTATCAGGTTTGTATGGCAGCTTCGTGCAAGCCGGCGTGGGTTTTGTATTAATCATTGCGTTGGCGGGATCATTACGTTATGACCTGGTGAAATCCAATGCGCTTAAATTACTCTGCACCCTGGGTTTTACCAGTATCGCATTGGTCATTTTTATTGCGCGAGACCAGGTCGCCTGGATACCGGGTTTAATCCTGGCTTCGACGATGATGATAGGTGCTCACCACGGGGTTAAATTTGCCATTAAAGCCAGTGCCGAATCTTTAAAATGGTTTCTTTTTATCATGACGGTATGTGGCAGCGCAGCAGCTTTTTACTTTTAATTAAAAGACTGCTCTGCCTCAATTACTTTTATAGAGTTTCGCCAATAATAAAAGCAGACCCACCATTAACAACACATAACCCAGGCTGTATTCGGCGCCATGTCCTTGATGCGCGTTCACCGGTTCCCATACCAACATCGCCATGAGTACCCAAGCCAAGTTCAGAATTTTCCCTACCCTCACTAACGCACCTTAACCTTAACCAGTTCTTCACCTTCCGGATCGGTCACATGCACAGCACAGGCGATACAGGGATCAAAACTATGGATCGTTCGTAAAATCTCGACCGGTTGTTTGGGATCATGCAGTTGATGATTATCCGTTAACGCCCCTTCATAGGGACCATCTTGACCTTCGGCGTCTCGGGGACCTGCATTCCAGGTCGAAGGCACGACTGCCTGGTAGTTATCTATCTTTTGATCCTTGATCACAATCCAGTGAGCCAACGCGCCCCGGGGGGCTTCCATAAAACCGACCCCACGAGCTTCTGCTGGCCAAGTCGAGGGATCCCATAAAGTATCATTATGTACACTCAGATCACCGCCCTTGATATTGGCAATCAGGTTATCTAGCCAGCGATGCATTTGATCACCAATCAGCTTGGTTTCCAGGGTCCGTGCAGCAGTTCTTCCCAGCGTGGAGAACAGCGCGTCAATCGGTACATCCAGTTGTTTGAGCACTGCACCGGCCAATTCGCGGGTGGGTTCATGGCCCTTGGCATATAACATCAGAACCCGTGCCAGGGGGCCAACTTCCATCGGCTGACCTTTCCAGCGTGGAGACTTCAGCCAGGAATAACTGTTTTCTATATCCAGGAACTCATAAGGAGGCTTGGGACCGGAGTAGTTCAGATTGGTTTCCCCATCATATGGATGCAAACCTGACTCCTTACCTGATGAGTAGTCATAGTAGGAATGTGCGATGAATTCCTTAATTTGTTCCGGATCGTTCAAATCAACGGGATGAATCACACTGAGGTTCCGATCCAGAATCGCACCACTGGGGATAAAGTAACTGGCGGGATCATCCATACCATGTTCAGGCATATCTCCAAACGTCATAAAATTACGCACTCCGGATCCGCGTTGGAACCAATCCTTGTAAAATCCCGCAATGGCTATGGTATCCGGTACGTAAACGTTATCAACGAAATCCATCATCTTGTTGATAATATTACGGATATCCTGTAAACCGACGATATTCAGCGCAGTAGCGCCCATATCGCCCGTGACACCGGAAATGGGTGAAGGTGCACCACCGACGAGGAAATTGGGATGCGGATTCTTACCACCAAATATGGTATGAATTTGCACCACGTCTCGTTGCCATGCCAGTGCCTCCAAATAATGGGCCACAGCCATAAGGTTTGCTTCAGCAGGTAATTTATAAGCTGGATGTCCCCAGTAACCATTGGCAAAAATACCTAACTGCCCGGAGTCAACAAAATCTTTGATCTTCTTTTTCACATCGGCAAAATAACCCGGCGATGACTTGGGCCATTTCGAGAGCGATTGCGCCAGTTCTGAAGTCGCTTTGGGATCGGCATTCAACGCAGAAACGACGTCTACCCAATCCAATGCATGCAAATGATAAAAATGCATCACATGGTCATGCACATATTGTGCAGCGATCATCAGGTTTCGGATGAGTTGTGCATTCGGTGGGATTTTATAATTTAACGCATTTTCTACTGAACGAACCGAAGCAATACC
>JAAUYK010136245.1_pt1 | contig 16630 bp, 9 predicted proteins | sample 7278021 | NCBI WGS metagenome assembly JAAUYK01 (sample SAMN14350223, study PRJNA611818) | marine sediment metagenome | isolation source: surface marine sediment (1.8m) | place: French Polynesia: Moorea | collected 2018-08
CGTCGTCATCGCCGTCGCCGCCATCGGATGCCCCCAGAATACCCGCCCGCCCGAGGTGCCGGGAGCCCGGCTGCCGGTCGAGTATCTGCGCGTCGGGGACACACGCATCACCGCCGAGATCGCCAGCACGCCGGCCGGGCGCAGCCGCGGCCTCATGTTCCGCGACCAGATCCCGGAGGATCACGGGATGCTCTTCGTCTACGGCAGGGAGGAAGTGCTGACCTTCTGGATGAAGAACACCCCCATCCCGCTCTCCGTCGCCTTCGCGGACACCAGCGGCCGCATCCTGCGCATCGCGGACATGGAGCCCTTCTCCGAGGAGCTGCACTCGAGCCTGTTTCCCGCACGCTACGCCCTCGAGATGCGGCAGGGCTGGTTCGAGCGCAACGGTGTGGTGGCGGGCGATCGCATCTCGGAGCTCCCCGAGGCCCCGGTCCAGTGAGCCGTCCGTCGCGCGTCGCGCTCGGCCTCGCGGGCCTGGCACTCGGCTGCGCACTCGGCTGCCAGAGCGGCGCCCCGGCGGATCCGCCCGGCGAGGGACGCGGCGAAGGGCGCTTCGTCTCCACCCCCGTCGAGCGCGACGACGAGCCCCGTCTCGCCAACCTGCGCCAGCTCACCTCCGGCGGCGAGAACGCAGAGGCCTACTGGAGCCCCGACGGCAGCGAGCTGATCTTCCAGGCGACCCGCGAGGGGCTCTCGTGCGATCAGATCTTCCGCATGGACGCCGACGGCGGACGACTGCGTCGGGTGTCGCGGGGCGACGGGCGCACCACCTGCGGGTACATCCAGACCGACGGGTCCGTCGTCTACTCCTCCACCCACGCCCACGGCTCCGGCTGCCTCGCGCCACCGGATCGCTCCCAGGGCTACGTATGGCCCCTGTATCCCGAGATGGACATCTGGCGCGCGGATGCCGACGGGGAGAACCCGCGGCTGCTCTTCCAGTCCGATGGCTACGACGCCGAGGCCACCGTGTGTCACCGCGACGGCCGTGTGATCTTCACCTCCACGATGAACGGCGACCTGGACCTCTACGTCATGGAGCGGGACGGCAGCGGCCTGCGCCAGCTCACCGATGCGCCGGGATACGATGGCGGGGCCTTCTTCTCGCCCGACTGCTCGCGCATCGTCTGGCGCGCCTCGCGTCCATCGGGCGAGGAGCTGGACGGGTACCGGGCCCTGCTCGCGCGCAATCTGGTGCGGCCGTCGCGTCTCGAGATCTTCGTCGCGGACGCCGACGGCTCCAATGCGGTGCAGGTGACCCGGAACGGAGCGGCGAACTTCGCCCCCTACATGCACCCGGACAACCGGCGGATCCTGTTCGCCAGCAACCAGCACGATCCGCGCGGCAGGGACTTCGACCTGTATCTGATCCACGTCGACGGCAGCGGTGAAGAGCGGGTCACGCGCAACCCCAGCTTCGACGGCTTTCCCATGTGGACCCACGATGGCAGAAGGCTGGCCTTCGCGTCGAACCGCGGGAACCGTCGGCGCGGCGAGACCAACGTCTTCGTCGCGGACTGGGTCGACTGAGAGCGGCGATCAGCCGCAGCCCGGTCTCCGCCCCTCCGCCAGCGCCCGCTGCTGGAGCTCGAGTGCCGCCGGAACGCGCTCGCCGAGCTGCCGGATGCGGGTCTCGTGACCCGGATGGGTGGACGCCCACTCGGGTGGGCGCTCCCCGCCCAGCGCGGCCATGTTCTCCCACAGCCGGATGCTCTCCCGGGGGTCGAAGCCCGCGCGGGCCATCAGATCGAGGCCCAGGAGATCGGCCTCGGATTCGTGGGCCCGACTGAAGGGCAGGATGATCCCGTACTGGGCGCCCGCGCCGAGCAGACCGAAGAGCTGCTCCTGCATGGGCGACGGCTCGCCGGAGGCCGCCTGGGCGAGCTCGAGGGCGGATTGCGTCGCGTAGGCCTGGGAGACGCGCTCGTTGCCGTGCTGCGCCAGGACATGGGCAACCTCGTGTCCCAGCACCGCTGCGAGCTGGTGCTGGTTGCGCGCCACCTGGAGCAGGCCCGTGTGGACGCCGATCTTTCCGCCTGGCAGCGCGAAGGCGTTGGGGCTGCGCTCCTCGAAGACCACCACCTCCCAGGAGTCGGGCGCGCCGGGGTCGTCCACCACCTCCACGATCGCGTTCGCGACGCACTTCACCAGGCGGTTCTGCGAGGTCTGCCGGGACTCGGGGATCTGCTCGCGCAGGGTCTGGAAGCTGGCCCGGCCCATTTCCGCCATCTGCTCCTCCGAGAAGATCAGCAGTTGACGCCGGCCCAGGGGCGAAGTCGCGCAGGCGAGCAGCAGGGCCAGCGCCAGGCCGGCCCGTATCGCGAGGCGCGCACCGCGGCGGGCGGGAAACGCGTCGAATCCAGGCATGGGCTCCCTCTGTGGCTCCGGATTGTAACGGGCTCACAGGTCGCGCACCGCAGGCGGCGGGGTCCGGACTGGCGCGCACCGGGTCGGGTGCGGCACCGTTGCGCAAACGTCGGGTCGGCGCAGGCCGCAGAAGCGAGCCCGACACGACGGCGCTCGAACGGTCTGCCCTGCTCCGCTTGCACTGCCCCCCTTGTTCCCCATCGCCTGGCCCCGTCCGGCTCGAGGAGGATCGCATGGCGACGGCACCCTTTCCCGACTTCTTCGTCGTCGGAGCTCCCCGCTGCGGGACGACCTCGCTGAGCCGCTACCTGGCCCGCAACCCCCAGATTTGCTTCTCGAAGCCCAAAGAGGTCCACTACTTCTCGCGGATCGGGAGCGGACCCGGCGCTCCGACCGGAGACTGGCGCAACGAGTACCTGCGCTTCTTCGGCCACTACCAGGGGACGGAACGCGCCGTCGGCGAGGGGTCGGTCTCCTATCTCTTCTCGGAAGACGCCATCGACCGCATCCTGGCCATCAATCCCGATGCCCGCTTCATCGCGAACGTGCGCAATCCCCTGCAGATGATCCGCTCTCTCCACTACCGGCTGCTGTACCTGCTCGAGGAGGACGAGGCGGACTTCGCCAAGGCGTGGCGGCTCCAGGAGGCTCGCGCCCGGGGCGAGCACATCCCGCGTCGTTGCTTGGAGCCTCGCGTGCTCCAGTACGCCGCGGTCGGCCGCCTCGGCGACCAGATCGAGCGGCTGTTCCAGCAGGCGGGCCGCCAGCAGTGCCACGTGGTGGTCTTCGACGACTTCGTCGCGGATCCGCGCAAGGTCTACGAGCAGGTCCTCGAATTCCTCGGCGTCGACTACGACGGACGCAGCGAGTTCCCACAGCAGCAGTCGAGCCAGGCCTACCGCTTCCGCTGGCTCCAGGAGCTCCTCTACAAGCCGCCGGGCAAGTTCGGCAACGCCATGCAGGAGCGAGCCCTGAAGAAGCGCAAGTCCAGGGCCAAGCGCTGGCGCAAGCGCCTGGTGCACTGGAATCGCCTGTTCGTACCTCCCCCGCCGATCGACGCGGTGACCGAGGCGGAGATGCGCGAGGCCTATTCGGCGGACGTCGAGAAGCTCGGGGGCCTGCTGTCGCGGGACCTGAGCCACTGGTGCTGAGGCATCGCCGAGACATCGCCAAGACATCGCCAAGACATCGCCAAGACATCGGGAAGGAAGCGCGCCTTGCCACTGCTGGGATTCGCAATCGGGTACTTCGCCGGCCCCGAGTCGGCATCCGGCTGACCCGGCGCGCGGTCTCGCGCCGCCGGGAGGGAGGGAGACAATGGCTCCGTTCATGAACCCCTACGCGCCGCAGGCCTACGCGGCGATGCGGATCGTCGTCGGTCTGCTGTTCCTGTGGCACGGCACGCAGAAGCTGTTCGGCTTTCCGGCAGACGCGCCTTCCGGAGCGTCGGCCTTCGTGATCTGGGTCGCAGGGCCCATCGAGCTGGTGGGCGGCGTGCTGGTGATGGCGGGGCTCTTCACGAGCTGGGCCGCCTTCCTCTGCAGCGGACTGATGGCCTCGGCGTACTGGATGGCCCACGGTACGAAGGCCCTGTTTCCGCTGCAGAACGGCGGCGAGCTGGCGGCGCTCTACTGCTTCGTCTTCCTCTTCATCGCCTCCCAGGGCTCGGGGATCTGGAGCGTGGACGGAGCGCGCAGGTCCTAGAACCCATCTCACGAACCCCTCGGTCGCCAGTCACCCGCCTTCGGCCCGATCTCTGCGTTGCGAAATCTCGCCGTAGCTCTGCTATGGCTGCGATTTCGCGCCTTGACCTCGGGCCGAATTCGGGCCCCTGGCTCGGTCGGGGTTCATGAGACGGGTTCTAGCCGTCCGGTCGAGCCGGGCAATGTGGGGCGGCGAGGGCCCGTGATACCCTTGCGGCGCATGACCGGACTGCTCCTCGCCGCGCTGCTCCTGCTTGCGCTCGCCGCCGACGCCGAGCCCCTTGGTCCCTACGAGGTAGGCGAGACGCTCGCGCCCTTCGCGCTCGAGGACCAGCACGGCGTCACGCATCGGCTGGACGAGGAGGTGGCGCTGATCCTGTTCAGCCGGGACATGGACGGGGGAGACCTCCTGAAGCAGGCGCTCGAAGAGGCGCCGGAGGGATTCCTCGAGAGCCGCCGCGCACTCTACGTGGCGGACATCAGCCGGATGCCCGGGCTCGTCGCGCGGCTCTTCGCCATTCCCAGCATGCGCAAGCGGCCGTACGCCATGCTGCTCGACCGCACCGGATCGACCACCGAGCGCTTCCCGCACTTCGAGGGGCGCGCGACGATCCTCACGACGCGCCGCAACCGGCTGACCGCTGTGCAGCACCTCCAGACCTCCGACCAGGTCCGGGCCGCGCTCGGGCTGTCGCTCGCTCCGGACGCCGAGTAGGGCCCCGGGGCAGCCGACGCCGCCTCAGCGATCGGCGGAGGACGCCTGGGCGACCTCCTTCAGATCCTTCTCGCTCGCCATCATCGGGACGTACTCGAACTGGGCATCGACGTCGTCGCCGCTCCGCGCGAAGCGCATGTTCAGACCCGCCCGCCGGGCGTCGGAGCGGTTCGGACCGCTTCCGTGCAGCAGCCAGGAGTGGAAGATGTAGAACTCCCCGGATCTCAGCTGGAGCATCACGGCGCTGTCCATGTCGAGCGCCTCGAGCGCGCTGGCATCCTCCACGTGGGCCTGGATGTTCTTCTCGTAGCCCCTCAGCAGCTCGCGATGCGTTCCCGGGATCACCTCCACCGCGCCGTTCTCGGCCGTGGTGTCACACAGGGCGAGCCAGACCGTCATGGTGGTCGCGGGAGTGCCGTCCTCGAGGTAGCCCCCGTTGTTGGGTCCCGCATCCTGGTGCCACGGGATCGTGTCCTCGCGGTCGGTCCGCTTGTCGTGGATCCGCGTCTTGAACAGCGAGATCGGGGCGTCGCCCAGCAGCTGGGAAACGCGCTGGACGACCGAGGGATGCGCGCAGACCCCGAACACCGCCGGATCGTCGAGGTGGAGGTTCATCTTGTCCTTGCGCGGAACGAAGAGCCGCGCGAGGTCCTCGGACTCGCAGCGGAAGGGGCCCACGTAGCCGTTCTGCTCGAAGAACGCGACCTGCTCCGGAGTGAGCCGGTAGGCGTCGGGGTCCGCGGCATTGCGGCGGCGGGCCGTCGCGCGCAGGCTCCGCCACGTCTCCGGGCGATCCCAGAAGGGCTCGTCCCTTCCGCCGTAGTAGGTGTCGAGCGCGGAATCCATCACGCGCGCCGTGCGCAGGGCGGCCTCGGCGCTGCGCGTGTCGGCCTCGCCGCGTCGGAGCTCCCCGACCATCCGCTCCACGAGGGGACCGTGGACGTAGGGGAGCTTCTCGAAGCGGAACGTCTCGGCCGTCACGGGCTGCAGCTGATTGCGCAGCTTGCGCAGTCTCTGCTTCAGCTCCGGCTCGCGCGGGTTGATGCGCCGCACGGCGTTGAGCTCGAGCTGGACCGACGACCAGCACTCCATGCACGCGAGCCGCAGCCGCCCGCGCAGCCCCTCGATGACCAGCTCGTCGGCGGAGCGGGGTGAGGCGAAGTTCCACAGCGTCGAGGCGATCGCACCGCCCGGCGTGCGGAACGAGAGCGACACCACGTCCTCGGCCTCGTGTCGGGCGATGGCGTTGTAGGCGCCGCCGCCCAGGGGCTCGAGGGGGCCGAACCAGTCGTCGAACAGGTCGAGGACGTGACCCGCCAGATCGTAGAAGCGTCCCCCCCCGCAGATCCGGGGCGAGAGCCGCCAGTTGTCGGCGCTGACCCGCTTGGACAGCCGGTAGTCGATGCCGACGATCGGCCCGAGGCGTCCGGACTCGAGGATCTCCTTCACCTTCCGGAACTTCGGCAGGTGTCGCCGGTAGTAGGAGACGTACAGGGGCAGGCCGGCGGTGCGGAAGGCGTCGACCATCACGCGGCACTCCTCGGCGGAGCGCCCGGCCGGCTTCTCGACCATGCAGCCCTTGCCCGCCTCACAGGCCGCGAGCGCGTAGGGGACGTGCTGGTCCGGCGGCGTCGCGATGTAGATCGCGTCGACCTCGTCGGAGCCCAGCACCTCCTGGGCGTCGGTGGTCCAATGGGGGACACCGTGGCGCTCGGCGAAGTCCTTCGCCTTCTCGTCCGTGCGTCGCATGACCGACACGACCCGGCTGCCGGCCGTGGTCAGGAGCGGCGGACCCGACTTCCGTTCGACCACGTCGCCGCAGCCGATGATTCCCCAGCGGATGGTGGAACTCATGGTCACTCCCGGAATCTCTCACTCGGTGCGGGGCCCGTGTGCGGGCTCCAGCGGAGGGTGCGTGTGGACGCTTCGAGCGGACGCTGGCGCGGACTGGCGCCGCGCGGAGTGCGGTGGGGGCGGGCCGTTGCTGCGAGAGCATAGGATAGGCGGCCCTCGATTCAATCCCCGCGGGCAGCAGCACGCCGGTCCGTGTCGTCCCGGATCGGCCGCACACGCGTTGGAGCCTCGTGCGACGCCCCGATGGCATTTGCCCTGCCGCCGCACTTGACCTATTGCTCCGTCAGCCCGCCCCTCGCCGACCACCCGGTCCCCACGGCTACGCCTCCACGCCTCCACGCCTCCACGCCTGCACGCCTGCAAGGCTCCACCTCAGGGGAGAACGCCCATGCACGCCATCACGAAACGCCTGTGGCGCTACGCGGTCCGAGGTGCCTCGGTCTTCCTGTCCGAGGACAGCGCCCGCCGGCTCGAGCGCTGGAGACGCGGGAGGGAGGAGTTCCGCAAGCTCGGCCTGGCCGACTACGTCGTGGCCTCCTACGGGAAGAGCGGCCGGACGTGGCTGCGCGTGCTGATCTCCCGCTACTACCAGCTCGCCTACGACGTTCCGGACAACCTGCTCCTCGGCTTCGACAACTTCCACAACAAGGACTCGCGCGTCCCGCGCATCTTCTTCACCCACGACAACTACCTGCGCAGCTACACCGGGAACCTGGACACGAAGCGGGACTTCTACGACAAGCGCACGCTGCTGCTGGTGCGCCGGCCCGAGGACGTCGCCGTCTCCCAGTACTTCCAGTGGAAGTTCCGGATGCGGCCCGGGAAGAAGTCCTTTCTCGAGTACCCGCCCCACGGCTCCGATATCTCGCTCTACGACTTCGTGATGAGTCCGGGCTTCGGGCTGCCCAAGATCATCGCGTACATGAACCTGTGGGCCAGCGAGCTGCCGAAGATCCGGAGCGCGCACATGGTTCGCTACGAGGACCTGCGCGCCCGGCCCGAGGAGGTCTTCGCCGGGGTGGTGGGCTTCCTGGGCGAGCCGGCGAAGCCGGAGTTCGTCTCCGAGGCCATCCACTTCGGCTCGGTAGAGAACCTGCGGAAGCTGGAGCGTCAGGACTTCTTCTGGCGCAGCGGCAGCCGCGTCACGCCGCGAGACAAGCAAAACCCCGATTCCTACAAGGTGCGTCGCGCCAAGGTCGGCGGCTATCGGGACTACTTCGAGGACGAACAGCTCGAGCGGATCGAGGCGATGGTGCGCGACGACCTCGACCCGAGCCTCGGATACACGCCTCTCGATGCGTCGGCGTCGGAGTAGGGTCCGGGAGCTCCGGACCCGCGTCGCCGATCAGGCGCCGAGCCGCCACTTGCCGTCGGCCTGGAGCTTCTCCCAGAAGGCCAGCTCGTAGACCTCCTCGGGGGCCTCGCGCACCAGCTGGTCCAGCCGCTTCGCGTCGCCTCCCACCAGGATGCGCCAGCGCTCCTCGCGCACGCCCTGGAGGATGATCGCGGCCGCCTCGGCGGCGCTGGTGGGCGCGTTGTCGCGAAAGCCCTCGGCAAACAGCTGCAGGCCCTGACGGATCAGCTCCGTCCCCACCTCCTGCACCGGCATTCCCGCCCGCACCAGCCGGTCGCGGGCCTCCTCGAGCTGATCGTCCGAGAGGTCCTTCGGGTCGAGGCCGTGGATGCGCTGCGAGTTGATGATGATCGAGGTGCCGATGTAGCCGGGCATGACGAGCGAGACCTTCACGTGCGGGGCGTGGAGTCGCAGGTCCGTGATCAGCGCCTCGCTGAATCCCTTCACCGCGAACTTGGCCGCGCAGTAGGCGGTGTGGGGCGTGTTGGGGCCGAGCGAGGCCCAGAAGCCGTTCACGCTGCTGGTGTTGACCAGGTGCGCCTCCGGGCTCGCGATCAGCATGGGGAGGAAGGCGCGGGTGCAGAAGTAGACCCCGTCCCAGCAGACCGCGAAGGTGCGGTCCCACTGCTCCCGGTCGTCGCTGACGAAGCTGCCCCCGCCGCCGATGCCCGCGTTGTTGAAGAGCAGGTGGACGCGGTCCGTGTCGTGGTCCCGGGCCACGGCGTCGCGGAACGCCCGGACCTGCGCTTCCTCGGAGACGTCGGCCACGAAGCTGCTGACCCGCGTCGTCCCGGGAGACGCCTGCTCGCACAGCGCGCGGGTGCCTTCCATGTTCTCCTCGGAGACGTCGCAGAGGGCCACGTGACATCCCTCGGTCGCGAGCTGCCGCGCCAGCTCCCGTCCCATCCCCGTGCCGCCGCCCGTGACGACCGCCAGCTTTCCAGCGAATTGCTTCATCCCTGCCTCCTCGGACCGGGAGGATATGCGAGTCGGGAGACGGCGCCCGTTCCAGGTGGTACGTTCCGAGGGCCAGGCGAGCCGTGCCGCGGGCCCGCGAGACGGGACCGGGCGCTCTCGGCGCGCTCGCCTTCGATGGAGCCGATGCTCCGAGCGAACCATCCGATGGGGGCGCCCCGGGGCGAGCCGGGGCGACGGGGGGCTGCGAGAAACGCATCGGGGAGCGCGGCGTCCGCGCTTCTCGCGCGATTCCTCGTTCTCTCCGCCCGCGCCGCCCCCGTCCTCCTCTTCGTCCGCCCCTCCGTCGTCCTCGTCGTCCTCGTCGCACTCGTCGCCCTCGTCGGGGAAGGCAGGGCTGCCACGGACGAAGAGCCCGCCGGCGCCCGCCGCGGACCCCTGAGGCTGCTCCGGGTCACGCCCGAAGGCTCCGACGTTCCCACCGAGCGTCAGATCGTCTTCCAGTTCGATCGGCCCGTCGTGCCGCTGGGCCGCATGGCGCGGCGCTCCGACGAGGTCCCGATCCGCATCACGCCCGACCCGGGCTGCGCGTGGCGCTGGATCGATCCGTCGGCGCTGGCCTGCGAGCTCGGCGACGACAACCCCCTCAGCCCGGCGACCCGCTACCGGATCCGCGTGGGGCCGGGCTTCGAGAGCGTCGATGGCGCACGCCTCGAGGCGGGCAGTCGGCACGAGTTCGTCACGCGCCGGCCCACGATCCGCTACCGCTGGTTCCAGACCTGGACGGCGCCCGGCATGCCGGTCCTGCGCGTGAGCTTCGACCAGGCCGTGACGGAGGAGAGCGTCGCCCGCCACCTCTTCTTCCGCCTTCCGAGCGGCCGACGCGTGCCGGCGTCGATCGAGCTCGACGCCGAGCGGCACAACACGTTCTACGTTCGGCCGCAGCGGGAGCTGCCCGCCGACAGCCGCGTCTCGCTCCAGATCGAGCCCGGCATCCGCTCGGAGGCCGGCCCGGAGCCGAGCGTCGCGTCCGGGCCGGTGGTCGTATTCGCCACCTTCGCGCCGCCGCGCTTCCTCGGGGTCGAGTGCCACGACATCGAGGGCGACCCGGTCGTCCTGCTCCCCGCTACCTCCTCCGACAGACGCTGCGACCCCACGAGCGCGGTGCGGCTCGTCTTCAGCGCGCCGGTGCGGGCGGACGTCCTGGCGGAGCATCTCCGCGTCACGCCGGACCTCGCCGGCGGCCGAGAGGACTTCGACCCCTGGGCGAGCGTGCATTCCCGGTCGCGGCTCTCGCGGCCGCCGCGCGGCGACGCGCGCTACGCGGTGCCGCTCCCCCGCGGATTGAAGGCCTTCGCGTCCTACGCGCTCTCGGCCGACGCCGCCGACGTACGCGACGAGTTCGGCCGTCCCCTCGATCGGGACCTCGACTTCACCTTCCTCACGGACCACCGGCCCCCGCGGCTGCACCTCGGGCATCCGACCTCGGTGCTCGAATCGGGGGTCGAGACCCACCTGCCGGTGGTGGTCACGAACCTCGACGCCGTTCAGACGTCCTTCGATCGCCTCACGGCGGCCGGCGTGGATTCCAAGACGCAGACGCTGAGCGTCGAGGATGTGGCGGATGTCGCCTTCCGGAAGCCGCTCCCGGTGCGGGACTGGCTGGAGGACACCTCCGGCGCGGTGCTGGGCCAGATGTCGTCGGTTCCGAGGCTCTCGGGCCAGCCCGACTGGTTCTTCTCCCAGGTCACCCCCTTCCACGTGAACGTCAAGCTCGGCCACTACAACACGCTGGTGTGGGTGACCGACATGGCGACCGGGGAGCCGGTGCGCGACGCCGCAGTCCGCGTCTACGCGCACGACTTCGAGAGCCTCGCAGAGCCCGATCCGATCCTCGCCACGGCGCAGACCGACCGCGACGGGCTGGCGCGGCTCCCCGGCGGCGACGTGCTCGATCCCGACGGCGAACGCGTGCGGCGGTACTGGAAGCGACGCTCGGAAGAGCACCTCTTCGTGCGCGTCGACAAGGGGGCCGACCTCGCGATCGTCCCTCTCGCCCGCGACTTCCAGGTGCCGGCGCGGGGTCCCAACCAGGCCTGGATCGATCGAGACGAGCGGCGCCGCCAGGGCCACCTGAGAGCATGGGGGGCCACGGCCCAGGGTGTCTACCGCACGGGGGACACGGTTCGCTTCAAGTTCTGGGTGCGGACCGAAGGCAACGAGCGCCTGGTGCCGGCGCCCAGGGAAGGCTACGCGCTCGAGGTCCTGGATCCCACCGACAAGACGGTGCACCGGCTCGAAGCCATCGAGCTCGATCGCTTCGGCAGCTACGCGGGCGAGTTCACGGTCCCCGAGAACGGCGCCGTCGGCTGGTACCGCTTCGCGCTCGAGGCGACTTTCGCGGAGCGGTTTCTCACGCCGATGCGCGTACTCGTGGCCGACTTCCGGCCCGCCCCCTTCCGCGTCAGGACGGAGCTCGCCGGCGATCGGTTCGGACCCGGCGACACGGTGACGGCGGAGAGCCGCGCCCGTCTCCACGCGGGCGGACCCTACCGGGACGCCGACAGCCGCGTGGTGGCGCGCCTGCGCGCGGCCCCCCTCCGCGAGGTGGATCCGCTCGCCAAGGGCTTCCACTTCGACACCGGCAAGCCGGGCGTCGTCGAGCTGGTGCACCGCAGCGAGGCGCTCCTCGACGCGGCGGGCGACCGGCGCACCGAGTTCACGCTTCCCGAGTCGGAGATCCAGTACGGGTCGCTCGAGGTGGAGAGCAGCGTGCGCGACGACCGCGGCAAGTACGTGGCGGGCAGCAGCCGCGCGCGCTTCGTGGGCCGCGACCGCTACGTGGGGATCCTGCAGGAGGACTGGCTGCTCGAGGCAGGCGAGCCGGCGGAGCTGCGCGCCGTCGTCGTCGATGAGCGCGGGCGCCTCGTCTCCGGCACGTCGATCGAGTTCCTCGTCGAGCGCCGGGTGACGTCGGCGGCGCGGGTGAAGGAGGCGGGCAACGCCTACGTGAAGCGCTACACGCACCGCTGGGAGACGGTCGCGACGTGTCGCGAGATCGCTGCCGCCGAGCCCGTCCGCTGCGCGTTCACGCCCGATGCGGGCGGGCGCTACCGGCTGAGCGCCTCGGTGGTGGACACGCGGGGGCGCGCGTCACGGAGCCAGCTGCATCGCTGGGCGATGGGCCGCGGGCAGCTGCTGTGGGAGGAGCCACCGGGACACCACCTGGAGATCGCCCCGGAGAAGGAGGAGCTCCGCGTCGGCGACACCGCGCGCTACCTGGTGCGCAACCCCTTCCCGGGCGCCCGCGCCCTGGTGACCGTCGAGCGCTACGGCGTGATCCGGAGCTGGACCGAGGTCTTCGAGGGCAGCACGGAGATCGTGGAGTTCGAGGTGGAGCCCGACTTCCTGCCGGGCTTCTACGTCTCGGTGGTCGTGACGTCGCCGCGCGTCGAGGCGCCGGGGCCCGAGCAGCTCGAGGAGGGCGCGGTGGACCTGGGCAAGCCGGCCTTCCGCATGGGCTACGCGCGGACGCTCGTGCGGGATCCCTACAAGGAGCTCGCCATCGCGGTCGAGCCCGAGCGGGAGCGCTACGAGCCGGGCGATCGCGTGCGGGTCGACATCCGCGCCCGCACCCACGAGCTGCTGGGCTGGCGGGCGGACGCGGAGCTCGCGGTGGCCGTCCTCGACGAGGCGGTGCTCGATCTCATCGCCGGCGGACGCCGCGCCTACGATCCCTACCGCGGCTTCTACGGCCTCGGGGGTCTCGACCTCCGCAACTACGACCTGCTCACGCGGCTGGTGGGCATCCAGCGCTTCGAGCAGAAGGGCGCGAGTCCCGGGGGAGGCGGAGACGGGGGCGGCGACGGCGAGCTGCGCTCTCGCTTCGAGTTCGTCAGCTACTGGAATCCCTCGCTGCGCCTCGACTGGCGGGGACGGGCGCGCGTCGAGTTCGAGGTTCCCGACAATCTCACGAGCTGGCGCGTGCTGGTCTTCGGCGCGACGACGGGCGATCGCATGGGCCTCGGTGACGCGAGCTTCCGGGTGAACCAGCCGACCGAGATCCGTCCCGCGCTGCCGAACCGCGTGCTCGAGGGCGACCGCTTCACGGCGCGCTTCACGGTGATGAATCGCACCGAGCAGTCGCGCGCCCTCGACGTGACGATCCGCGCAGAGGGCGAGGCGCTGGCGGAGCCGGTCTCGGAGCGCACCAGGCTCGAGGCCGCCCCCTACCGCCGCGAGGCGGTGGCGCTCCCAGTGGGCGCCGAGCGGCCCGGCGAGATCGCGTTCGACGTCCGCGCGGGCGACGACCTGCACCGCGACGGGCTGCGGGTGGCGGTGCCGGTCGAGACGAGCGCGTCCTTCGAGGTGGCGGCGAGCTACGGGAGTACCGAAGGGGCGCGCGCCTCGCAGCGCATCCGTTTCCCGGAAGGCATTCGCGCGGACGCCGGGCGCCTGGCGGTGTCGGCGAGCCCGACCGTCCTCGGCGGGCTCGACGGCGCCTTCCGCTACATGAGCCGCTATCCCTACCGGTGCTGGGAGCAGCAGCTCTCCCGGGGCGTGATGGCCGCCCACTACCAGGAGCTCGCGCCGTGGCTCCCCGACTCGGTCGCCTGGCCCGGGAGCGAGGGGCTGCCGGCCGAGATGCTGGCCGAGGCGGCGAACTTCCAGGCGCCGAACGGCGGCATGGCGTTCTACGTGCCGCGGGACGACTACGCCAGTCCGTACCTCTCGGCCTACACCGCGCTGGCCTTCCAGTGGCTGCGGGCGCGCGGATACGAGGTGCCGGCGGCGGTCGAGAGCCCGCTGCACGGCTACCTCCAGAAGCTGCTCCGCAAGGACGTGTTCCCGGACTTCTACTCGAAGGGCATGGCGTCCAGCGTGCGCGCGGTGGCGCTGGCCGCCCTGGCCCCGAGCGGCGCCGTGGGGGCTTCGGACCTGGAGCGCCACCGCCCCCACGCGGGCGAGATGGACCTGTTCGGAAAGGCCTGGCTGCTGCGCGCCGCAGCCGGGATCGAGGGCAGCGAGGAGCTGCAGGCCGAGCTCCGCGACGCGATCCTCGCCCACGGCATCCAGACCGGCGGGCAGCTCGTGTACGGCGAGACGCTCGACGACGGCCACGCGCGGATCCTTCACACCGGATTGCGTAGCCAGTGCTCGATCCTCGGCGCCTTCGCGGCACTGTCTCCGGAGCTCGCCGCGCCCCTCGGCGACGCGGCGCCGAAGCTCGTGCGCAGCGTGACCGCCACCCGCGGTCGGCGCGACCACTGGGAGAACACCCAGGAGAACGTCTTCTGTACCAACGCGCTGGTCGACTACGCGCGCGCCTACGAGTCGGAGGAGCCGGATTTCTCGGTGCGGGTCTCCCTCGGCGACGAGGAGCTCGGGAGCGCGCGCTTCAGCGAGCGCCGCGCTGCGGCGCGGGACTTCGCACGCCCGATCCGCCCGGGCGACCCCGGTCGCGACGTCGACCTCGCCATCGAGCGCAGCGGCGTGGGCCGCCTCTACTACGCGGCGCGGCTCTTCTTCGCGCCCGAGAAGCGGCCCGTGGAGCGTGCGAACGCCGGAATCGACGTGCGCCGCGAGTACAGCGTGGAGCGCGACGGGCGCTGGCTGAAGCTCGACAGCCCGTACCGCATCCGGTCGGGCGAGCTGGTCCGGGTGGACCTCTACGTGTCGCTGCCGACGGCGCGGAACTTCGTGGTGGTGGACGATCCGGTGCCCGGAGCGCTCGAGCCGGTGAACCGCGACCTCGCCACGGCCTCGACGGTGGACGCCGATCAGGCGCGGGACACGCTTCCGCCGGACGCCTACTACTTCGCGTACGACGATTGGCGGAGCTTCGCGTGGACGCGCTGGAGCTTCTACCACCGCGAGCTGCGCCACGAGGCCGCGCGCTTCTACTCCGACTACCTGCCCGCCGGTCGCTATCACCTCTCCTACGTCGCCCAGGCGATCGCTGCCGGGTCATTCGGCGTGCTACCGCTGCGGGCCGAGCAGATGTACGAGCCGGACGTCTACGGCCGGGGACTTCCAGCGCGACTCGAGGTGGAGGACAGCGGGGATTGAGGCGTCTCCGGGCCGTAGTCCTGGCGGGCGCGATGGGCGCCTGTGCGGGAGTCGGGGCACTGGCCGTGGCCACGGCGTGGAGCCTCGAGCCGCTTCCCTCCCGCCTCCACCCCCCTCCGGGCGACGTCTTCCGCGCCCGGGTGGAGGATCGCCGCGGAGAGCCCCTCACGGTCACGTACGAGAACCGCTGGAACCGGCACGACCGCGCGGCGCTCCACGACGTCCCGCAGCTCCTGCGCGACGCCGTCGTGATCGCAGAGGATCGTCGCTTCTTCGAGCACCGGGGCGTCGACTGGAGCGCGCGCGCGGCGGCGCTGGCGCAGAACCTGTGGGCCGGCCGGGTGGTGCGCGGCGCCAGCACCCTCTCGGAGCAGGTGGTGCGCATGCTCCACCCGAGGCCCCGCACGCTGTGGTCTCGTTGGATCGAGGGCATCGAGGCCGCGCGGCTCGAGCGGCGCTTCTCGAAAGGCGAGATCCTGACCTTCTACCTCGACCAGGTTCCCTACGCACGCCAGCGTCGGGGAGTCGTGCAGGCCGCGCGAGACCTGTTCGACCGGGACCTCGACACGCTCGACACCGCGGAGACCCTGGCGCTCGCCGTGCTGGTCCGCAGTCCCAGCCGACTCGATCCGCGGCGCGCGCCCGGAGCGCTCACGGGACGGGTGCGGGATCTGGCGCTGCGCCTGGTCCGCGCCGGTCGGCTCGAGCCCGACCGGGCGCGGGGACTCCGGGTCTCCGCGAGCCCGCCCGGCGAGGGCCCACTCCCCCTCGAGGCGCCCCACTTCGTCCGGTACGTGCGCGCGTCGTCGGAAGTGGCGGGCGAGGACCGGATCGAGACCACCCTCGACGCCCGCCTCCAGGCGCGGCTGCAGCGCGCGCTGGACGGCCGGGTCCGGGCCCTGCGCGATCGCGGCGTACGCCACGGCGCCGCGCTGGTGATCGACCATCGCAGCGGCGAGGTGCTGGCCTGGCTCAACGCGCGGCCGGCGAGCCAGATCGACGCCGTGCGGGTACCCCGGCAGCCCGGCTCGACCCTCAAGCCCTTCGTGTACGCCCTCGCGCTGGAACAGGGTTGGACTGCGGCGACGCTCGTCGACGACGCTCCCCTGACCGCCGCGGTGGGTTCCGGTCTGCACCGCTATCGCAACTCCAGCCGCCACTACCGTGGGCTTCTCCGTGTGCGCGTCGCGCTGGCGAGCTCGCTCAACGTCCCCGCGATCCGCGCCATGCGGACCCTCGCCCCGGGCGCTCTGCACCGCGCCCTGCGCGCGCTGGGCTTCGAGAGTCTCGCCGCGCATCCCGAGCGATACGGCGAGGGGCTCGCCCTCGGGAACGGCGAGGTGACGCTCCGAGAGCTGGTGTCTGCCTACGCGGCGCTCGCCCGTGGGGGCGTCTGGGCGCCCCTGCGGCTTCGCCGCGACGGCGCCGACGCAGAGCCCTCGCGTCCCCGCCGCGTGATCGACCCCGAGGTGGCGTCGATCGTCACCGACATCCTGGCCGATGGCGAGGCCCGGGCGCCGGAGTTCGGGCGCGGGGGCGCGCTCGACCTCCCGGTTGCCGCCGCGGTGAAGACCGGCACCTCGAACGACTACCGGGATGCGTGGGCGATCGGATTCTCGGACCGCTATGCGGCGGGCGTCTGGATGGGAG
>JAAUYK010115474.1_pt1 | contig 16606 bp, 15 predicted proteins | sample 7278021 | NCBI WGS metagenome assembly JAAUYK01 (sample SAMN14350223, study PRJNA611818) | marine sediment metagenome | isolation source: surface marine sediment (1.8m) | place: French Polynesia: Moorea | collected 2018-08
AAGGTCATCGGGGGAATCCACTGGGAAGCCTTGAAAATGTGGGGGAAGGGCTTTTCGTACTACAGGCGCGGCTCTCCTCCGCGGCAACCCTTCACTGTTGTCGAGCCGGTCCTTCAGCACTTAGAGAAGTAATCCATGTCGATTAGCGAAGAACACAGCCTGCCCGACGGAGCAGTATCCGCATCGCCTGTCCTGACGTCCGGCTTGGGGATGGCCGGGCACACCGTTCTCAGCATCCTGCGCCGCGTCGTCGCAGGCAGCCTGCGAATCACCCTGCCGAACGGCACCGTCGCGGTGTTCGGCGAAGCGGGCGGCATCGATGCCGATATCCAGTTTTACAATCCCGACGTCTTCCGGCGGCTCCTGTTCGGCGCCGATCTGGCCTTCGCCGAGAGCTACATGGACGGCGACTGGTCGACCTCGGACATGACCGCCCTGCTGCGCCTCATGCAGCGCAACGAATCAACCATGGGCCACCACCGGATGATGTCAGCCTGGCTGCGCGCCTTCCTCCGGTTGCGCCACAAGCTGAACCGCAACAGCAAGCGCGGCAGCCGCCGCAACATTGCTCACCACTACGACCTCGGCAACGCGTTCTACCAGCTCTGGCTCGACCCGACCATGACCTATTCGGCGGCGCTCTTTGCCGGCGAAGAGGACGAGGAGCTCGAGACCGCGCAGAGCCGGAAGTACGAAACGATCGCCGAGATGGCCGGGCTCCGCGAGGGGATGGAGGTGCTCGAGGTCGGCTGCGGTTGGGGCGGCTTCGCGACCCACGCGGCGGCACGGCACGGCGCCCGGGTCACCGGGATCACGCTGTCCAGCGAGCAGCGACGCTACGCGGTCGCTTCCATCGCGCGGAAGGGCCTGGCCGACAGCGTGGACATCCGTCTGGTCGACTACCGCGACGTCTCCGGACGCTTTGACGCGCTGGTCTCGATCGAGATGTTCGAGGCGGTCGGCGAGCGCTACTGGGACCGGTACTTCGCCACGGTGCGCAAGCGCCTGAAGCCGGGCGGCTGCGCGGTGATCCAGACCATCACCATTGCCGACGAGCGCTTCGCGGACTATCGCCGCAGCCCCGACTTCATTCAGAAGTACATTTTTCCGGGCGGGCTCCTGCCGAGCAAGGCCGAGTTCCGGCGTGTCAGCCGGGAGCACCGGCTGGACATCGAGGAAGAGCTCTTCTTCGGCCAGGACTACGCGAAGACCCTGATGCTCTGGCAGAAGAAGTTCCAATCGGCGTGGCCGCGTATCAGGCAGCAGGGCTACGACCCGCGGTTCAAACGCATGTGGGAGTACTACCTGTCTTACTGCGAGGCCGGCTTCAGCGAGTCGATTGTCGATGTCGGCCTATTCAAGATCCGCCGACCAGATTGAGTGGCGCCGCCTGGCGGCCTACGCGCTGCCGGGCTGCGCCCTGGCCATACCGCTGATTCCGGCGCAGGTTCTCCTGCCCAGCCACTACGCGCAGAATACGGCCACGGGACTGGCCGTCACCGGCCTTGTGCTGCTGGCCGCGCGGCTGCTGGACGTGGTCTCCGATCCGATCATCGGCTGGGTCACCGACCAGGTGATTCACGCCGGCAAAGGCTTCCGGCGGCTGTTGGCGGCGGGTGCCCTGCTCTGCGGGATCAGCCTGTTCTTCTTGTTCACGCCGCCGGCAGAGGCCGACTGGCCCTACCTGCTCGTGTGGTCGGGGCTGCTGTTTCTCGGCTGGTCGGCAGTGCAGATCCCTTACACGGTCTGGGCGGCCCGCCTGACCATGCAGCCCCAGTCGCGGCTCTGGCTCAACGGCGGGCGCGAGGCCGCCGTGCTGGCGGGCCTGGTCGCGAGCTCGCTGTTCATCGCGCTCTGGCCGGCGGACAGCGATTCGCAGCGCCTGCGCGACCTCGCCTTGGCCACCGTCACCCTCGGCGGCCTGGCGATCGCGGTCCTGCTCGCTTTCGTGCCCCGTCCGGCCCTGACGGAGCCGGCCGCCGGCAGCGAGCAGGCCTTGTCCGGCATCCTGCGAAACAAGCCCGCGGTCCGGCTGATCGCTGCCTGGTTTCTCAACGGCATGGCCAACGCCCTGCCCGCCGTCTGCTTCGCGCTCTATGTCACCCTGGTGCTGGGCGGCGACGAGCAGCAGCGGGGCCTCTTTCTTCTGCTCTACTTCCTCTGCGCCGTGCTGGCGATTCCCTTCTGGATGCTGGCCGGCCGCCGCCTGGACAAGCACCGGCTGTGGTGCCTGGCCATGCTGGGCGCGGTCGCGGCCTTCGTCGTGGTGCCGTTCCTGGGCGAGGGGGCCTTCGTCGCCTTCGGCGTGATCTGCGTGATCACTGGGTTCGCGCTCGGCGCCGATCTCGCCATCCCTCCGGCGATACAGGCCGACGTGGCCGACTGGGATCGGCTGCGGTTCAGGCAGTCGAGAACAGGTCTACTCTTCTCGATCTGGAGCATGGCAACCAAGCTTGCCTTCGGCGCGGCGGCCGGGCTCGCCTTTCCGCTGCTCGCCGCCTTCGGCGTGTCGGACGACGCCAGCAGCATCACCGAGCAGGGCGGCATCGCCCTCGCCGTGATCTATGCCGGCGTCCCAGTCGTAATAAAACTCTCAGCAATAGCTCTCGTCTGGTCCTTTCCATTGACCAGCGGCCGCATGGTTCTCATTCGCAAACGCTTGTCGGCGACACCAACATGACACGAATTCTTGCGGTTCTCGTCTGTTTCTTTGTTTGGGGATGCGGCTCCATGAAGACCGAAGACTTTGCGGACAAGGGGCCGCCGCTCGACCTCTTCGAATACTTCGAGGGCCAGACCACGGCCTGGGGCTGGTTCGAGGACCGCTTCGGCGACGTCCGGCGCCAGTTTCGCGTTTCCATCGATGGAACCGTCTCCGAGGGCAAGCTGGTCCTCGACGAGGATTTCCTCTACGACGACGGCGAGAAGGATCGGCGGGTCTGGACCATCACCAGGACCGGCCCCAACAGCTATTCCGGCACCGCGGACGACGTGATCGGCGAGGCGGCCGGCACCGTGGCGGGCAACGCGCTCAACTGGACCTACCGGATGCTCCTGCCGATCGGCGATAGCGAGTGGGAAGTCACGTTCGACGACTGGATGTTTCTCCAGGAGGGCGGCGTCCTGCTGAACCGGGCCGTGGTCTCGAAGTGGGGCGTCGAGATCGGGCGCGTCTCAATCTTCTTTACGCAATCGAAAGCCGCCGTCCAACCCGCCGCACGATAGCGCCGAGAACGGGAAGGCGCGCGTAGAACCCTTCCGCCGCATCCCAATAGTCGACATGGTTGGCAATGCGCCCGTCCGGCGCGAAGCCGATGTGCGACAGGCCGCGGACCTCCCATTTGTTGAGAACCGGCACGCGGCCCGAGAAGCGCCACATGAGGACGACCGTGGCGTCGGCATCGCGCCGCCAGACACCCTCCACCTCGAAGCGCGGATCGGCGACGTCCTCCAGGGTCTTGACCAGGAGCTTCCGCAACGGCTCGACGCCGCGCAGGTCATTGAAGGGGTCCTTGAAGCGGATGTCCGGCGTCACCAAGGTCTCCAACCGGTCGAGATCCGCCTCCGCGAGGTTCTCGTAGAGTGCGATGTAGGCGTCGAGCATCGAGCCATCGGCGGGTGCGGTCATGACCGCTCCCCAGTGAGACGGCGCACCAGCGGGAAATAGAGCCCGTAGGGCAGCAGCCGCAGCAGCTTGAGCCAGATCACGAAGAGCCAGGGAAAAGCGATCTCGAAGCGGTCGGACGCCAGGCCCGCCACGATCTTCTCGGCGGCGCGCCGGGGCGTGATGATCAGCGGCATGGCGAACTCGTTCTTTTGGGTCATCGGGGTGTCCACGAAGCCCGGATTGACGACCTGGACGGTGATGCCACTGCCGGAGAGTTCGGCGCGCAGGCTCTCCGCCAGGTTGATCAGCGCGGCCTTGGTCGCGCCGTAGACGCCGGCCTGCGGCAGTCCGCGGTACCCGGCGACGGAGGCGACGATCGCGACCCGCCCGTGGCCCTGGCGTTCGAACAGCGGCAACAGAGCTTCCAGGGCGTAGACCACGCCCATCACGTTGACGTCGAGGTGCCGCTGCATTTCCGCGGCGCTCAGGTCGCGGGTCGGTCCGGGCGCATAGACCGCGGCGTTCAGGATCGCGATATCGATCTTACCGGCTTGCTCGACAATCTCCTCCTGGGCGCGCCCGACCGCGGCGCTGTCGCTCACATCCAGGGGGATGGCGGTGAAGCCGGCTTGCTCATCGGCTAGGGCCTGCAAAGGCTCGGCGCTGCGGGCGCTGCCGAAGACCCGCGCGCCCTGACCGAGCAACTGTGTCGCGACCTCGAGGCCGATGCCGCTGCTTGCGCCTGTGATCCAGACCGCCCTGCCCGCAAAGCTCACGAAGAGTTTTCCGGCCAGCAGACCTCGCACTGATAGACGATGGTGGAGCCGTCCTTGGCGCGGAACCGCATCCCGACCCAGCGCCCGGAGTCGTCGTACCAGACCTCTGTCTGGAGCTCGCCGTTGTAGCTGTAACGCGTGGCCTCGATCTCGCCGCCGTTGGCCCGCACCTTCTCCCGGCCGTGCGCGGTGATCTCGACGTCGTTGATTGATCCGGTCAGCGTGTTGAGCACCCGAGTCTGGGAAAGGACCGCCGCATTCCAGTGGTTGGTCGGAAAGATCAGGCCTTCGACCTTTCCTTGCGCGCCGTGGCCCTCAAAAACGAACTTGGCGCCGCGGCGCTCGCCGGCCAACTTCGATTGCTCGCCGTCGTCGTTGACCTTGACCAGCAGCCGCTCCAGCTGCGCCCCGCTCCAGACCTCCCGCGACTCGTAGAGGTAGGAGTAGATCTTGAGCGCGAGAAAGCGCAGCTCCAGCTCCATGCGCGCCGCCACTTCGATGCTGTCGCCGCGCTGTGAGAAGTTCATGATGTTGCGACCGACCACCTGGCCGTCGCGGAGCACGAGGTAGCGCGCCTCCTCGCCGTAGAGGGCCAGAGGATTGGGCGGCTGAAGGTTGGCGCTAAAGCCGCGGGTCGCCGGGAAGAGCGCAGCCGCGAGTGTCGCCAGGGCGACGGCCGTGATGCCCACGAGGCGAGTGTGATCGCTTGTCATATCCCAATATCCCACAGAATTGCGCTGAAAGCGTTACGCTGGCAAAGCGGCCATGGATCTTCATGGACGCGGTAAAGGCCATGTTAACCCTTAGGGCTCCGCCTGTCCCGCCCGACGGCGGCGCCCTGCCAGCGGAGGCAAGCGATGGCGGATCTGCCCTTTGGGCCCGGCGACGGGCTCTACTACGAGCACGCGGAGGCCGGCGAGGCCGGCAAAACTTTTGTCTTCGTCAACGCCCTGACCGGCGATACCGCCATGTGGCAGACGACGATCGCACCCGCGCTTCGGGCGGCCGGCCACGGCACGCTGTGCTACAACCTGCGCGGCCAGCAGAAATCGCCGCTCGCGCCGGGCACGGCGCTGACACCGGGTCTGATCGTCGAGGACCTGAACCGGCTCTTGGACCACCTCTCGCCGGCCCGGCCGGTTCTCGTCGGGCTGTCGATCGGCGGTCTCTTCGCGGCCCAGGCCGAGCTGGCAAAACCCCGTGCAGCGGGGCTGGTGCTGATCAACACCCTGCGCAAGTCCGGGGTCCGGCTCGACTGGATCAACCGCGCCATGGTGGAGATGGCAAGGCTCGGCGGCACCCGGCTGGTCATGGCAGCCAACCTGCCCATGATCGTCAATCCGGAGCAGCTGCCGGTCATGTGGGACAAGGCCTTCGGCGAGGGCGCCTTCCAGGCCATGGCCCCGGACGAGGCCCTGATGCGGCTGATCGTCTGCTCGACCGAGGCCAATTGGGACCTGCCTTACGAGGCGCTCGACCTGCCGGTGCTCCTGATGACCGGCACTCACGACCGGGTGTTCCGGGTCGAGGCCGACATCGCCGAGCTGGCCGGCCGTCTGCCGAACGCCCGGGAGGAATGCTTCGAGGACGCCGGCCACCTGATCCCGCTGGAGCGGCCCGAGGCGTTCACCAGACACCTGCTGGCCTTCGGCGAGGCACTCTGAACCGCCGGGGCGGGTCCACGCCACCCCGAGAGCGCCCCTCGCGCGGCCCGGCCGCGCCACGGGCTGAGCGGCTATGACCTCCAGGGCCGCTTTTTTCCCGGCAAAGACACGTCTTTGCCATGATTTTTTTTACTTCGTAGCTATAACATCGGCGCGGCGTTGCCGTATAAGAAGAGAGTCATCATTTGGATCTCCCAATGCGCCACTTTTTCTTGGTTCTCGGCGTCGCGGCGCTTGTGCTCATGCTCGGCCTGCAAAGAGGCGTCACGACGGAAGCGAAACCCGAGATTACCGTCATCGACGGGGACACGCTGCAGATCGACATGCAGATTTTCAATCTGGCCGGTATCGACGCGCCGGAACTGGGCCAGCGCTGCCTGCTCGAGAACAAGGAGTGGCGCTGCGGCCTCGACGCGGCCCTGGCTCTCCGCAAGCTGGTCGCCTTCGGCGAGGTGAGCTGCAAGACCGAGGAGGAAGGCCTGATGGTCTCGGGGCTCTGCCAGGCGGCCGGCAAGGACCTGAGCGCGGTCCTGCTGGAGCAGGGCTATGTGGTCGCCCTGCCCGACGCCTTCCCGACCTATCTGGCGGCCGAGGCCCGGGCCCGCGAGGCCAAGCTCGGACTCTGGCGGGGCGACTTCGTGCCGCCGGAGAAATGGCGCGCCGGCGAGCGTCTGCCCGGCGAAGTCACCGACACGACCTTCTGCGTGGTCAAGGCGGTGGTCACCGACGAAGGCCAGAAAATCTTCTATATCCCTTCCGACGAGAACTACGACCAGATCACCGTCGACCCGGATCGCGGCGAGCACGTGTTCTGCAGCGACGACGAGGCCATCCTACAGGGCTGGAACCGCTTCCCGCGGAACTGACCAGGAAATCTATCGAACTCTCGGCGATCAGCGGACCAGGCGGAACGCGACGATCGCGAAGCCGGCGTTCAGCCCCGCCACCAGGATGGTCAGCGGGACATCTCGGTACCAGGCATGCTCGATCCCGAGGCCGCTCGTGATGGCGAGGTTCGCCTCGGGCAGGGGAACCGCGAGATGGAACAGCAGGATGACGACGGTGAAAGCCGAGAGTTTGCGCACCAGCGAGAGAAAGCTGATGCCTTCGTCGTCCTCCTGGACGAACCCTTCGGCCCTGAGACCATCCTGTAGTGACTTGGCGCCCACTTGGGTCATCGGCGTTTGTTCCCGTGAAAAATATTCAACCGCTGCCCGAAACCTGTACAGTAAAATCTGCTCCGGACTAAATTCATATATTATAAAGCCAAATAAAAATCAACAACTAACAAATATTTTACCTTTTTATTTACTTTATATATTTACCTGACCCCGCTACAGCGACGCCGCCGCCCGCGCTGCCTGGTCGTAGAGCCCCGAGAGTGTGCGCAGCCATTCCGCTGCCTGGCCGATCTCCGGGTTCGCGGCCTCGGTCCAGTCGGTGCCGAGCGCGCTGAAGCTGCTCATCAGGCAGGCCTCGCGGATCTCCCGGTAGCGCGCGCAGGCTGCCTTGCCGGCCGGCGAGGCGGCATAGAAGATCTCCTTGCCGCGCCGCTCCCGTCCCACGAGGCCGAGACGGCTCAGCTTCTTCAGCGCGTAGGACACGGTGTGGCTGTCCTCGATGTTCAGCACGAAGCAGATGTCGGCCAGCTTCTTCTCCCGGTCCCGGTGGTTGACCGAGTGCAGCACCATGATATCGAGCGCGCCGAGCTCGTCGTGGCCCGCCGCGGCCATGCAGCGCACGGTCCAGCGGCTGAAGGCGTGGCTGGCGATGATGAGGCCGAACTCGAACTCGCTGAGCTCGGCCGAGGTGGCGGAGACGAGATGGGCCGAAGACACGATCGGCCGCTTCCCGGCGGCCTCTGATTGAGCCTTTTCCCGAGCCATGCCGCGCGCCTCCTAATCCGTGCCGCCCGATGCGCCGAAGCCGCCGCCGCCCGGCGTCTCGACCACGAAGACGTCGCCGGGGCCGACCTCGGTCCGGTCGGTGCCGCCCAGATCCTCGCGCCCGCCGTCGGCGCGCTCGACCCAGTTGCGGCCGAGCGCGCCGGGGGCGCCGCCGGCGCAGCCGAAGGGCGCGACCTTGCGGTGGCTGGACAGGATTGCCACGGTCATCGGCGCGAGGAAGCGCAGGCGGCGCCGCGCCCCGTCGCCGCCGCGGTGACGCCCCGCGCCGCCCGAGCCGGCGCGGATCCCGAAGCTCTCGAGCAGCACCGGGAAGCGCCACTCCAGGACCTCCGGGTCGGTCAGCCGCGAGTTGGTCATGTGGGTATGGACCGCGGCGGTGCCGTCGAAGTCGGGCCCGGCGCCGGAGCCGCCGCAGACCGTCTCGTAGTACTGGTAGCGCGCGTCGCCGAAGGTCAGGTTGTTCATCGTGCCCTGGGCCCCGGCCAGCACGCCGAGCGCACCGTAGAGCGCATCGGTCACGATCTGGCTGGTCTCCACGTTGCCCGCCACCACCGCGGCCGGGTAGCGGGGATTGAGCATGGAGCCCTCGGGAATCCGGATATCGAGCGGCTTGAGGCAGCCCTCGTTCATCGGGATGGCATCCTCGACCAGGGTGCGGAAGACGTAGAGCACGGCCGCCCGGCAGACCGCCGAGGGCGCGTTGAAGTTGCCCGGCTGCTGCGCCGAGGTGCCGGAGAAGTCGACCGCCGCCGCGCGCCTGGCCTTGTCGATGCGGATCGCCACCTGGACCTGGGAGCCGTCGTCCAGCGGATAGATGAAGCTGCCGTCCTTCAGCACGTCGAGCACCCGGCGAACCTGTTCCTCGGCGTTGTCCTGTACGTGCCCCATATAGGCGTGCACCACGTCGAGCCCGAAATGCCGGATCATCTGCCGCAGCTCCTGTACGCCTTTCTCGTTGGCCGCGATCTGGGCCTTGAGGTCGGCCAGGTTCTGGGCCGGGTTGCGGGCCGGGTAGGGACCCGAGGCAAGCAGCGCGAGCAGCTCGGCCTCGCGGAAACGGCCCTGCTCGACCAGGGTGAAGTTGTCGATCAGCACACCCTCCTCCTCGACCGTCCGGCTGTCCGGCGGCATGGAGCCCGGGGTGATCCCGCCGATATCGGCGTGGTGGCCGCGGCTCGCGACGAAGAACAGCAGGGTCCCTGAACTACCCGGCCCCTCCCCGAACACCGGCGTCACCACGGTGATGTCCGGCAGGTGGGTGCCGCCGTTGTAGGGGGCGTTCAGCACGTAGACGTCGCCCGGCGCCATGGTCTCGCCGCGCGCGCGGATCACCGCCCGGATGCTCTCGCTCATAGAGCCCAGATGCACCGGCATGTGGGGCGCATTGGCCACCAGTTCGCCCTCGGGCGTGAAGATGGCACAGGAGAAGTCCAGCCGCTCCTTGATGTTGACCGAGTAGGCGGTGTTCTCCAGGGTCGACCCCATCTGCTCGGCGATCGACATGAAGAGGTTGTTGAAGACCTCCAGCATGACCGGGTCGACCGAGGTGCCGACGGCCGCGGCGCGCTCCAGCGGGACGACCCGGTTCATGACGAAGTGATCGCGCGCGCTCAGGACGCCGCGCCAACCGGGCTCCACAACGGTCGTGCTGGTGGGCTCGACGATGATCGCCGGACCGTCGATCTCGTCACCTGGCAGCAGGTCTTCCCTCAGGTAGACCGGCGTGTCGCGCCACGCACCGCCGGCGTAGAGCCGGGTCGTCGCGGCGGGCGCCAGGGCCTCCAGGCGCGCGCGCGTCGCCAGCTCCCGGTCCGCCGGATGCTCGGTATGGCCGATCACCTCCGCGGCGATGGCCTCGACGATATGGCCCTTGCCGGCCATGACGAAGCCGTAGCGCTGGCGGTGCGCCGCCTCGAAGCGCGCGACGATCTCCTCGAGCGTGCCGAAGGCCACTTCCAGCGCGGTATCGCTGCCGGCGTAGCGCAGGTGCAGGCGCCTGACCGCGCTGATCGCCCGGTCCGCGATGCCCTGGCTACGCATCTCTTCCCGGCCCTCGGCCTCGAGCGCCGCGAGGCCCGCCTCCAGCTCCGGAATCAGCGCTTCCGAGAGGTCCTGCTCGACCGCTTTCTGGCCGAGCGCCCGCAGGTCGGCCAGGCCCATCCCGTAGGCCGAGAGCACGCCGGCGAAGGGGTGCAGGAAGATGCTGGTCATGCCCAGGGCGTCGGCGATGTCGCAGGCGTGCTGACCGCCGGCGCCGCCGAAGCAGGTCAGGGTGTACTCGGTGACGTCGTAGCCGCGCTGGGTCGAGATCTTCTTGATCGCATTGGCCATGTTCTCGACCGCGATGCGGCGGAACCCGGCCGCGACCTGCTCCGGCGCCGGCACGTCGCCGGTCGTAGCGCCGATCTCCGCCGCCAGCGCTTCGAAACCGCCAAGCACCGCCGCCTCGTCGAGCGGCGCGTCGGCGCCGGGCCCGAAGACCTTGGGGAAGAAGGCCGGGACGATCCGGCCGAGCATGAGGTTCGCGTCGGTGACGGTGAGCGGTCCGCCGCGCCGATAGCAGGCGGGGCCCGGGTTCGCCCCGGCCGAGTCCGGCCCGACCCGGTAGCGGGCGCCGTCGAAATGCAGGATCGAGCCGCCGCCGGCGGCCACCGTATGGATCTGCATCATGGGCGCGCGCATGCGTACGCCTGCAACAAGCGTCTCGAAGGCCCGTTCGTACGTGCCGTTGTAGTGCGCTACGTCGGTCGAGGTACCCCCCATGTCGAAGGTTATGATCTTCTCGAAGCCGCCCATGGCCGAGGTGCGGACCGCACCGACGATGCCGCCGGCCGGGCCCGAAAGGATCGAATCCTTGCCCTGGAACAGCGCCGCGTCGGTCAGGCCGCCGTTCGACCGCATGAACATGAGCCGGGCGCCGCCGAGGGCCGCCGCCACCCGGTCCACGTAGCGGCTGAGAATCGGCGAGAGATAGGCGTCGACCACGGTCGTGTCGCCGCGCGAGACCAGCTTCATCAGGGGACTGACCTCGTGGCTGACAGAGACCTGGGTGAACCCCACCTCGCGCGCGATCTCCGCCAGGCGGGTCTCGTGGGCGGTGTAGCGGTAGCCGTGCATCAGAACGATCGCCAGGGAGCGGATGCCCCGGTCGTGGGCGGCCGTCAGTGCGGCGCGGGCCGCCGCCGGATCGAGGCCGACCAGAACCTCGCCCTGCGCGCTCACGCGCTCGTCGATCTCGACCACCTCCTCGTAGAGCAGCTCGGGCAGAACGATCCGCCGGGCGAAGAGGTCCGGCCGGTTCTGGTAGGCGATCCGGAGTGCGTCCTTGAAGCCCTTGGTGACCGCCAGAAGGGTCCGCTCGCCCTTGCGCTCGAGCAGGGCGTTGGTGGCGACCGTGGTGCCCATCTTGACCGCCTCGATCCGCTCGGGCGGGATCGCCGCGCCAGCTTCCGCCGCTCCGTCGCGGCCGAGCAGGTCGCGAATGCCCTGCAAGGCCGCGTCGTCGTACTGCTCGGGGTTCTCGGAGAGCAGCTTATGGGTGACCAGCGTGCCGTCGGGGCGGCGGGCAACCACGTCGGTGAAGGTGCCGCCGCGGTCGATCCAGAACTGCCACCGTCCCTGCCGCTCCTGAGGTCCCTCGCCTGCTTCGCGCCGCGCCATGGTTCCAATCTCTATATTTGCAAAATGTCGATAATTTATCGATAATATATCAGATTGCATCTGGCAAGGCATTTGCCACAATCCCGTCACGAGAACGTGCTCGGGTCGTGCGTCCCTGGGGTGCTACTGTAGGGTTTGGGAAATGAAGCCGATGACCGTTGCAAAGCTCGCGATCCTGGGCCTCCTGCTGCTGCTCGCCGGACCGGCGCTGGCGGCGCTGGCCGGCATGGCGAACTTGGACGCCGACTGGCGCACGGCCAGCCGGCAGCCGACCGGCATAGCGCCCGATCCGGCCAACACGCCCGAGGCGATCGTGCAGGTCTACGGCGCCCGCGCGTTCAACTGGCGGGGCGCCTTCGCCGTGCACACCTGGATCGCCGTGAAGCCGAAAGGCGCCGAGGTCTTCGACGTCCACCAGGTGATGGGCTGGAACTACTGGCACGGCGGCCGCGCCCTGGTGGCCCGGCGCGACCGGCATCCCGACCGCCTCTGGTATGGCTCGGCGCCGGAGATCTACCTGGATCGCCGGGGCCCCGAGGCCGAGGCGCTGATCGACGAGATCGAGGCCGCCATCGACCGCTATCCCTATGCCGAGTACTACAAGACCTGGCCGGGGCCGAACTCGAACACCTTCGTCGCCTATGTCGGCCGCGAGGTTCCGGCGCTGCGCCTTGAGCTGCCGCCGACGGCGGTCGGCAAGGACTTCCTGGGCCAGACGACCTTCGCCGCCGCGAGCCCGAGTGGAACCGGCTTCCAGGTGTCGCTGTTCGGTCTGTTCGGCATCCTGGCGGCCGTGGAGGAGGGCCTGGAGATCACGGTCTTCGGACTGACCTTCGGCGTCGACCCGCTCGATCTCGCGATCAAGATGCCCGGGATCGGCCGCCTTGCCATCGGCGAGGGATAGCCGCATCCTTGACCGCCACCCTCTTTCTTGACGGAAGCGCGCGGGCGGGCGCGGCGGAGGCCGGGTCCGCGGGTCTCGCGCCGGGAGCTCCGGTTCGATGAGCGTATGGGGCAAAATCCTCGGCGGTGCGGCCGGCTTCGCGATCGGCGGGCCGCTGGGCGCCCTGCTCGGCGGCCTGGCCGGCCACGCCGTCGACAAGATGCGGCAGAGCACCGAGGACGGCGCCGAGGCGGCCGACGCGACCAAGAACGTCGCCTTCACCATCGGCGTGATCGTGCTGGGCGCCAAGATGGCCAAGGCCGACGGCGTGGTCACCCGCGACGAGATCGGCGCCTTCAAGGAAGTGTTCCGGATCCCGCCCCGCGAGATGAAGAACGTCGGCCGCCTGTTCGACCAGGCGCGTCGGGATTCGCGCGGCTTCGAGCCCTATGCCCGCCAGCTCGGCCGGATGTTCAGGCAGAACCCGGCGGTGCTTGAAGAGCTGCTCGAAGGCCTGTTCCACATCGCCAAGGCCGACGGCCAGGTGACCGAGGCGGAGCTCGAGTACCTGGCCAGCGTGGCCAAGATCTTCGGGCTCGATCCCGAGCGCTGGGAGCGGGTCAAGGCCGCCAACGTCGCGGCCGGCGACGCCGACCCCTACGGCGTGCTCGGCGTCCGGCGCGACGTCAGCGACGACGACCTCAAGGGCGCCTACCGCCGGCTGGTCCGGGAGAACCATCCGGACAAGCTGGTCGCCCAGGGCATGCCCCAGGAGTTCGTCGATCTGGCCAACGAGAAGCTGGCCCAGATCAACGCCGCCTACGACACGGTGCGCAAACATCGCGGCCTGGATTAGGAGTCGCGCCGGCTCCATGGCCTCCGCCCCGCCCCTCGTCGCGCTCAGAGACGCGACGCTCTCGTTCGGCGAAAGGCCGCTCTTCACGGGACTCGATTTCGGCATCGCGCGCGGCGAGAAATCCTGCCTGGTCGGCCGCAACGGCTCGGGCAAGTCGACCCTGCTCAAGGCGCTGGCCGGACAGGTGGCGCTGGACCAGGGGACCCGCTTCGTTCAGCCCGCGACCCGCATCGCCTATCTGCCCCAGGACCCGCGGTTCGATGGCGACACGACGGTGGCCGACTACGTGACCGGGGGCCTGGCGCCGGACCAGGACACCGAGTGCGGCGGCCACCGGGTGCGGGCCGTTCTGAAACGCCTGGACATCGAGGGGGCGCGACGGCTCGGCCGGCTCTCCGGCGGCGAGGGACGCCGCGCCGCCCTGGCCAGGGCGCTGGTGTCGGAGCCGGACGTCCTTCTGCTCGACGAACCGACCAACCACCTCGACTTGCCGACCATCGAGTGGCTCGAGGGCGAGCTCGCGCGCTTCGCCGGCGCCCTGCTCCTGGTTAGCCACGACCGGGCCTTCATGACCCGGGTCTGCCGGCGCACCCACTGGCTCGACCGGGGACGCCTGCGCAGCCTGGACAAGGACTACAGCCACTTCGAGGACTGGGCGGCCGCGGTGCTCCAGTCCGAGGCCGAAGAACGGCACCGGCTCGAGCGCAGGATCGTGCGCGAGGCAGGTTGGCTGGCGCGCGGCGTGACCGGCCGGCGCAAGCGCAACCAGGGACGTCTCGCCCGGCTCGCCGCGCTGCGACGGTCCCGGGCGGAGTGGCTCGCCGCGCCGGGCCGGGCCCGGCTGGCCGCGGCCGAGGGCGGCAAGAGCGGCGATCTGGTGATCGAGGCCGAGGGTCTGACCAAGAGCTTTCCGCCGGAGAGCCCCGGCGCGCCCGCGCGGCCGATCATGGCCGGCTTCTCGACCCGGATTCGCCGGGGCGACCGAATCGGCATCATCGGTCCCAACGGCGCCGGCAAGACGACGCTGGTCCGCCTCCTGACCGGCGAGCTGGCGCCCGACTCCGGCCGGCTCCGGCTCGGCACCCGGCTCCAGGCGCTCTACTTCGACCAGCGCCGGGAGAGCCTCGACCTGGAGGCGTCGCTCTGGCAGAACCTCGTGCCCGGCGGCGGCGACAGCGTCATGGTCGGCGACCGGCAGCGCCACGTGGTGGCCTACCTGCGGGACTTTCTGTTCGAGGAGAGCCAGGCTCGCCAGCCGGTCAAGTCGCTCTCCGGCGGCGAGCGCAACCGCCTGCTGCTGGCGCGGCTCTTCGCCAGGCCGAGCAACCTCCTGATCCTGGACGAGCCGACCAACGACCTCGACATGGACACGCTCGACCTGCTGCTCGACGTGCTCGACGACTACGCGGGCACGCTGCTGCTGGTCAGCCACGACCGCGACTTCCTCGACCGGCTGGTCACGGGCCTGATCGTGCTCGAGGGCGACGGCAAGGTCGTGGAGCAGGTCGGCGGCTACAGCGACTACCTCGACGCCCGCCGCGGCGCCACCGCCGAGCGCAGGCCGCCCGATGCGACGGGCCCGACCGGGCCGGCGCGGCAGAAGACGGCATCGCGCAAATTGGGATACCGCGAGCAGCGCGAGCTCGACGGCTTGCCGGCGAAGATCGACGACCTCACGGAACGAACCCGGGCCCTCGAGGCGAAGCTCGCCGATCCCGATCTCTACAGCGCGCGGCCCGAGGACTATCAGGCCGCCGCGGCTGAGCTGGCCGGCCTGCGCGACACGCTCGAAGCGGCCGAGGCGCGCTGGATCGAGCTGGAAGAAAAGCGCGAGGCGCTCGGCGGCGTCGAGCGCGCCTCCTGACCGGAACGGACCGCCATGATCCTGCGCTCCTCGCCCAATCACGACGCGCGGCCCGAGGGCCAGGCCGTCGACATCCTGCTGATCCACTACACCGGCATGACCAGCGCCGAGGCCGCGATCGACCGTCTCTGCGACCCCGAGGCGAAGGTGAGCGCGCACTACTGCATCGACGAGGACGGCAGCCTCTACCGGCTGGTGCCGGAGGAGCGGCGGGCCTGGCACGCCGGCGTCGCGCGCTGGGCCGGACGCGACGACATCAACGCCCGCTCGATCGGCATCGAGCTGGTCAATCCGGGGCACGAGTTCGGCTACCGTCCCTTTCCCGAGGCCCAGATGAGGGCGCTGATCGCGCTGGCAGCGGACATCGTCAAGCGCCACCCGATCCCGCCCGCCCGGGTTCTCGGGCACTCCGACGTCGCGCCGCTGCGCAAGCAGGACCCGGGAGAGCTGTTCGACTGGGCCCGCCTGGCCCGTGCCGGCATCGGCCTCTGGCCCGATCCTGCGTCGCCCGCCGCGGCGCCGGGCAAGATGCCGCAGGACCTCGAACGCTACGGCTACGGCTACCTCGACGAGGATCCGGCCGCCGTGATCCGGGCCTTTCAGCGCCACTTCCGGCCCGAGGCCGTGACCGGCTCCATGGACCGGGAGAGCCGCCGGCGGCTAGCCGCCCTGCTGCGTCTGGTTGACGGCCCCGGCGGCGCGGCCTAGATGAAGAAGGGTCAGACGGCCGGATGGCCGCTCCCGGTGCCTCGGCGCCGGGGGAGGAAAGTCCGGGCTCCATGGAAACGCGGTGCCGGGTAACACCCGGCGGGGGCGACCCCAGGGAAAGTGCCGCAGAAAGCAAACCGCCCGCCGAAGCCTTGGCGAAGGCGGGTAAGGGTGAAAGGGTGCGGTAAGAGCGCACCGCGTTGCCGGCAACGGGAACGGCACGGTAAACCCCACCAGGAGCAAGACCAAGTAGGGGCGGCAGGCTTCGGCCAGCGGGTTTCCACGCCGCCGCCCGGGTAGGTCGCGCGAGGCGTCCGGCAACGGGCGTCCCAGATGAATGGCCATCCCCCCTTCAAGGGGGACAGAACCCGGCTTACAGGCCGTCTGACGCTCAGCCCGCACTTTGCCCGCAGACGGCGTCCGGCCCGATCCCATGATTTCCCATGACTCCGCCGCTTTGGACCGGAGCCGAGCAGCCTCTGCCGTCTTGTCTTGGCCCCGTTTCATTTTGAGAACAAAATAAGAACAAAGTCGCCGTATGCACTCGAACCTTCCTTCATCCAGTATCTCAAGAACTGAAAACCACGAGATCTGGTGAAGACCTCAAACCCAATAAAAGAAGGCCCTTAACCTCTTTTTAACCCTAAGAGTTTTACTTGCCGCACCATTGACACCCATGAT
>JAAUYK010050758.1_pt1 | contig 16597 bp, 15 predicted proteins | sample 7278021 | NCBI WGS metagenome assembly JAAUYK01 (sample SAMN14350223, study PRJNA611818) | marine sediment metagenome | isolation source: surface marine sediment (1.8m) | place: French Polynesia: Moorea | collected 2018-08
AGCACGGCGGCACCCAAACTTGATGCCCCTAAGTGGCCACTGGGGAAAATTGACGGACGGCGGAAGAGGATATAAAGATAACGATGATGATGCAAACAAAGCTAACTGTTCACTGCCACAAACACGATTCTCTAACTTCACACAACCAACCGACCAAAGTTACTACCACTATAAACGTAACAATAGTCAGGAAGAATAAAGCGTAATAACTTTGAATGTATTTCTTCGACAATGCGAATGATTTAAGCCGTAACAAAATACGTGTCTCCTATGCGTTTCGTAGCCCGCGACCGGCTGCCGAGATCATGTTAAGACAACGAGGGAGGTTAGAACCACTCGACTAGTCGTCTTGATAGCGCTGCCACAGCGTCCGCTTCACGCAGTCTTTGTAGGACTCGTTGGGGTTCGTCTTCGGGATCACCTTGCTGCCCAGGCCGGCCTTGTTGTCGCGACCGTCCGCCTGAAGAGAAAGAAAGGAAAAGTAAAGTGAGGGGGAGGTTCATAGGGGATCGCGATAGTGAGAAAGCTCAATTTAGCGTGCCCTTTCAAGGAACGACTCAAAAAATGTGTGGGTGTTGAGGACAGGGTTTTGGAGGTTCTTCCAAATGTTCTATATAGATCCCCGAAGCTACACTATTGGTAGGCTGAGTGAGTAAGACTACCCCAGGGCAAATATTGATGTTTGGTCGCCCCTCACACATCCGCTCACGCACTCGCTCGCTCGTGGCAGGAGATCGCATTAACATTTCCCCGCCGCGACCAACAACGGAAATGGGACTTTTTTGCGGACCCGCCCCGGCCTCAAGATAAGCTTCTTCTCACCTCGACAATGTCGGTCCTGCCCTGGTTGGACTTTCCCAGCCCCTGACCGTCCTTCCAGCCCATCTTCTGAAGCATCTTGTTGCCTATGTTGCTCGAGTCGAGGTTCTTCTTGCCGGCAGCGCCCCCGCCAGTGGAGGACGCCGTCGACGTCGACTCCATGTCCTCCACGGCGCGGAGGTACTTCTCCTTGAGTCGGTTCGGTCGCGGCCCCTCATCTGCGCCGAACTTCTGGCGTCGCTCCTTGGCGCGGTCGCGATACTGCAACCCTGCCGAAGATCCGGCCTCGGGTGTTGCCGGGGAGCTTCCCATCCGGCGGTTGTATTCGGCTAGGTTCGACTTGTGCAGCTCGGAGATCTGATTGTGCCTGAAGAATGGAGAGTTGAAAGAGTGAGCTATCGGGGGCGCAAGAAACTTTTTAGGCTGGAAGAAGAGGGACATCTCGCCTAATGCGAGATTACGTACCTACGAGGATCGCCATCAACTTCTCTTGAAACTTTTAAGCGAAAACAAGGAAAACTCCTTTAGTCCGTTCAGCGTAGAACTTTGGGGGGCAAGCAGAAACGGAGGCATATAAGCGGCTTTACCACGGAAAAGGCCCCGCTCATTCTAGACTGGGTCTCCCTCCAGCACTTCGGCGTCGCTGTCGTCGTCGCTCGTGTCACCGCCGTCGACCAGCCACATCTGGCTGCCCGAGTAGTAGTAGTCCGCCTCCGCCTCGAGCAGGTTGGACGCCGAGCCCGTCCTGCCCTTTCTCCTAAGGCTGCCGGGACCCGCGACGCCCTTGCCGTTGCTCGCGAACGTGTCGACGGCGAACCTGGCGTGCACGAGCTGGCAGATGAGGTAGAGCGCGAGGTAGATGGCGGCGACGACGCACAGCCAGATGGCGGTCAGTAACACGCGAAGATTCATGTCAGTTAATACGAGGCCGACCCTTCGCCGGCGGCCGGAGGTCGCTCCTTCGGCTCACAGTGGGAGCGACGTCGGCAGTGCGAAAGCGGAACGTGGATCATAATACTAAAACTGCGGCTTCGACGACGATAAACTCGTGCACGATATCCCAGCAGGACTGACCCACAGACCGCGAGGAAGGAAGGAAGGAAGTGGTAGACAGACAGACGTTGGGCGCTCCTAAGAGCCAGCGGCGAACGGCGCCGACGAGGCCGAACGGAGCTTCGAACGCTCTTTTGAGCGGGAAGAGAAGAAAGAGAGTGGCGGCGGCGGAACGGAGACGCCAGAGGCGAAAGCTCCATTCCTTTAATACACTCAGCGAGCACCAGATCGGGCCATGTAGAAACTAATACACGTACTGCCAATTTCTTTTCTAGTCCCTTTAACGACATAATCAAGCGACCCCTTGCGTTTGCCATCAGATCGAGCAACGGCTAAAGGAAGAAAGAAGGCCTTTGAGAGATCTGGCAAAGTATGTCTGTCCTGTAGTGCCGCCGTCGCCATCGAACCAATCGACCAGCAAAACACCTTTTTCACCGCCTTTCGTTGGCCCCTTTAGGAAGTTGGCGCGACTCACAGCTAGCTATAGGTTGTCGCCCAAAAGTACGCGGCTGGGCATTCTGTACGCACACTGCGTAACACATACGAACGCGTACGTACAGTACGTGGCTAGATCCCCCGAAGATAGAACTAATCGTCTCCGTCGGTCCGTCCGCGGTATGGAGTGTCACACGCAACAGCTGCGTCTCGGAGCCAACGTTCTTTGTGCGTACTGCGAGCGCGGTTCCCCTCCGAACGCCGTTCCCCAATTGTCACAGACGAGGCCGACTTACTTGGCCGCGATCAATCTCTTGGCAACGCTGCAGACTAGTACTACGTCGACAGACGGGGGAACGTAGAAAGAGAGAGCATCGGAAAGAGGCTAAGGCTAAAGGAGAAGGCGCTGCTGCCGTTTACTTTTCTCGACTGGCACGGCCGCCGCCGCCGCCGGCATTGTCTGTAATCCTCCCACGGGAGCTCGATATTCCCCGCTCGCGCAGAGCCCCCGTAATTGTTTTTTCCTCCGCGCGCACGTACAAAGCGCCGGCAGCCGGCCTCGGGCGGCAAACCTCGTGGCCCCGACCGACAGAAATTCCCCTAAAGGCGTGATATCCAACACTTACTTTTGGAGCTTCTCCTTGGAGGGAAATTGCCTCTTGCAGAGCAGGCAAGCCATCTTATCCCAGTCTGTCAATCTCGGCGCCTCGGCCGGATCTTGCGAGGCCGGCGGCGGGGGCTTGGCTGAGGCCGGCGGGTCGTCCTCCGAATCGGAGCCGTAGTTGGCCAGTTTGGACAGGCCGTTGTTGGAGGAGACCGGCTTCTTCAGCATGATGGAGAAGGCGATGTCCTCCGCGCTGCTCTGCTGCTCTCGCGCCGACTTCTTCGTGGCTGCCGGCGATTCGGGGGGCGGCGGCTGGGCGCTCTTCTCCTTCTTCTGGTTTAGCGTCTTGGCCCACTTTTCCATGTCCTTGGCGATCTTCTTGGCCGTCTTCACCTTCTCGGCCTTCTTCTTGTCCACCACGGAGTCGTCCTCGGGCTCGTTTGACTTGGACGCGCCGCTGTTGTTGGCCGGGAGGTAGGTGCTGTGCTCCGCGCTCCAGTACATGTACTCGTTCGACGTCGAGTTGTAGTAGTACTGGGATTTGGCATCGTAGTAAAGGCCAGTGGTGGGATCGTAGTAATAACCAGACGTCTCTTCGTATGTGTAAGTGCTGACATCAGGCACAGCTGAAGAGAGAATACGTAGTAGGATTAGGCTGCACATTGAGGGATCATGTGATAAATCGTACTTACGATATTTCTTGTATTCGACGCCGTTGACCGTGACCTTGCCCAGGTCCTTGGGGTCGCCGGGCTTCGCGGTGCCGGCACCCCCGCTCCGGTACAAATTGCGGTAATAGGCGAGGTAGCTCTCCTTCTCCTCAGCCGACTTGGCGTACAAGCCGGCCGAATATTGCGCCATCCGCTCAATTTCCTCTTCGGACATCTTGCCTCCCGAAGCGGACGACGGATGCTGCTGGTGATGATCGAGGTCCTTGTTGCCCTGGTGGCTCCACTGCGCCGCCGCCATGGCCGCCGAGGCGGCGGACGCGGACTGGGCGCTCCCGGAAACGTTGCCGCCTCCGCTGACCGCGCTCTGCGGCGTGCTGTAGTAGCTCACGCTGACCAGCTTCCCGTCGATGGTGGGCGGCTCGCCGAGCAGCTGGTTGTGGAGGAACATGGCGTCGACCACGCTGTTCATCTCGACGTAGCAGACGCCGCGCGATGTGTTGGTCAGCGAGTCGCGTCCGATCCGCAGAGACTTGATCGGCATGTCCGTGACGGCAGTGAGGGCCTTCAACACGTTGTCCTCGACGGTGAGCGTGTCCAAGCCGCGGAGGAGGACAGCTGAGAGAAAAAAGAATTACTTAAACGACCATGCAGTTAATTTTACGTAAATATTTGAACAGTTTACTAGCTGATTCGAGATGTAGTAAAATAGAATATTCTCGAATGACTACCCAATTTTGTTAGCGTATTCGATAATTCACTTACTGTTTGTCGGGTGCTGGCTGACCTCGTCCACGCATTCATCACTCCTAGGCCCGTTGCACTTGAAGCAGCTCTCTCGACGACGAAAGTTTTGGACGCCGCACTGAAAGCGAGAGAGAGAGAGAGGGACGCATGGTGAATTAAGAGGCGACGCGACGGCAAGTTGCGTATAGTATACTAAGGGAAAGGTGATTAATGACTCGCACAAAGTGCACGGGGGGCGACAAGGGCCCACTTAGGACAGGAGAAGCCCCTTCGTGCGAGGACCAAAAAAGCAAACTTCCGAATGGAGGGAGGTGGATAAAGCTCTGCTATCCGGGGATCTATGTTCAGACCGATTAGGGTTGCCTTGCCATGCTCAAGTAAGACGCTAGCTAAGGGGTAGTTTACCCCCACTCCCCCCCAAGGCCTCGGAACGCCATCTTAGGGGGCGGAAAGTACATGTACGTCTCCTTCGGCCACCTGACAATTTCAGCTCACTAAAGATTGATCACCGGATGACAGACATTTACCGGGAGGCCTCCTAAGTGCGTCTCTGTTTGCTGGCTTCCTTCCCTTACCTTTGAGCATATCCAGTCGTGCAGAACCTTTGGCGGCTCACCCGGCCTCCCGTCCCGCGGAAGGCTGTACTGCATGACGGCGCGGCAGTCCCTCAGCACGAGGTGGCCCTGCAACGACGAGCAGAGAAGGCCTGTGTCAGTCGGGCACTGGACGGGAGGAGCTAGGGGCAAGGGGGCGGTGGCTTCGAAGCCGGCCGCGTCCTGGCTAAACCGTACGCTATAGTAGTGGTAGTAGACATTCATTGTAGGAGCTTGCTCTAGCTGCTGGCTGCCACAAATGACGGGGATTGAAGGCTTGATAAACGCTCTTTAATAATCAATAAAGAACGTACAAGCTAGATATACTGCCTCAAGTAGTAGTCGGGGGCGATCGACGGAGGAAGGAAGGAAGGGGGAGAGCGCTGGAAAAAGCTAACGCAAAGATGGCGTACCAAAAAGTTAAATGAGGCCAATCGCAAGCGTAATGTAGGACTGCTAAATGCAGCCCAAATGAGATTAACAAAATGATTGGTTAGCGGCCGTAGCTTTGAACTAATCCATGCAAATCTAATTAGCAGTTTCCATATGGTAACGAAAGGCAAGACCAACGGCTTGAACACCCCAACGAGTCCATAAAGTAATAGCTTCTGGCCTTTGGAGAGGGCATCATAATAGAAAAGGATTCAGTGCTCTGTTCTCTCCCCTAATGTCTGGTTAGCGTAAAATGCGGCGGAAAACCTGCTCTCGAATGCTGTCAAAGTTATACTAATACGTAGTATACTCCAGTTTTTTATCCCGCCGCCCTCGAGGAGCAGTAGCGGAGCAGTATGCGGGATGTACGTGGGTAGGTCGGGGAGCGACGGCGGCGGGTGGTCCCCGTTCCGTCCGTCCGTCCTCGTCCGTGCGTCTGTCCACTCTCTTTCTCGCTCACGCGTCCGTTCGTTCGTTCGGTCTCTCTGGTCTCATCAGTCACCTGTTTCGCCTCCATCCACTTGACGGCGTCTTGCAGCTGGACGAACTCAACGAAGGCAAATCCTCGGCTGGCACCTACATTGGAATGGAGACCAACACAAACGGGGGTTAATACCGAAGGTGGTATACCAAACTGACTTGACTGACTGCATGGGCGGGCCAGCGGTTGAATGGGCAGCTAGGCGGTTGAGAGAGCGAGCAGTGTTTCGTATTTTTTTCGAGAGCTATATAGGAGGAGTGGTATAGGAAGGAAGGAGCGCGTACGTGCAGGCGACGTACAATGGAAGGTAGGTAGGTAGTTGTATATCGATCGAGCGTCGAGCGAGTCCCTTAAAGCCTAACGTACGTACGCGTACGGCGCACGAGCGCGAGCGAACGCGCGAGAGGAAACGGCCGGATTCTGCCCGCAAAAAGAGAATCTGTCAATTAGACCACCGATGCTGCCGGCCGGAGGGGATCCTCTGATGTACATACCCTAATCCTGCGCTGGACAAGGCCTTACCGTTAAATTGAGGCGTTCCCATTTCTACCAAGACTCACCTTGCGCACTATTATCCACCTGCAAGGCAACTTTGTTCACGCGTTAGTCGTGCGGTCGTCCTGTCTAGCTAAGGTGGCTGCGAGCAGAATCCGGCGTTTCTCTCCCCCGATGCCCATCGGCCTCTTTCATGTTACCTGACTCTTTCTTCCTTATCAGCCTGATGTCCCTGGCCACGAGGCCGCACTCGCTGATGTCCTGGCGGATGTCGTTCTCCTTGATGTGCTGCGCCAGTCCACGGACCATGATGGTGTTGTTCGGCGTCCCGTTCCGCCGCGCATCGTCATCGTCGCTGCTCAAGCTGGAATACACGTTATCTTAGGAGTCTTCTTACAACCACAATATGAGCTATAGTCATACCTATCGGGTGATCGGTCTCTGCCTCGGTCTCTCCGTGGCGACCTATCCCTATCTCTCGACGATCTTCGACGAGAAGACCGCCTGTCGCCTGATCTGTCTCGCCCTCGGTTCCGATCTCTGGACCTTGAGCGTGAACGCCTGCGAGAGTCACGGTCGCGGTCTCGAGAGCGATCTCTGTGGCGTCGGTCGCGGTCCCTGTCCCGGTCCCTATCTCGGTCTCGATCGCGTCTATCCCGGTCGCGATCCCGCCTTGAATCTCTGATGCTGCGGTCCTCATAATCACGGTTTCTAGAAAGAGGGGATGCCCCTTATGGTTTTAGACTACTATAATCTCGGCGTGACAGTTCTTACTCTTCTGAGCTCTTCTGTTGCGTTAAATGCTGTTGCTGTTGCTGCTGGGCTGCAGCCGCGGCAGCCGCAAAGTACTGCTGCTGCTGCGCCGCAGCCATGACCGCCATCGATCCGGCCGCCGCGGGGGACGGGAGCAGGCCGAATCCCGGCGGTGGAGGCGGAGGAGGCGGCTGTGGCATCCCCGTGCCGGCCGTCGTCGTCCCCGCGAACACCGGCCCCACCTGCGACGACGCCGCCGCCGTCGAGGTCGCGGTGGCGGCGGCCTGGTAGTACGCGGCGGCCGCGGCGGCGGCAGCGGCTTGCTGGGCCACCATCTGCTCGGCCGCCAGCACAAAGTCCATGGCGGCGGAGTTTAGCTGGAGGAGAAATTAGAATCGTCGTAGTATAAACATTTCGATCTCTTCCGGTTCTCTGACGGGGAATCCCCTGTCTTCGTCTCTGTTAGGATTGAGAGGAGGGGATCAAAGTTGCCTTTCGTTGAACCGGCGGCGATCTAGTCCTCAATTGACGGCTTGTCCGTGTTCGGCGCAATTGAAATATTGAGATTGACGTGAGCTGTCCATTGGCGATGGCGACTCAGTCAGTTTCCGCTCTGTCTGTGGCCTTGCTCAATGCGTCCGTGAATTCGTCCGACTCGGTCTGTCTCGATCATCCTCATCGAAACTGGTCTGGTCTGTCCACTCTGAGTCGTCTTCATTCCCTTCGGACAGTTCTTCTCCGCACCCAATCGAGTCCGGAAACCCTCTCCCTGCTTCGTGCTCCTTGTTCTCACTCGACTCTTACCTCCCGACCGAGTTCCCGGCGGTGCTGAAGAGGTTCGTCTCCCTGGTGTGCAACGTTTGACCTCTCGTGTCCAATGTTTATTGTGACTCCTCTTGGAAAATGGCGACGAGAGAGCTAGACAATCAAGCAAGCTTGCTAGCTGGCTCTTCGTTCCTTCGATCGGCCCTGCACACAGCCACACACTCTTTCTTTCCTCCTACACATTAACGCAGAGGACAGGGGTGTCAAGTTCAATATAATTGAATGTGTTGCACAAATCTTGACTGGACTCTAGCAAAAGGAACATTACTGTATAGTGAAATAGAGTATATTATAAGCAGAGTTTGAAATCTTTGAAACCAAGATTTGAAGGAAATTTCTTTGCAAGGTTGTTTCTAACATGTTTTAATGTTGTTTGTATGAGCCCCCTGCCAGTTCTTTCGAACGTTCAGTGTGCGGAGAATAGGCGAAGATTTGTGAGTACGTAGTATAATGCAGGAGTTAATTCTTTGAACAGATATTTTACATTTACTTCTCGTATAAGAATATGTTGACGTTGAGTGCATCTTGCATTTAATTCAAGAAACCACCCTGTGACGCCCCTGCTCTCACAGATTAGGGCGCGAAATTCAAACGGATATTATTGGCCGTCGCAGGTACATGCAATGATGTCGAGCTCCATCTCCGGCTTGATCCTCGCCATCTTGGTGCTCTCGCCTTCCGGCGGAGAAGCCGGCCTCCTCAGCCTGATGGCCAAGGGCATTAATCAGGCCCTGAACGAGGCCGAGAATGAAATCGAGGAGCAGATCCAGCGCCGCCCCTTCCTCGACATCCTCCCTAGCGGCCCCAAGCACCCCGAATTCGAGGCCACCGAGGACGTCGGCGGACACGGACTCATGCTGTCCAAGTACATCAACCGAAGCAAGCCGGACATTTATACGGCTAGGAGAGAGGCCGCCGTTGACGGGAAGGAGTTCGGTTTCGGCGACATCGACAGCTACTCCGGGTACATCACCGTCAACGAGAAGCACGACTCCAACCTGTTCTTCTGGCTCTTTCCAGCCATGGTGAATGTGTCTGAAGGATATTTTAACAGCCGAAATTAATAAAATGTATATGTTTCAGCACACGACTTGGAAGTCGGCTCCCCTTGTGGTGTGGTTCAACGGCGGCCCGGGCAGCACCAGCCTCTACGGCCTCTTCATCGAGCACGGCCCGCTCGCCGTCGACGCAAAGGGGAACATCTCGAAGCGCCGCCACACCTGGGCCTCCACCTTCAACCTCCTGTTCATCGACCAGCCCGTCGGCACCGGGTTCAGCTTCACGCAAAGTCCGGAGGGGCACGTAAGGGACCAGGAGGGTGTCGCCAGGGACCTGTATGAGTTCATGAAACAGTTCTACGTCATGTTTCCCGAACTACTGAAGAACGATCTCTACATCACGGGAGAGTCTTATGCTGGTATCTCAATATGCGATGGGGGATAAATCGTCGTCGAATAATCAAGCATTGTAATCTAGGCAAGTACGTCCCCGCCCTGTCGCACAAGATCCACACGGAGAACAGAGCCGGTTCGAAGCCTCGAATGCCTCTGAAGGGCCTCGCCATAGGCGACGGCGCCTGCGATCCGATCAACCAGCTGGGGTTCGGCGAGTTCCTCTACCAGACCGGCATGGTCGACGAAGCGGACAGGGAGACCTTGAAAGGCATGGATAACGCCGCGAGGGATAGCATCTTGCACGGAGAGTGGGCGCAGGCCACATATGTATGTACGGATATAAAGTACACGAAGTACACGTACGAGCGTTGCAAATTGACTTCTTACTACTGGAAATGCATTCAGGAGTGGAATCGTGTGATCGACTTCTTCACGAGAAAGACCGGATCGGAGTTCTACTACAACTACCTGGTGACGAAGGAGCCGGCCGACTTCGAATACTTCCACCACTGGCTCATGAGGCCCGAGGTCAGGCGGGCCATCCACGCGGGGAACAGGAGCTTCGAGGCGGCGTCCAACCAGGTCTACGGGGAGCTGTACACGGACATCGCAAAGTCGGTCAAGCCCTGGATCGAGGAACTGATGAACGCAAACTATAAGGTAAATGCTTCCAGTTAAAAGCCTCTCAGAAGACGCATGTTCGACCTCCAGGTTATGTTCTACAACGGCCAACTGGACGTCATCATCCCGTACACGACGACGGAGAACTTCATCTCGAAGCTTCGCTGGCACGGCGACGAAAAATACCGTCGCGTGCCCCGCCAGATCTGGAGGGTGAGCGGCGAGGTGGCCGGCTACGCGAGGGAGGTGGGCAACTTCAGGCAGGTGATGGTGCGCAACGCCGGACACCTGGTGCCCTACGACCAGCCCAAGTGGGCGTTCGACCTCATGAATAGATTCGTGTGGGGCAAATCCTTCGCTAGTTAAGTACGGCAGGGGCCGTTTTCTTCACAAGTGCTAGCACAGATCCATACCAATTACTAATGTTACTGTACGGTACCTAACACGATTTGCGTTTGGCCCGCTGTATTAATTAGGCCCTAACACATCTATAAGCAGGTAACGCGTCCAGAGAACAACACTTAAGCATTTCATTAACGTATTAATTCCATATCACATACTATTGACGTAAGTCGTATAACATTCATTACTCAGAAAGTACGTACATCAGGTCTCTTCGTCCGAGTCTGGCGCGAGCACTCTCTGCGCCGCCGTCTCGTCGTTTGGGTTGTACGTGTTGTCGAAGCAGCGGCGGAAGAGGCTGTCCGTCAGACGCCTCTTCTTGGCCGCCGGCGGCAACGTCGAGTCCATCACCGCACTGCTGTCGCCGACGACGTTGTCCCCGGCACCGTTGACGGACGCCATGGGCAGAGGAGGTGTGGCGAAAGCAGCAGGCGGTGTCGCCGAGGCGGCCGGTGGCGTCCCGGAGAAAGCCGGCGGCGGTCGGATTGGCGTTGCCGACGGCGTTGCAGGCCGTGTTGGAGTTGGTCTCTGTTGCGTCGACTCCTTCTGTTGCTGCTGCTGCTGCTGCTGTCGCCGAACCTGCGTCGAGGTTCGGGCTGCCTCGGTGGCCGTCGTGTCGGCGGCTCGCACCGCGTCCATGGCGTTGCCGTCGGACAGAGTGGACATGACGAGCGACGCGTCAAACGATTCAGGACATTTGACCGTGAAGATTATGGGCCTACGTTAAGAAACGGGTTTGTAATTAAGAAGTCACTGGATGAATGAATTGCTGGCTTACGTTCCGCCGTCGTCGAACGATGCGGTCATGGCCAACGCGCACGCGTCCGCAAACGAGAGGAAGGCGCGCAGCTCCTGAAGGCAAAAGGTGACGCCGCCCTGCGACGGCTCGTTGATCACGTACCGCTCGAAGTCGGTGTCTAAAAGTACGGAATTGTTAAATTTGCTATATCAGCAATTCGACAAACTTAGTATACCTGGTTGCATAGTAAGCACAGTATGCACGGCGCCCTTCCCGCCGCCGACTTCTCCGTCCGCGTTCTTCACGTCGTAGACGTCGACGTAGTTCTTGATGACGAACCTGTCCTCCTCAGCGATCATGGTCACCTCCTCCTGGCTGGAGAGGAAGTTAAGCACGGCCTCGCTGAGCACTTTGGCGCGCGCCGTGAACGAGTTCTTGGCCGCCGAGGGGTCGTAGTTGGCCGCCACGGGATCGCAGTCGAGAAACGGAAGGGAGTAGGTCTTGCTCACCGAGTACTTGCACTCCATGCGCACCCGGAGGCGGGACTCGATCGGCAGCAGCGCGATCTCCGCCGTCTCCACCGTCTTCTCCAGCTGGCTGATGACCTTGAACACCCAGATGGCGCCCTTCATGGCCACCTTGCACTCGGCCTTGCCGTCGCCGTCGCCGTTAACGACGCTTCCCTGGGTCTGGGTCTGGGTCTCCCCGTTGCTGTCTACCGGCTGCTCGTCGTACTCGGTAAAGAATCCGATCCTGAACGTGTAGTAGAGGAAAGCCGACCTGGCCGAGTTGTAGGTGGAGCAGACGAGACCGTCGGAGGTGCCGGACATGTGCAGGTCGCCGCCGATCTTGGCCAGGGAGTGGAGGGCGCGAGCAAAGACTGAAATCGGGTCAAGTGCATCAAGGTCAGAGTTTCGTACAAGACGAGGCTGAGACTTACTTTTCACCCTGGCCTTGTCCATGACACACCTCATCTTGGCCTTCGTGAGAATCGTTTCTGCAGTTTGACAGATTTAAGTTTGTGTTTGTGATCACATATTCCCTTCGCATTTCTCTTTTCACCACAAGAAAATGGCAAAATTTTGGCCTTAAATTATTCGGCTTTTTGCATGTTGTTATTGTCCTTCTCCTCTCCGCGCCCTCGCCTCGGTCGTTCCCGCTACATCTCAAGGCGCGAAAATTTAAATTCAAGCCTCGTCCGCACCCAGTAATTCAAGGAACAGGCCCAAGTGTTGCACGTAGCCGTTCCATCCATTCGGATGCACTTTCACATCCTCCACCGTTGCCGCCGACTAGAAATGGGCTACGCGGCCGATGCCATTTCTCAGTATATTCGAGGAGAAGTCAGTTGCACTTTCGACGTGCATCCATACAGCTCGCAAAGGAGATCGACTTATTCGGGTAGAGCTTTTACAATTCTAAACGTAAAATATATATTTCTTTTCTAATCTTATCGTTATAGCGACTATAATCCTCTCTCTATATCAAGTGAACCACAGTTTCGGTATTAAGGGCACAACCAACAGCGTCTTGTAGGTCGCGTATGGTACAGTCGGGCGAGATACCGTATACGTACATATATATGCAAATACTAAGATATACGTATGCTTGTACGTATTAATGCAATTATACGTATATCCGGGCAACTTTGGGTCATTCGAGGACGTGCTTTTCGTATGTGTCTGGCGCCTGACGGGCATGATGGAGGACGTCAGAGACCGGACGCGTATCCTATTTCGGTATACCGCCGCCTCTTTCCTACATTATTTATGGTAATTCTGATTAGGCCCAGGTAAAGCTAGTAATACATATATTCCCGGGGTATATGGAGCGTGCTCTGGCAACGTGCGTTCTGATGGATGGCACGCGAGTAAATACTCGAAGCTGCTTCGCAGCAATTCATATTCCATCCGACATACACAATTTGGCCACGTTCCCAATCCCTTTCATATCCTAATTGGTTAAAAGCTCACCGGAATATTAGAAAGCCGAATATGAGGCATCTCAGAGAGACTTGAGGAAAATGGACCTCATTCACTTTCCTGAAACAGCCTTTCATGTTGGAGCTAGACCTATACTACTAACTGGGGTTAAGAAAGCCAGCTGGGCGGACAGGATCGAGCCGAAACGTCAGAAGTTTTTGCGCCTGCCATCATGTGTCGAGTTGAATGACGTGCTCCGGAGGGAGTAAAACTCCCGTGGCTCATTTATAATTTTTTATCTGCCCTAAAAAGGTATGGCTTGACGTACCTATGTAGACTAAAATACGCCGCCCACACCTAGCTGTGACGCGGGTTGGGAATAAATACAGATGCAGCTGTCCGCAATCCGAATGCAGGGGTGGATTCTGAAGGCGCTAATGGCTGTCACAATCGAGATCATATTTATCCCATTAGCCAAGTGTGACGTAACGAGAGAAAGCCGAGCCTAGCGTGCATGGCCTTGTCTCGTAACAGCGGCATAGTCCGTCTGGGTATACTACGTATTATATGCAGGAATTTTTTACTGGCCTCTGCCCACTGGAGTCCATTTTTCGTCAGCTAGCACTTTGGATGTTACTTTGGAATTTCCGACTTTGCTATGAGAAAATAACAAGCATATTTTACGTTACCACGTACAGTACGTTTCTTGGCCACATTTCTCTGACCTCAGTCGTCATATCTGCTACGACCTTCACGTTGCGGTTTTGCGTTCCGAAGGAATCAGGGGAGATGTCCTATCTTCCTGGTACTTTATCGATAAATAGGGGATTGGGTTTTTCTTGTTGTCTTGGCAACATTCATCGTTCATCATATCACGCTCGATCATTTCACGTTGTCCCCCGCGCCGAGGTCCATTTCGAAGCAGCCCTCCTCAACCGCACGGCGTCCGCTGCTCCCGACACTGGGCGACTCCCGCCTTCCCCGACTGGACCTCCTCTGCTGCATCGACGATGAATGCGGCGGCTGCGGTGGACGCGAGGAGTTCGTCGTCGCCGAAGACGATGAGCGCCGGCTGCTCGGCGACGGCCGCTTCGGAGGCGCCATCTCGAAGTAGCCGTCGTCCGACGTGGCCGGACGGCGAGGGAGGACGGAGGAGGAGCGGGGAGTGGCGGCCGCTGCCGACGACGGTACCGGGGGCTTGTTGCCGCCGCCGGCGAACATCAGGCCGACGTCGTCGTCCGCGTCGCTGCCCATCGAGTTCGTCGTGGTCTCCATGCTGCTCGCCGACGCCGTGAGGAAGCCGAGGCCGGCGGGCGAGGGAGATGCGTTGCTGCCGCCGCCCCGCAGCGACTCTGACATGAGCTCCCGCTGAGCGATGTAGACCAGGTTCTCGAGCGATTTCGGTCCCTCGAAGTCGGAGTTGAGGTCGTCCGGGTTCAGGTGATCCATCTCCACCAGGGACGTGTTTCGACGGCAAGAAGAGGCTGGGGATAAAATATCCTGTGGGGACGAGGTTTCCTTTCTCTTATTACTGGACGAGGGGGAGGACGTCGCGGGGCCTGACGGCGCCGCCTCCGACCTGAGCTTCTTGTTCCTGTTCCTTTGCTTCTCGGCAACGACAGAAGTTGGAAAGGCAAAAGGTATCACTGGGAGGCCATTCAGCTTGGTCTCCTCCAGGTAGGCCTCCGTGGTCGGGCTGTGGCAGGTGCAGGTGTTGCAGGCGTCAGACTGCGCCTCGGCCTGCGCTTGTGCCGCCGCGTTCACCAGGTTCTGGAAGGTGGAACTCTTCTTGAAGGCGAGCGCGGCCAGGGCCGACGGCGGCGACTCGCTTTCCAGCGCCGCCGCGATCGCCGTCGGCGCCGTCGAAGTGATCGGCGTCTCGTCCTTCTTGGGCGCCGCCGCTGCGTTGTTGTTGTTCTTGTTCTGGAATAGCCTGCTGAAGGAGCTGCGCAGGAATTTGGGCAAGATGCCGCGAGTGTTGCCGGCCGCGTTGGAGGCCTCGCTACCTTCCGGAGGCGAGAGCTTGTAGCGCACGGGAGAGGGAGAATTCTTGCTACCGAGATTCAAGCTCAGCCGACTTTTGGAGTTTCTCTTCTTGAAGCCCCTACTGGGGGAGGAGAGCTGGCCGAAGCGATGCTGTTTCGAGGCCGCCGTCGCCTCCGTGGTCTCCTCGCAGGAGGCGATCGAAGTGCACTCGAGGTAGTACTCCTCGTCGTCGTCGTACTCCCGGTCGATGTAGTCGATGCCCAAAGCGCTGGGCAGGCTCCCGATGCTGCCCATGGGCGTCGCCGGCGCCGAGTAGATGGAGAAGCGCGGCCGCTGCATGTTCGCCGCCGCCGCCGCCGCCGACGGACCCATCAGACTTCCCGCAGCCGTTGCCGGGTTTGGCTCGTTCTGCACTCGCCGCCTCAGCTGCTCGTGTCTCGCAGACTGGAAGCCGCCTCCCAGACTGAGCGTCTTCGGCCTCGTCTCCGATGATGCGCTATTTACGGACGGATCCACCGAGAGTATTGAGTCGCACGACTCTCGCCTTCCCACAGCCGCCGGCACATGAACCGCCTCCGCCGCACCGCCCACCATCATCTGAAGCGGATCGGCCTCGTCGAAGAGGTCCTCATTCTGTCTCGGCGGCGTCGGTACACTTGCGGCACCGGCGACCGCCTGCTGAATGCCTCTCTGTCCCGCATCCATCAGGACATATGAGACACTTGTGTTATTGCTGCACGTTTCCGTTTATACCGCTCCCTATAGGCCGTCGATCGCACGTCGCGTCCTCCTCTCAAAGATGTCCGTAGTCTAACTCTGACAGCGCCGCGTCCGTTGTGTCATTGCCCCGCGGTGTTCGGTCGTTCGGTCGAGAAAGCCATCTCGATCGCTACGTAGCTAGACGCAAGCAGGCGAGGAGGCGGCGTCATCTAGCATGACTGGCTAGCTGGCAGCGCTCTCGTAGTCGTTGTATAACGAGGAGTGTAGTAAGTCTGTTTCTCTCTGTTGTCGCCTTCACGCGCCGCTTTTCCCTCTCGGCATGTAGAACGCGATCGCGACGTCTAGAAGGTACATACGTCGCGGCGGGAGAATTTATTTTCTTCTCGCACGGGATGCGTCACGCGCGGTTAAGTTTTAGCCCGTGACTGAAGGAAGGAAGGACGATCGTTGCGTGGCCCTCTGAGCCCTGACATCCAGCCAGAAATCTGAGACCGAAGCTGCGGGGACGATGATATGCGGCTGTTCCGCCCGTCCGTCTGTAGGTCGTTGGAATTTTAATACCGTCCGTCTGTCCCGTCGCACTTTGTCCTCCTGTTGGCTTCCTTTTCAAGTCGATCGAGCTGCTCTCTGCTAAATACGTAGCTAGCTAGCTATGCCGCATCAACAATTCAAGGTACTGCATGCCGGCAAAATTCCAGGAACATGCCGGCAGCAAGACGAACGGGAGAGTTCCGACAACAGCCAGGAGCCCAGATTTATTGGGGAAAGTTGCTTGCTCGGTATAAACTTTTCGCCTGCTCCTCTACTTTGTTTTTCCGACCCCTTGCGGCTACAACGTGCGCTATAATCAAGCCTTTTATGACTAACTAGCCAGACTGCGCCCCCTACCGGGGGCTTGTCCGGCTAGC
>JAAUYK010069627.1_pt1 | contig 16589 bp, 19 predicted proteins | sample 7278021 | NCBI WGS metagenome assembly JAAUYK01 (sample SAMN14350223, study PRJNA611818) | marine sediment metagenome | isolation source: surface marine sediment (1.8m) | place: French Polynesia: Moorea | collected 2018-08
ATGTGCGACATTCACACGAATCACGGGGAGACACCTGCTAGCCATGATGATAATATTCTACGTCTAACTAACTCCAAGAGGTCCGTCGATCGTGAGCAGTGTGTCTTGTTGGTTGGCTGCGGTGTCGATTCTTTCACCTACTACAGCGTGGAGTTCATAATGGCCCGGAAGGTGTCTGAAGGCAGTTGGACGCAGTGGGTTGACTCGAACTCAGTCATGTAGAGGTTTGCCTTCAATATAAGTAATTGTTAACAACTGCTTTAACAACTAAGAATGTGCGTCACATATCAGTCTTACCAAGAAGAGAACCATCTCCACTCTCTGCTCTCGGGTGTAGTCCTCCCCGATCTCCATGGGAAACTCCTTGCCGTTGGCTTCGATGTATGACGCAAGTTTCGTCGCTGCCGCATCCACGCTCACCTCAGCGAGAAGCTCCTCTGAAAAAAATTAGGTAAAGTGCATGTTAATTCAGAGCCACATCCATCGGTGACCCACCTTGTCTACTTCGCTCCCTGGCCATGTATGCCTGCAGTGCGACCTTCTCGTACTCGCCAAGGAACACCTTGGGGTATCGGCTGGACAGCACGTCGTAGAGGAGGTTGTTGGCCCGGTTCGACATGGTCGGGTTCGTGTCGTCCGTCGTGATCATCTCGTCGTTCGTCCGGCGGATGAACCGCACGGGGCCGTGGTACTTGCGCACCTGGTCCGACACCGCCAGGTTCACGTTGTCCCTGATGGCCACGCGGACCACCGGCTCCAAGATGGCCGGCATGCGGGGGATGGCAAGGGGGAGCACGTGGTCGAAGGTGGCGTCGAGCACGAGGGCGCCGATGTCGGGGTAGTTCATCCCGAGCCAGCTGGCTGTGAAGCCGCCGATGCTCCACCCGTAGACGGAGATCTGCGAGGGCTCGAAGCCGAGCTTGTTGATCGCGAACTGCATGACGGCGTCGGCGGCGTGCGCGTCCTGCGACGGCAGCGGCGACCCCGTCGAGCCCCAGAAGCCCGGGTGGTTCCAGCCTATCACAGAGTAGCCGGCGTCGAGCGGCACGTTGAGCATGCCCATCTCGTAGAAGCCGGCGTTGCCCTCGCAGGTGATGACCAGCCGCCGGCGGGTGGCGGAGTCGGCAAGCGAAGACGACCGTCTGTCGAAGAACATGGCGTCGATGTGGTTGCCGTCGGCGGTCTTCAGCTTGAAGCGCTCGCCGCCCCTTCCGCTGACGAGCCTGGCGCGCTGCTCCGTCAGGACCGGCCCGACCAGCGTCTGAAAGAACCAGCGTGTCGAGCCGGGGTAGATCAGCTTCAGGCCGAACGTGTTGATGAGGAAGAAGGCGGGCAGGCGGCAGAGGTGCTCGAAGACGGACGCAAAAGGAGGCGGCTGCGCGAAGCGGCGGCCAGAGCGCAACTCGGGCGGCACCTCGTACTCGACCGGCCACGCAGAGAAATCAAAGTCATAACCTCGCAGAACACCCTGAAAGTACGTACGTACATATGACACCCACTTAATGACGGGCATTAGACCTATTATACAATCATGCCTTGGTCTTTGGATTCCAGCTCTGGTTGGCCGCCCTTAGCGCCTGCTCGAACTCGCAGTAGACGGGGCTGGACACCCTGCCTGCGGCCCTGAGGACCACTCCGAAAAAGTACATGCAGGAGAGGCCGACGGCGAAGTCGACGAGGAGGCGCGGGTTGGAGACGAGGTACTCGAGCCGACGGTTGTAGTAGGCGATCCAGAAGGGCGACGAGTAGAGGCCCAGCTCTACGATCACCCTGATCCAAGAGCAGATGGACTGTCCCCATGCCTCGGCGAAGTTGGGCGCGTAGGCCTGGCCGACGGCGAAGTTGCCGTCCGGGGCCACCTTGTGCACCCAGAGCAGCCGCGGCGAGCTTAGCAGGCGGAAGAAGGTCGTCACCATGACGATGGCGGCGGCGGCGGCGAACGACGACAGGTCGACGAAGGGGTGGAAATGGAGAAAATGACCAAGGAACGAACACCTTTTCACCTGATTAGCTCTCACTGCTCTCTCGACTCGACTCGACCGTGCTATGCTGTATGCTCGCCAAGCGTAATACAACAGATGACGTCAAAGTACAGGGGCGGCGGGTTTGAGATCGTGCTGTATTCTACGTCCAAGGGATTCTATGACACGACGCGTACGCATACGCAATTTGCGACCATTTCGGAAATGCTTGGAATGCATATTCCACCATTCTGGCAGAATTAATTCTATATTTTCCTCTTAAGAGCATTAATTAGCGTTCCGCAGGGATTCGAAGAAGGCGAAGATACGTAGTAGTACAGAGGAAATCGATATCGCAGTCGGACTACGTAGAAAGCTTGTGTCTCAGCTGGTAAACGATACTTTTGGGCACAAACGCGTGTGTGATGCCGATGCGACAGATGAGCTATAAGACAACCCCTTAACCTTTCGCCGATCATTGCCTCCGCGGACGATACGTGCAAGAACCCTAGTGAATATGGGTCATCCTAGGATCCTACGACGTACCCGACCTGTCAAACCACTTTTACCTATGCCGGGTGAACGCCTCTCGCCTCGAGCCGCATAATAACGTGGCAATAACTGTGCGCGGTGTCGCCAACATGATTTGCATTCTCCTCGCCGCCGGCCACAGCCGTAAGCTCGAGTACGAGCTGAAGAATGACCCGCGCGGAAGGTACTCTGACCTCATCGGCTTCCCCAAGGCGCTGCTGCCTGGCGGCGGCGTTACGTCTGCCCACGGCGAGGCGGCAGACGAGGGCGGCAAGAGGATCGTCGACTACTGGTGGGACCTGCTCAAGAACGCCAGGCAGCTCTTCTCCCAGGTCTACCTGGTCACTAACGCCGACAAGTTCAAGCACTACGAGCGCTGGGCGACGGCCTCCGACTTCCCCGTGGACAACATCGTCAACGACGGGACCACTTCGCACGAGGACAGGCTCGGCTCCGTGGCCGACCTCGAGCTCTGCCTCCGGGCGAAGAAGATCTCCGGCAAGGAGGTGATGGTCATCGCCGGCGACATGATTTTCCAGGACGAGCGCTTCGACCTGACGCAGTTGGTGCGCTACCTGCGCTCCAAGCCGGACGGCGACCTCGCCATGTACTACGAGCTGAGGTCGGCGGAGAACGCCTGCGACAGAGGGATCGTCGACGTCTGCCCCTTCACCGGGAGGATCACCAGGTTCCTCGAGAAGCCGTCCGAGTCCGAGCTGGCCACGCTTACAAAGTCGCGCAACGCCAGCGTCGTGTTCTACGTCTTCCGTCCGGACAGCCTCTCTTACGTGGGGAAGTACCTGAGCCACCTGAATGCCTCCGGAGGGGATGGCGGTAGCGCGGACGAGCGCTCAATGGGCAAGTTCTTCGCGTGGTACCTGCACAAGGAGGCCAGGACCGTCTACGGCATGAAGATCCCGACCGGATTCGGTCTAATCGGGCAGACGTCGCTGGCCGACTACGAACAGTTTCTGGCCATCAGGAACGAGCGCAAGAATGGAAACGGCAACGGAAATGGAAACGGGACCAAGAGGATCACTCGGAGGGCGTACGCCAGAGTCGGGCTCATGGGCAACCCATCCGACGGATTCTACGGCAAGACTATCTCGTTGTCCATAAAGAACTTCTGGGCCGAGGTGACCATTTGGGAGAGCGCCAAGCTGACTCTGATTCCGCACCCGATCTGCGATCCTACAGAGTTCGGAAGCCTCGCCGATCTCCACGGCATTTCCGACAAGGAGGGATACCTGGGTGGCCTGAGGTATTGATGTTGTGGATTGATTGAGTTCCATCCATTTCTATGTCCTTTTTACACAGGCTTCTTCAAGCGACTTGCAAAAAGTTCTACCACTACTGCTCCTCCCACGGAGTGGCGCTCGCCAAGAGGAACTTCACTCTCCGTTACGATACGAACATCCCTCGGCAGGTGGGCCTCGCCGGCAGCAGCGCCCTCGTCACCGCCACGCTCCGCTGCCTCATGGACTTTTTCCGTGTCACGTCGTCCGACTTGCCCAAGGAGCGCATGCCGCAGTTCATCCTCGACGTCGAAGTGGCCGAGCTCAACATTCAGGCCGGACTCCAGGACCGCGTCGTCCAGGTGTACGAGGGGCTCGTCTCCATGGACTTCTCGAAGAAGCTCATGGGCGGGAGAGGATATGGAAATTACAGGTAGACTAGTACGCGTATATTTTGGGCCTCTTCATACACATTGGATGAAACCACGTACATTGCTTTTTCCAGAAACCTGCCCCTCGAGAACTTGCCGCCGCTTTTCCTCGCCGACCAGTCCGACCCGAGCGACAGCGGCCGCATCCACTCCGACGTCCGGCTCCGGTTCGACTCCGGCGAGCAGGAGGTAGTCGAGGCCATGTCCCGATTCGCGCACCTCACCGAGCAGGCGGAGGACGCCGTCGCGGGCCGGGACACGGGCCGCCTTGCCGACCTCATGGAGCAGAACTTCGCGCTGCGTCGCGAGGTCTACGGCGACGCCTGCCTCGGCGCGCAGAACCTGCGCATGGTGGAGATCGGGGCGAAGTTCGGCGCGGCGTGCAAGTTTCCCGGCTCCGGCGGTGCCATCGTCGGGCTGCTCAAAGACCAGACGAGATACGCCGAGATGAAGAGCGCATACGAAGAGGAGGGATTCGTCGTCACCAAGGTCCTGCCAAATGCAGCCTCCTCTTAGGCGATGGCCAGATTAATCGAGGTATAGGGTTGACTTTTACTACGATCGTGTAACCTGCGGTATTAGCACTTTTATAAGCCACTTAATTACCTGTAATAGAAGAATTTATTAACTAATAGAATTGTTATACCCTTAGGTGCAAGTGTACACTTTATATAACTTACGTAGGTTAAATATACCAATATGTACGTTAACCACTGTAGGGCATAAAATCTTGTCTTGACCGTCGTATTGCTCAATTTTCCTTGGCATCCGCCTTCTTGGTACGTACCTGTACGTCCGTGGACGTACTACCTACATGTGAATGAGCCCTAAACGAACTCATAACGTGCTCCTGCATCGCGAAATCAACCTCTAATGAGTGCGGACGACATGCATGTATCGCGTATGTTCGTATAGTTTGCCTTAAGTTTCCTAAGGTCGGTAAAAGGGTCGCACGCCGGCATATTTGGGTTTATCAACGACGTGTTTCCCCAACACTTGTTATGGACATGACTTTTTTATTTTGCACAAAAGCGGAAACAGGTTTTTCGCTCAATAAGAACGGCGGCGTCGCGACGGAGGCGAAGGCGTCCCACTAATATCTCTCGCGGCGGTGCCTCAATGCACTCGTGTTGCAAATATAATTGCGTGCATGCTCGAAGCCACTGACGCGTACGGACGGAGACTGCATTAAGACTCAAAATGAAGAGCTTCAAGGAGGTATTCAAAGTCGGGCAGCTGGAGACCGCCTGCTGCTTCTCGCTCTCTGTCGGCGCCGCGCTCATCGCCGTCCTCCACATCATCGGATGGCTCGTCACGCTCGCCTACAGCATCTCGGAGGTCAGCTGGAGGTCGTCGGGACACGGCCACCTTCACGACAACAGCACCCACCCGATGCCCAACTTCAACTTCACGCTGCCGTTCAACAGCTCCACCTTCGACTACGAGGACTTCATCGAGGAGGTGGAGGGCTCCGTGAGCACCATCTACGAGTTCGCCAGCTACGTCAACTACTTCCTCCTCTTCTGGGGCCCGCTTAACTTGCTCGCCGGCGGCCTCCTCCTGGCCGGAGTCCACCGCCGCGACCACAGAATGGTCGTGCCATTCATCGTGCTCACAGTGCTAGATGAAATCGGGGGCGGCATTATCGCATTCATCTTTCTCACCATCTTTCCGGACCCGGCACTGGCAATCCTAAGGAAAGGATATGATCTTAATTCTGGCGAACTGGTGCATGTTTCTGTTTTACTATATATGCCAGAAAATTTTCGTATGAGCATTAACATCATTTGCATCTTTCTTCATGCAGTTTCTGGGGCGTGCTGGAGACGGTCGGCCTGTGGTTGTACTTCTGCAACTGCGTCTACAGCCTCTACTGCCAGTGCAAGGATGAGGCCGCAATCCGGACGCAGGCTATCGTCGGCATGGACGAAGTGCAGGAACAGTATGAAGCCAACAGTGGAAGACAAAATTGAAACTAAGTCGATCTTCTAGATATTTAACTTTATAATAGCTTACATTTTAGGCGTGGAAAGGTCATAATTACGTACGCTTCCGCATATAAGTTGATTCAGGCATTATAATGAAACGTTCATGCATGCATTTTGTCTATATATTAAGATATGCGTACATACCTACAGTTATTTGATCATTAAATAGCTGGAAATGTTCACCTCAACTAGCAATCGCCAAAAACTTAGTGCGGTAGAGGCATAATAGGTAGTCAATGGACGCGCGTTCGCTTACGTAATCTTTTAGCCAGCCAAGCTTCCGCCTCGTAAAATTCACTATACGGATATGGCTATACGTACACGTTGTAACAGCCGAATTTTAACTCGACAAACAATTTCTTAATACAGTATAATATAAGCTATTCTCGTTCAATTAGGCCCAATTCAAGATCACGTCTTTCACGGCCACTCGTCAACCTCCTAAATCTGGATCCAGTTCCTCAACGCTTGGCTAGCTGCGGGCAAACTACGGCTACACACCAAATGTGGTTAGTTGGCCGGCTGGCCGCTCAAATTTTATACGCGTATCGACGGGCCTACGACTCACCGAAAAGGATCTCTCCGTGTACATTGCAAGAGGTGGGGAGCATCAAAGGGAAAAAGAACCAGTTTCCCGGTGAGGGGCCAGAAAAGTTAATTGTCTAGTTGCTCCCCTCTCTCGCGCTCGCTCGCGTTTTTGCCGCCACGGCATTCGCCGCAAGATCCTCTCCGCGAGCAGGTGCTCCGAATCGTTCGATTTTCACTCTATGATCGAGAATTCTAAATTGCTGTAACCATGAGGGTTCTGTGCATCGTTGGCATCTTTTGCCTCGCGTCCCTGACCGCCGCCGACTGTCCGAAGAAGCCGAAGTCCAAGAAGAATTTCAACTTGGAAAGGGTATTGTAGTGAATCAGTATAGTAAGAAATACGATATAGCCAAAGTTATTCCCGCAGTACTTCGGAGACTGGTATTGTCAGTACGCCATCCCGGCGATCTTCCAGCCCTCTGGATCCACGTGTGTTAGGGCGCAGTATCTTGAGAGGTACAGAAATATGTTTGCTCCGATCGCCTAATACTTAAAATAATTTCTTTTCTCAATAGGGGCCGCAAAGATGGCGAGGGAGCTTTCAGCGCCTTCTACCAGGTCACCAACCCGCTCGGCCTCTTCACCGACTTTTGCGGCAAAGCGTGGCAGCCGGATCCGGACGAGAAGTGCGAAATTGTGCACGCCTATAAGCCCGCTTTTAATGCATTTACGTATTTCGAACAGTCCCGGAGACCTCCAACAGCAGTTCCCGTTCCCGCCCACTCCCGGCGACCTCTGGGTTCTGGACACGGACTACAAGACCTACTCCGTCGTCTACTCCTGCCAGGACAACTTGATCGGCACCACCGAGTACGGCTGGATCCTCACCAGAAAGCCAAACGGGACAAGAGGACTGGTGATTGACGACACTTTTTTCACGTTTTTAACGCTTTACGTGCCATGTGTATTTTAGAAGGAGCGTGCTTTCCGCCTTCTCCGCAACGCCGGCGTCGACGTGAACCAGTTCGAGAGGGTTGAGCACGACTCCAAGTGCGTGTACGACATGTCTCCGACCTGCAAGGACGAGTCCTACCCCAACAACCCGGTCTCCACCGTCATGAGCGTCCTGGGCACACTCACCAGGTTACATATGCCTATATATATATACGTACATAATCGTCCAAGTTTCACGGATGTGCGTCTTGCAGGTTGGCCACCCGCGTCGTCAACGGACTTCGCTAAAACACTTTCCTACAGCCCCTGCGCTACTTTTACACGGGCAGCATTATTACATTGATCGGCAGTTAAATAAAGCTCTTGACAGCTCGAAATACTCGTATGAAACTACCAAATTAACATGTGCGTGCAATTCTCCTCGCGAAGCGGACTATCGGCTAGTTGAATTTTACCGCTCTTCTCTCCTCCGACCTCGAACTGGACTGACTGACAGCAGCTGCTTCAAGCAGACAGAGGCAGACCCAGACAGACGGAGACGCGAACGCGATCGAACAAACGCCCAAAGTCGGGGCCTGCTGCTGCTGCTGGCAATTTGGCAAATTGCGTATATTCTCGACTTTCTCGACGGGCGTGGTGTCCACGGAAGTGGAAAGAGGTTAAATACTAGGTAAGAAGTCGTTATATAAGGCCTGCCTGTATTACAAATTAATGAGGCTTTCTTTCGCAATGCCGTACAGTCTCTTTGTCTCATTGTTTGCGTGATAAATTCGCATCGGCAGCTATAGCCCTGTAGAAGCTCAATCGGCTCGGCGTTATCTTATCAAGAGCTAGCGGTTGGCTATAGCGGCGAAATTGCGCCGCTTTCTCCCCGTCCGTCCCCTTTCCTAGCTGCCAGCAGGTGGAAGAAACCCAGTTTATCAGTAAACGCTCCACTCCGTGAGACCCTGAGTGACTCATTCTTGCGTCCTGCCAGCTGCTGACTGTATCAATTTCGAAACACGGATACGGGTCAAGCTCACACTTCTTGCTTCCATCGCCCTTGAATAACCACGAAAGAAACGCGGACGATACACCTGTGTACGTGCACATAGTGGGATCTTTGCGGCCAGTCTATCTCCATCCAGCAGCTGTTCTTTATAGCGCATTTGTGATTGTAGGCAAACAACTCTGACCTCACCATGGGCGGCGTGTTCTCCCTGGGGACGCTCGCGTGCTGCTGCGGCACCGCGGCCTGCTCCCTCTGCTGCTCCTGCATGCCGTCGTGTAGGAACTCCACATCCTCCAGGATCATGTACGCCCTAATGCTGCTCCTCGTCATGATCCTATGCTGCGTCCTCCTCGCGCCGGGACTAAAGGTAAAAAAAAAGAGTTCAATGTCAGAGGAGACCGTGCCCGTAACGACCTCATGTTCTCCAGACCGAGTTGGCCAAGTCTCCGTTCTGCGACGGGATAGAACACTGCGAGAAAGCGGTGGGCTACCTCTCGGTCTACCGCGTCTGCTTCGTCGTCACCCTCTTCTTCCTGCTCATGTCGCTCATCATGATCAACGTGCAGAGTTCCAAAGACTTCAGGTCCGGCATACAGAACGGCTTCTGGGGCTTGAAGTACCTCGTGGTGATCGGGGCTATGGTGGGCGCCTTCTTCATCCCCGAGTCGACCGTGGGCGCCAGCTTCTCCGACGTGTGGATGTACTTCGGCATCATAGGCGCCTTCCTCTTCATCTTCATACAGCTCGTGCTGATCATAGACTTTGCCCACTCATGGGCAGAGGTCTGGGTCGGCAAGTATGAGGAGACGGAGAGCCGGAACTGGCTCGTCGCGTTGCTCGTCGTCACCGGACTCATGTACATTGCCGTCATCACCGCCATAGTTCTCTTCTACGTGTATTACACAGGGGCCTACCAGGTAAAGGAAGAGGAGAAAGCCAGTTAGACAAAAATGTCTACTGTAGTATTTACTTTATTCTCAGGGCCAATGCAAGCTGCACGAGTTCTACATCTCGTTCAACCTGATCCTATGCGTGGCCATCAGCGTGATCTCGATCCTGCCCAAGGTGCAGGAGCACATGCCCAAGTCGGGCCTGCTCCAGTCCGCCATCATCTCGCTCTACATGGTCTACCTCAACTGGTCGGCCATGTCCAACAGCCCGTGGCAGGAGTGCAAGCTCAACTACGACGAGATCCTCGACCCGGACGCGCCACCGGAGCCCCAGAACCCCGGATTCGACACTCAGAGCATCATCGGACTGGTGATCTGGTTCCTCTGCGTCCTCTACTCCTCCATCCGCAACTCGAGCAACACCACCGCGTCGAAGCTGTCCGGCGCCAGCCTGATGCTCTCCAAGGAGGGCGACGAGAGCGGCGGCGACGCCGAGAAGGGCAGGGCATGGGACAACGAGGAGGAGGGCGTCGCCTACTCCTACTCCCTGTTCCACATGATGTTCGCCCTCGCCACGCTCTACGTCATGATGACGCTCACCAACTGGTTCAAGTACGTGCTTAAGAAATACTAAATTCTTGCCTTCCGTAACTAAAATGTGGCTTTATTTCAGTCCAAGCAGCGATCTCGAGACGGCTTACGCCGGCAACGCTGGCGCCATGTGGACCAAGATTGTCTCCTCCTGGCTCTGCGCCGGCCTCTACGTCTGGACCATGGTCGCGCCTGCCGTCCTCACAGACAGGGAGTTTGGATACTAGAGAGAAACGAATCACTCCGAGTACAAGATTGAAGAGGCACTGATTCTTTTGGGAATGTGGAATCCCTATGGTTGTGAAATTGGGCAAGCAAGAGTAAGCATGGTACATGGAGAGGAGCACCCGAGCTGCAAAATCATTGTGCAACTCATTGTGAACGGTCGCTGTTCAGCTAACTACCGAAATGTTCGTGTTAGAAGAATAGTAAGTGTAATCACCTTTTAACTAGTAGGTACGTACATCATTCGCAAATACGGTTAGAATATATACATATTAATGGTACATAATTAGACTTTGTACTGTTGTATTCAGCAACCTCCACAGTTAGGTACGAGTAGGTACGTACGACGTTACAGACTCTCTGCTTTCTCTTAAACCGACTTTTCTCAAATGCTTCTTCTAATCGACTCGTACGTCACGATGTACTCAGTTTTTTTTCCGCACTACGTATCCCTCTGCATACGTAGAAGAACACCATCGATCACACACAGATGTAGTTACGTACTGGTGGGGTCCACATTGTGGACCCTTCCCATTTTTTTCAGTGTCTCTGCACAGGACCCGGCATTGAGAGCTAGGATCACTCTCTATTTTCTCAGCGCCTCGTTCCTCCCGAAGCAGGTGTTGAGGATGAAGTTGGAGAGCGAGTGGTAGAAGTGGGGCCTCAGTCCGACGATGCCGTGGTTCTCGTCGGGGTACGAGAGCTGCTGGAAGAGCACGTCGGCCTCCTCGAGCGCCCGCGTGATCATCATGGACTGCTGGTAGTGGACGTTGTCGTCGGCGGTGCCGTGCACCAGCAGCACCTTCTTCCCCTTCAGCTTGTGGGCGTTGCGGGTCAGGTCGGAGTCCTGGTAGCCGGCGGCGTTGTCGAACGGCGTCGGGAGGCCCATGTAGCGCTCCGTGTAGATCGTGTCGTAGTAGATCCAGTTGGTGACGGGCGCCACCGCGATGCCGCACTTAAAGAGGTTCTCGTCGTCCTGCTCCAGCACGGAGAGGGTGACGAAACCTGCGAAAAAAACACAACCTTTAATTGCAGTTCGCACTAATTGGAAGAGTCTGTTATACCTCCGTAGGACCATCCCCAGATGGCCACGTTGCTCTTGTCGATGAAGCTGTACAAGTTGAGGAGCTTCTTGGTGACGTCGATCTGGTCCTTCACCTCCGGCTTGCCGAGGCGGTAGTGGATCTCGAACAGGAGGTCGTCGCCCCTGTAGCCGGAGCCCCTGCCGTCGATGGTGCCGTAGATGATGTCCTCGGACGTGGTCAGGTAGGTGCCCCAGTCGAGCTTGAAGCGGTCGTTGATCTGCTGAGAGTTGGGCCCGCCGTACACGTTGATCAGCAGAGGGTACTTCTTCCTCTCGTCGAAGTTGTGCGGCAGGTAGAGCCTCACCTTGGCGGTGAAGCGGCCGCTAGCGATCTCCACGTCGAAGTTGGAGATCTTGGGCAGGTGCTTCTGGGAGAGCAGGTTGGACAGGTAGTCGTTGGTTACGAGCGTGGCCACCTTCTTGTGGGGGTCCGTCTGGAAGAGGTACTCCTGCGGCACGTGGGGGCCGTTGCAGGACATGGTGTAGTAGCTCTTGTCCGAGCTGAACTCGAAGCTGTTGAAGCCGCAGGCGCCGCCCCGGGTGTTCACCACGTCGCAGCTCACGCACGTCACGATTCCCGGCCGGCCCGACTCGAAGTCGGTGACGGTGTAGAGGTGCCTCTCGCCGGGTCCGCCCTTGCGCGTCGCCTTGAAGAAGATCATGTGGTTCTCCTCGTCCCAGTGGAAGACCTTCATCGCGACCATCTTGCCCGACGTTATCGGCACCCTCTGGTTGGTGTCGCGGTTGATCACGTTCACGTGCTTGTAGCCGTCGGCGGACAGCACCATGGCGAACTGGCGTCCGTCCTTGGTGAAAACGGGCGCCTCGTCGAGCTCCATCCAGCCGCGAGGCTCAGTCATCACGAGGCTGTCGCGGCAGGCGGCGCGCGTCACGTCGCACACGGACACGATCGAGTAGTTCTGGTGGCGGTTCTCCCAGGTGAGCGACACCTCTGTCTCGGTGGCCCACGTCACAGCGTAGATGATCTTCTCCTTGTCTTCAAAGTACTTGGGAGGCTCCAGCAGGATGGGGGCCGGGGTGCGGCGGGAGGCGGCGGCGCGCACCACAGACGCGGTGTACACGTTCACGAAGGGGTTCGTGCGGCCGGGCTTCGGGTATCTGGAATTATCACGTTTCCGATAATAAACGTATTGCAAGAAACGTGTCCATGCAGTGTCATTGAGAAGGTAATAAATCGCGTCATTCTTGGTTAGCACCACTTGCGTTTCCCTAGCTACTTCCGCGCGAGCTTTATGACGCACTACCTCCTACCAATTTCTAGGTACGTACTATGTAGGTGTCCAAATAATTGTCGACCAGAGGTCATTTCGCAGTGCAGTGCGGAAGGCAAAGACAGGATGTGCTCGAGGCGAAATCGGTTCCTGCTAATAGGCAATACATATGTTTCAACAGCTATTTCTACGCATTAGCGGACTGTTCCCAGCTATACGCAAACAAGTTTTGAAATCTGGACATGGCTGCTAAGACTTCCTCCTTTTTTTTCGATCGCTCTTCCAGCGAAAACCCAAGAGATGTGGACGGACAGACGGACATAATGTACATAGTACGTCCGAGCGCGAGCGTAACTTCGTTTCCATGGCCGGCGGCGAAATTCAGCCGCCACGATATTGACGCCAGGAGCGAATTTGTCTGTCGCCCGACCGACTGACCAGCGACCACCTCTTCGGAAACTCCGCCGGCCGGCCATTTCCCTTTACGGATTTAGCGTATGGCAAATTTTGTTCCTTGGTCGGTCGGCGCTCGGCGGTCACTGTCCTCTAGTAACAATCGTCTTTCGCGAGCGGAAGCCAGCAGCGCGGGAATTAAGCGGCGACGGCGGCGGATTTCACCAGCGAAACACGTACGCAAACGCGTCAGCCGGATGGACTGACGGACGGACGGACGCCGAGCCATACGGGAGGGCGGGCGTCGTTTGCACCTTAGTTACGGCCGTAAGGTACGCCCGATACGGCACGTCCGTCCGACCGCCTAAAATCGCCGTGAAAATGAAAGTCGGTCGGCCGGAAGAGAGGAATTAAGCGAAGGCGAAAATGCGATATGGTCGTCCAATTTCCTACCTGAGGGGCGTCGGGATGGGGTACTGGAACTCCAGTCTGCCCGGCTGTCCGTAGATCTCCAGCGGCATGACGTCGACGGCGGTGTCGTTGAACTCGATCCAGGCCAGCTGCCTGCTGTCGGGGCTGAACCAGAGCGCGCGGGTGTCCGAGATCACCTCCTCCTCGTAGACCCAGTCGGCGATGCCGTTGAACACGGTGCCGGGGACGCCTTGAATGAAGTCGACTTATAATGCGGCTTCGGAGTATAAAAGGGCCAAGTGCATACCGGTGGTGGTCATGACGACGTCGTCGGACTCGGGGCTCGACCTGTAGAAGATGTTGTTACTGAAGACGTAGGCGAGGGCGTGGCCGGTGGGGGACCAGGTGGCGTAGAGCAGGGGCAGCTGCGGAGGGGGACGAGCCCTGCCGCCGGGTCCCTGAGGATTAGGGCCGCCGGGACCGCCGGGGGGTCCCAGGTTCCTAAGGATGGCCTCGCTAGGCTGTAGGTGGATCCTCTGGCCGGTCTGGATGTTGTATATGTCGTAGACGGCGATGAAGCTATGCCTGTGGGGGGCCGGAGCCAACGACATGTAACTTGAGTTAAGTACTTTCCAAAGAAAAATGCGTATCAAGTTCAGATTGCATATATCGTGTAGTATAGATGAATGGACTCGTGCGTGTCGTTAGCTCGTTTTATCTGCTTTCCTGAATAGCTTCTGGGGCCTGATGGCCATGAGGAGGTACTTGTGATCGGGCGATAGCCAGTACTTGAACACGCGCGGCTCGTTCATCGCCTTCGCCGGCACCAGAGTCGAGCTCTGTCCGGACACGACGCTGAACAGCGAGAGCTCGCCCTTCTGGTTGCGGTAGGCGTACTCCGTGTCCGAGACCCAGCTGGCGTTCCACCGCTCGGGCCGGTACGCGTTGTCTACGACCTCGCGCAGGCTGAACACCTCCTTGCCGAACCTATAAATCCACATTCCTAGTCAGATTTATGATACCTTACTAAAAGTCTTTACTGGAAGTTCAACGTTAGGAGATGATAAATCTGACTATGGGCAAAATGCTTTCCTCTGAGGTGTCCGCTTCACGACGCTGGACGTGTGTCTGCTCTCCTCGACAAAGTCCTCGTCCAGGATGGGGTCGGGCTCGAAGAAGGGCTGCGCGTCGCCCCTCGCCTCGTTGGCGACCGCCGCCGAGAAGCCGACGATGGCGGCCAGGACGGCGATCGTGCCCACCGCGAACAGCGCGGTGCGCGTCTTGTAGCTCTGCATTATTCTGCTATTATTCTCTGCAATGGCACCCGTGACGAATTTGGACAGCGTCGGAGCTCTCCTTGGTTCTCCTGCGATCGGCGGCGACGGCGAATGCTCTGATTCTTCTCCTTGGTGCCGATCAGGTTCTTCTGACATTTCACTAACTCCTCACGAGATAGAGGAGAACTGCTGCCGCTGGTCGGTCGGCCGGTCGGTCGGCCACGCACCAGCCGTTCGTTGCCGATGCCGACGCCTAGTGTAGTAGATTCGGGGCTGGCTTTGTCCCTATATTCCTCGGTCGCTCGCTCGCTTGCTCGCGATCGCGACCAGCCGGCCAGAAATGGGGGCCGAAGTATCGACTCACGATTCCTCACTCACGTAGCCAATCTAGATCAAAGTCCGGGCGGCGGCCGTCACTCAAGATCCATGGCCACGTTCAGCTTCCGCTGATGATTCTGAAAGGAAAATACGTATACAGCATGACTGTTTAAATGCACGTGTAGTACACAAGAGTTCGTCCGTCCGTACTTGGGCCTACTATATACTGCTTGCACAAGCGGCTCATTGAAGCATGTCGTTCACCAGCTCGCTCGATGACTGACTGACGCAAAGAGAAAAAAATGCGCGCTGGAGGGAGGGAGGGGAATAAGCAGAATCTACATAGATGCACGAAAGTCAGACTCGCTCGCTCACCTCTTTCCTTAATGTACCCTCCGTGCTGTCGGTCAGCCGTCTGTCCGTCACCCGACAGCGCTGATCTTGAACTGGAGTCGAGAGCGGTGCGGGCGGAGGGCGCGGGCGCGATCGAGCGCGTGTGATTCCCCCGCGGACGGACGGACGGACGCCGGCAATTACCTACGTACGCCGGTCGGTCGGTCCGTCGATGGGGCAGTGTAGCAAGAAGGGTGGAGTGAGTGGAGCGAGCGCCCGCCCGTCTCCGCCTCCGTCGGCGTAATGCTCTTGTTCATTCCTCCGTCCGACCGACCGACCGTCGCTCGCTATCTGTCTGTCTGTCCTCCCCAGTTGAAACAAATCTTGCTGCTCCGACCGAGGCGATCCAGACATTGCCAATCGTTGTCGCCGCAGTCGCCATATCCAACCCCTAATCTAGCGAATGTGGCGAGGTTATGACTGGGCTCTTTGCACTCCCTCTCCGAGCTGAGAATTTAGAAGTCCTTTCTTTTTAAGAACAAGTTGCGCCATATACGTACCCCTAAATTTCCAATGCCAGAGCGATAAGTAGGGGGCGATATAATCTGAAATGAAGACATTTTCCTAAGTGACCATCCGATCGGGGCTGCCGAGTACTACTTCAAGATCCTCTTGTCGATGGAAGGAAACATCTCGCCTGTTCTCCCATGCGACGTACGTATATCTTTCTGACCTTAAGGGGGATGATGGTCTGGAGACGACGAAGACGCGCGGCGGCGGTCTGGGAATGAGAAAAGGCCAAATACACGACGAGGTAGTAGAACATCCTATATCTCGTCTAATCTCACTCCTGGACTGTCGGTGGCAGCTAGGCGTAGAGAAAATGGGAAGGAAGCGGGACGCGTTCAATAACATGTAGACATAATCAAAGCATTTTTCTATACCGTACGTGTGGATACGAACAGAAAGTGTAATAAGTGCGATACATTCGAGTCGCCACTTTCGCCTGTACGTACAACCTTTCCATTTGCTCCCGCTGGCCCCATTCGCCTACTTTCCAAATTAATTGGCGTCGTGCTCGAAAATTAGTCTCGGCGATCTCACTCACGAGCGAGCTCCGGCAGCGGGAGGGCAGACAGACTTCATCCGTATTCATGGCATCGACTATGCAGCTAAAGAAAAAAAATCCGATATACGTATTGGCAATCGCTCGACA
>JAAUYK010082167.1_pt1 | contig 16588 bp, 18 predicted proteins | sample 7278021 | NCBI WGS metagenome assembly JAAUYK01 (sample SAMN14350223, study PRJNA611818) | marine sediment metagenome | isolation source: surface marine sediment (1.8m) | place: French Polynesia: Moorea | collected 2018-08
GCACGATTTCGCGTTCGGGCTGCATGAGAAGCTGGCCGCGGGAAGGGACGCGTTTATCGACGCCGAGGCTTGTCAGACAATTGCCGCCAAAACGGGGACTTACCTCGACAAACGACTGCAGACCGAACAGCGGTAAGTAATTCTCCCGATTGAAGAAAAGCGCTCCTCCTGAGGAAATGAGGGGGCTCGCTACCATGTCTGTCCGTAGCGGTGCCTTGAGGAGGTAACCGTCATGCGTCGTTTTACTCAAACCGTTCTGCTCGCCGTATTGCTGTTTTCGTCTGCCGCTGTTTCTGCCGCCAGCTTGGAAAAAGGCCTGGCCGCGTATGCACAAGGCGACTACGAGACGGCAATGGCCAATTGCCAGCCGCTCGCCGATGAAGGCAACGTCGAAGCCATGTTCTGTGTCGGGCAAATGTATGCCAACGGTTTCGGTGTCGCGATGGACGATGCGATGGCAATGAAGTGGTACGGACAGGCCGCGGGCGAAGGGCATCCGGAGGCGCTGTACCGGCTGGCCGTGATGCACGCTAACGGTTGGGGCGTCCCGATGAATGACGTCCCGGCCGCTGGCTTCTATCGCCTTGCCGCTGGCTTCGGCTATATCCCGGCGCAGTCGGCGATGGGCTACTGCTACAAGCACGGCGCGGGCGTCGAGAAGGACCTGGTCAAGGCGTACATGTGGTTTGCTGTTGCCGCAGAAAACGGTGACTTCAGCTCGTCCGCCGAGCGCGACAAGGTTGCGGATCGCCTGACGCCCGAACAGCTGCAGGACGGCAAAGATGCGCTTGCGTCGTACCTGGCCAGCCACGAAGGCCAGGTCGAACAGGTAGCCGGGGAAACCTAGGGCCCCGGCAAGGCCCTTACATGTGATGGCCGCCCGGCAGCAGCTTGCCGAGCGGCATCGCTATTGTCAGCAGTCCCATCGCGACGACCAGTAAGCCCAGTCCAATGCGCGTACCACGGCGTTGCATGAAGCTGGATAGCCGTGCGGCGCCCAGGCCGCTGAGCACCATCGCCGGCATGGTACCGATGCCAAACGCGACCATCGTGGCGGCCCCGCCTATCGGGCTGGCGCTGGTGGCTGCGATCATCAGCACGCTGTAAACGAGGCCGCACGGCAGCCATCCCCAAACCAGTCCAAGGCCGAGCGCCTTCGGCAGGCTCGTTACGGGAACGAGCCGGGTTGCGACCGGGGCAATCCTGGCCCACAGCGTGCTACCCATGCGCTCGATGACATTGAGCACGCGCAGGTCAAAGGCGACCTTCAGGCCAACGAGAATGATGATGACGCCGCTCAACATGCGAATGCCAACTGCCAGGTTCGGCGACGCCTTGACGATGACGCTGCCAAAAGCGGCGACAATGATGCCGAGCACGGCATACGTGATGACTCGTCCCGCGTTGTAGACGATGGCGGTCGGAATCGATGCGCGCAACGAAGCGACTTCGGCATTGATGGCAAAAAGTCCCGAGATGCCCGCGCACATGCCGAGGCAGTGGGCGCTGCCGACGAGGCCGGCGAGCAACGCCGCCGACAGCAAAGGCCATAATTCGATCATGAATCCTCGGCTTCGGGTGGCTTCGTGTCGTCGTCGAGAACAATGCGCATCGCGGGCGTGTCGAGGTCGTCGAACTGTCCGCTGCTGACAGCCCAGAAGAAAGCCCAGACGGCACCGGCAAGCAGCAGCAGTGCGAGGGGAATCAGGATGTAGAGGACGTTCATGATGCTCCGAAACGATTGATACGCAGCGCGTTGAGTACGACGATCAGCGAACTCGCACTCATGCCGATGGCGGCGGCCCATGGGGGAACGTACCCGAGCGCCGCGAGTGGCAACGCCAGCGAATTGTAACCGATCGCCCAGGCGAGGTTCTGGCGTACGACACGCAAGGTGCCGCGGGCGACGTCTACCGCAGTGGCCACCGGCATCAGCGTGTTGCCGACCAGCAGGACGTCTGCGCTCGTCTGCGCGAGTTCAGCGCCGTGCGCGAGGGCGATCGACGCGTCGGCTCCGGCCAGCACGGGCGCATCGTTGATGCCGTCGCCCACCATCACAACCGCCTCGCCCGAATCCTGCAGCGACCGGATCAGGTCCAGCTTCTGTTCCGGGGAACAATCGGCATGGTAGTCGGCAATGCCGAGCCGGGTAGCGGTCTGTTCAACGGCGGCGGCGGAATCGCCGCTGACCAGCCCGGCAGCCAGCCCGAGTTCACCCAGGCGCTCGATCGTCTCCGCAGAATCCTCGCGCAGCTGGTCGGTGACGCTAAAGCGGGCAACCACTTGTCCTTCGACACCAAGGTAGATGCCGCTCGCGTCCGTGTCGGCGCCGACGTATTCCGCACGGCCGAGCCGCCATTCCTGTCCCGCGATGGTGCCTGCGACGCCACGACCCACGGCGACCTGCTGCTCGGTAGCGACCCGGTCATTCTGCGGCAGCACGAACGCCCGGGCGATCGGGTGGGTCGACACGGTTTCGAGCGCGGCCGCAATCTGACGAACCTCCCGCTCGCCGTACCCCTTGTCGATTATCTCGACGCTGTCGATCGCGGGACTGCCTCGGGTGACCGTACCCGTCTTGTCAAAGAGGATGCGGCGGGTCCGCGCCAGCACCTCGATAGCGTTGCCGTTGGTAACCAGCAGACGCAACTGGGCGAGGCGCGTGCCCGCGGCGGCAAACGCGGCAGGCGTAGCCAGCGCGAGCGCGCAGGGGCAGGTCACAACGAGGACCGATAGCGTGATCACGAAAGCGCGGTCAGGCGCGGCAAAGGCCCAGTACGTGCCAACGACAGCCGCGACGACGAGAATGGCGATAACGATGTAGCTCGCAACCCGATCCGCGAGCTGCACGTAGGCCGGGCGCGCATACCGGGCTCTTTCGCTGAGCCGGCTTATCGTGCCCAGCGTTGTGTCGGCGCCCGTGGTTTCAACCCGCATGCGCATGACGCCATCAAGGTTGATGCTCCCGGCCACGAGCTCGTCGCCCGGTGCTTTGGCCTTGGGTGTCGCCTCGCCCGTGAGCAGGGCTTCGTCGACACTCGTGTTGCCGTCGACCAGCACGCCGTCTGCCGGTATCGATTCGCCGGGCCTGACCAGCACGATATTGCCGGCTACAAGCTGGTTGGATGGCACCGTTCGTCGTTCTTCACCGTCGACCAGCGTCACGGTGTTGGGAAGGACGTTGGACAATGCGACGCTACGGTCGATGGAACGGTGGCGCGCGCGCATTTCGAGGAAGCGGCCGAGCGTAAGGAAGAACACGAACATCACGACCGAGTCGTACCAGACGGCAGCTGCGTTGGTCAGCGTTGCATAGATGGAACCGGCGTAGGCGCTGCCTACGGCGATGGAAACGGGCAGGTCCATGCCGGGCGAACGGGCGATAAGGCCGCGCCATGCGCTCGTGAAAAACGGCCGCGCGGAGTAGAACACGACCGGGGTAGTGACCGCGAAGCTGACCCAGCGCAGAAACCTCTGCATGCTGGGCTCCATGCCCTGGAAGTCGCCGGCATACAGCCCGATCGCAAACATCATGACCTGCATCATGCCGAGCGAGGCGACCAGCAGGCGTTTCAGCGCGGCGCGCTGTTCAAGGAGTTCGGGCCGCGCCGCCGACTCGGGCGCGAGCGGCTGCGGGTCGTAACCCAGGTTGGCGAGCGTGGCCAGGACGCCGCCGAGACCGACCTGGTCGCGCAACCACCTCACGCGCAGGCGATGGGTAACCGGGTTGATGTCCGCCGATTCGACGCCCGTGACGCGCGCCATCGAGGTTTCGATGAGCCAGCTGCAGGCGGCACAGTACATGCCGCCGACGTAGATTGTTGCTTCGGCTGTCTCGTCGCTGCCCTCTGCGAAGGCCGCGGTCATGTCGGCGCTGTCGTAGATCTGCCACTCGGCCGCATCGTCGGCTGGCCGTCCCACGCCCGGCTCGGGCGCTTCGCGCAAGGCGTAGTAGTTGCTCATGCCCGTGTCGCGGATCAGTTCCGCAACGGCCTTGCAACCCGGGCAGCAGACCGGCTGCTGCTGGCCGTCTATCTCTACGAAGTAGGTGTCGCGGGGATCAACAGGCAGCGCGCAATGAAAACAGGCGCTGTGACTCATTGCTGTTGCTGCTGATACTCGGGTAGGACCGGTTCGGCCGTGGAGTTAGCGAGGTAGACCGTGTACAGGCTGGCCGTCACCGCCGAGCCCAGCAGGGCGATGATGAACCAGGGCCAGAAGTACTTGTACCAGGGCTGTGTGTCGCGTTCGTCCATTCAGGGAGTCGGTCCGAGGAAGCGGCTGTCTACGTCCGTGGCGACGTTCTGGTCGTCCACGGCCGTGACTGCAAAGGTGATGTTCATAATGCCATAAGCATTGTCGCGTTGCGTCCTCGCCCGGACCGGCAGCGACAGCACGCCGCCGCCCTCGACTTCGATTGCCTCGCCAACGCCGTCCAGTACGAGCCCCGGCACGCCGTCTACGGTCAGTCGGAAGCTGCGCGGGTCGTTGCTCTGGTTGAGAATCTTCACCGTGTAGCTGTTCTCGATCAGGTCGCCGGGCAGTTCGCGATACAGCGTGTTGCGATCACGCAGCACTTCGAGAATAACGGGCGTGCGTGTCGCGATCGACGTGATCATGGCGGTCAGCAGGACGGTCAGGATCCCAGCATAGACGAACATCCGCGGCCGCAACACGCGGGTCTTGCCGCCATGCAAAGCATTTTCTGTCGTATAGCGCACCAGGCCGCGCGGATAATTCATCTTGTCCATGACCTCGTCGCACGCGTCGATGCAGGCCGCGCAGGCGATGCACTCGTATTGCAGTCCGTCACGGATATCTATGCCCGTTGGGCAAACCTGCACACACAGCGTGCAGTCGATGCAGTCGCCCAGGCCCTCGGCCTTGCGGTCGACTGAACGTTTGCGGCCACCGCGCGGCTCACCGCGCTGCTCGTCATAGGAGATGACCAGCGTGTCCTTGTCGAACATGACGCTCTGGAAGCGCGCGTAAGGGCACATATATTTGCAAACCTGTTCGCGCATATAGCCCGCGTTGCCATAGGTCGCGAACCCCAAGAACAGTCCCCAGAACAGCGTCCAGCCGCCGACGTTGAGGTTGACGACGTCGCCCGCCAGCTCACGTATCGGCGTGAAGTAGCCGACAAACGTGAAGCCTGTCCACATCGCGAACGTGATCCAGAGGATTTGCTTGGAGCCCTTGCGGCGCAGCTTGTTCCAGCTCCACGGTGCCTTGTCGAGTTTCATGCGCTGCGAGCGCGTGCCCTCAGTCCACTGTTCCATCCAGATGAAGGCCTCGGTCCAGACCGTCTGCGGGCAGGCGAAGCCGCAGAACAGCCGCCCGCCGAGGGCCGTGAAGAAGAACAGTGAATACGCCATGATCATCAGCAACCAGGCGAGATAGATGAAGTCCTGCGGCCAGAGCGTCAGCCCCAGCAGGTAGAACTTGCGCGCGGGCAGGTCAAAAAGGAACGCCTGGCGGTCGTCCCACATGAGCCAGGGAACGAGGTAGAACAGGCCAAGCAGCGTGTAGGTCGCGATCTTCGACAGGGTGGCGAAACGCCCCTCAATTTCACGCGGATAGATCTTCTTGGCACTCTCGTAGAGCGCCGCGGCACGCGGCTGTTCTTTCTGCTTGCCTCTGCTCATGGGTTACGTTTCGGCGCCGTCCGTACGAGCCAGGCCGTGACTGCCGAGCAGCCAGCGGAGATAAACCAGAAGAAGAAAAAGCCCAGCGCGTAGCCGCTTTGCGATCCGACGTCGAAACCGACCGTCGCAAACAGCTCCACGGGATCGAACAACGCGAAGAACAGCATCGTTGCGACCGAGGCAGCGAGGAATGATATCCAGACAACGGTCGCAACGGCCTGCGCGTTACGACTCCATTTCCTCGCGCCCCTGTACTGCTCCTCAACCACCGCGCTGTTTCACGTGCCTACTGCGACAGGCTCTTCACATACGCTGCAAGAATCCGTGTGCGGTTCTCGCCGAGGAACTCGCCGTGCGCCGGCATCTGGCCGTTTCGACCCTGCTCAATCGCGGTTCGAATCGTGTCGGCATCCGAGCCATACAGCCAGATGTCGTCGGTCAGGTTCGGTGCGCCGACGGCCTGGTTGCCGGTCCCATCCGGCATGTGGCAAGCCGCGCAGAACGTCGTGAACTGCGCCTGCGCACTCATCGTTCCCGCGTCGGCCTCGACCATCCCCGACAGGCTCTGCACGTAGCGAACCATGTTGTCGACAGCCTCGTCGGATCCGAGGATCTGCGCCCACGGCGTCATGACGGCCATGCGACCGCTGGTCAGCGTCGCGATGATGGCGTCTTCCGAGTCGCCCCACTGCCAGTCGCCGTCCGTGAGATTCGGGTACCCGGGCGCGCCGCGCGCATCGGAGCCGTGACAGGTCGTGCAGTAACTGGCGAACAGGCTGCGGCCCAGCGCCAGCGCTTCCTCGTCCTGCACCAGCGTGTCGAAGTCCATGGCCGAGAATTTCTCGTAGATGGGTGCGTAGCGCTCCTCGGCGCGTTGTACCTCCTGCTCGTACTGGCCTTCCGATGTCCAGCCCGCCGTACCGTCAAATGCGCCGATGCCGGGATAGATGACCATGTAGCCGACGGCCCATGCAATCGTGATGAAATACAGGTAAAGCCACCACTTCGGAGCGGGGTTATTCCACTCCTCCAGGTCGCCGTCCCACTTGTGGCCGACGAGATCTTCGTCTTCCTTACCCTGCGGTCCCTGCTTGGCGGACCAGGAGACCAGCCAGATGCACCAGATGATGAAAACGACCGTGCCGGCTGCAACGAACCAGGACCAGAATGCAGTCATCAGTTGTTCTCCCGTTCGTCGTTGGTCATGTATTGATCCTCTTCAAGTGGCAGCGCGGCGCTGGCGTCGAATTCGGCCTTGCGCCTGCTGCTCCAGGCCCAGATCCAGAGCCCGACAAAAGAAAACAGTAAAAGGGCGGTCAGTAGTCCGCGAATGTCGTTGATATCCATGCGAACTACCTTGCCAACCGGCGGTTGGTGCCGAGGCCCTGCAGATAGGCGACGACGGCGTCGAGTTCCGTTTTACCCTCGACCTCCGCCGCAGCCCCGGCAATCTGCTCGTCCGTGTACGGGTCGCCGAGGGTCTTTAGTGCTTTCATCTTGGCCGTGATCAGGTCCGGGTCGACCTCGCGTTCCGCCAGCCACGGATACCCGGGCATATTGGACTGCGGCACCAGGGCGCGCGGATCGATCAGGTGCAGGCGGTGCCAGTCGTCCGAGTAACGACCACCGACGCGGGCCAGGTCCGGGCCCGTGCGCTTCGAGCCGAACTGGAACGGGCGGTCGTAGACCGTCTCACCCGCCGTCGTAAACGGCCCGTAACGCTCCGTTTCCGAGCGGAACGGCCGAATCATCTGCGAGTGGCAGTTGTAGCATCCCTCGCTGACATAGACGTCGCGTCCTGCAAGCCGCAGCGCGGAGTAGGGCGCGATGCCCTCGTCCGGTTCGGTCGCGTCGGCGCTGAGCATCAGCGGGACGATCTCGACCAGGCCACCGATACTGATCGCCAGGACGATCAGGACCATCATCAGGTTGATGTTTTTTTCAATTTGTTCGTGACGCATTCGCTCGCTCCTTTACGCCGGGTCCATTACGGCGACAGGCACGGGTTTTTCTTTCGCGACCGTCTTGTAGACGTTGTAGGCCATCACGACCATGCCGACGAAGTAGACCAGGCCGCCGAGCAGGCGCATGCCGTAGTACGGGTACTTCGAGGCCAGGATTTCGATGAACGCGTATGTCAGCGTGCCATCGGCATTTACTGCGCGTGACATCAGGCCTTCGCCAATTCCGGCGACCCACATCGATACTGCGTACAGCACGACGCCGATCGTTGCGGTCCAGAAGTGGAAGTCGATCATCTTGGTGCTGTACATGCTGTCCTTGTTATACAGGCGAGGCAGCAGGCAATAGATCGAACCGATCGTCATCATGCCTACCCAGCCGAGGGCGCCCGAGTGCACGTGACCGATGGTCCATTCCGTGTAGTGCGACAGGGCGTTGACCGTCTTGATCGACATCATCGGGCCCTCGAACGTCGACATGCCGTAGAAGGACAGGCCAACGATCATGAACTTGATGATCGGGTCCGAACGCAGCTTATGCCACGCTCCCGACAGCGTCATGATGCCGTTGATCATGCCGCCCCAGGAGGGCGCCAGCAGGACGACCGAGAACACCATGCCGAGCGTCTGTGCCCAGTCGGGCAGCGACGTGTAGTGCAGGTGGTGGGGGCCGGCCCACATGTAAACGGCGATCAGTGACCAGAAATGCACGACCGAGAGGCGGTACGAATAAACGGGCCTGCCCGCCTGTTTCGGCACGAAGTAATACATCATGCCGAGGAAGCCGGCCGTCAGGAAGAAGCCGACCGCGTTGTGGCCGTACCACCACTGCATCATCGCGTCGATGACGCCGGTGTAGATCTGGTACGACTTGGTTAGCGTGACCGGGATCGCTAGGTTATTGAAAATGTGCAACACCGCGACCGTGATGATGAACGCGCCATAGAACCAGTTGGCCACGTAGATGTGTTTAATGCGGCGCTGGTAGATCGTTCCGAAGAAGACGATGGCGTAAGCGACCCAGACCACGGCGATCAGCAGGTCGATTGGCCACTCCAGTTCGGCGTATTCCTTGCTCTGGGTAATGCCGAGCGGCAGCGTGATGGCGGCCAGCACGATGATCAGCTGCCACCCCCAGAACGTGAATGCGGCCAGTTTGCCGAAGGCGAGTCGCGCGTGGCAGGTGCGCTGGACGACATAGTAAGACGTCCCGAACAGCGCACAGCCGCCGAATGCGAAAATTACCGCGTTCGTGTGCAGTGGCCGCAGCCGGCTGAACGTGAGATACGGCAGGTCGAAATTGAGCGCCGGCCACATCAACTGGGCGGCGATTACCAGCCCCACCAGCATGCCAACGATGCCCCAGACCACGGTCATGATCGCGAACTGGCGCACCACCTTATCGTTATAAGAAGCTGTTGTGTCCAATGGTTGGACCCCTGTTGGTTATTGGAGGTGTTGCAGACTGCTGCGAGGCTATCAAGCAATTCCTAATATACGTATAGGTAAGGATACGTATGCGCTTGCCAGCCGGCTTGAGATATCAATAGCTTGTCCTCACCACGGTATACTCCCAAATTCCATCATCTCCATGGCCGGCTTAATGGGCACAGACAAACTGCATGCCGAGGAATCGGAGGCGTATTTTCGGGTTCTTATCGAGTCGGCACCTGACGCGATGATCATCGTCGATGATGACGGTGAGATGGTTATCGTCAATGCCCAGGCCGAAAAGATGTTCGGCTACGATCGCCGGGAGATGCTCGGCAACACGATCGAGATGTTGCTGCCGGAGCGGATCCGTAAAACCCACAAGGGTCATCGTCAGAAATTTCGCGAGAAGCCCGAATTGCGGCCGATGGGCAGCGGCATGGAGTTGATCGGCCAGCGCAAGGACGGGTCGGAATTTCCGGTCGAGATCAGCCTGAGTCCCGTATCGACCCGCAAGGCGTCGTTCGTCTCCAGCGTGATTCGTGATGTGACCGAGCGCAAGCGGATGGAAGAGGACATCATTCATGCGCGACAGGAGGCGCTGCGGGCGAACAAGGCTAACAGCGCATTCCTCGCTGCCGCCAGCCACGACCTGCGTCAGCCTGTACAGGCGCTGAGCCTGCTGAACGGCGCGCTGCGCCGCACGGTCAAAGATGAGCGGGCCCTCGAGATGATCCAGAGCCAGGAGCACTCGCTGACCGCGATGACCAACCTGCTGAATTCGTTGCTGGACATTAGCCGGCTGGATGCCGGCGCCGTCACCCCCGAATTCGAGGACTTCCCGATCCAGCGGCTGATTGACCGCCTGTCGGCCGAGTTCTCACGCCAGGCCCAGCACAAGGGCCTGGAGTTTGACTCCTGTAACTGCGATGCGATTGTGCGCTCGGATCCGAACCTGCTCAGCGAGATCATCCAGAATCTCGTCGGCAACGCGATTCGCTACACGGATTCGGGCAAGGTCGAGCTCGTCTGCGACCACGGCGAGGGGACGTGTCACATCAACGTCCTGGATACGGGCATTGGCATTGGCGAGGACCACCAGGAAGCGATCTTCCGTGAGTTCCACCAGGTCAAGCCCAAAGGCGGCAGCAAGGAGGGCTTCGGCCTCGGGCTTGCGATCGTCAAGCGGCTTGCCGATCTGCTGAGTCACGACATTGGGGTCGAATCGAAAGTCGGCAAGGGCTCGCGTTTCACGGTCAGTATGCCCATGGTCGAGTCGCCGGGTGATCACGCGGACGATGACGAGCAGGGGCACCACACGCATGCCAGCGATGCGAGTGGCCTGATCGTCCTGATCGAAGACGACGTGAACGTGGCAAACGCATGGGGGATGCTGCTCGAGGCCGAGGGCTACCGGGTGGCCACAGCGGCGTCGGCGACCGAGGCCCGTACCCTGATCAATCACCTTGACGAGGCGCCCGCGCTGATCGTCTCCGATTTCCACTTGCTGGACGGTTCGACCGGCATCGAGGCCGTGTCCGACATCCGCGACCACTATGCGTTGGATATTCCCGCCTTCATCGTCACGGGTGATACCTCGAAGATCGTCAAAGAGGCGCAAACGGTCGAAAATTGCACCTTGCTCAATAAGCCCGTCAATACGGGCAGGCTGCTGTCTGCGGCGAGGGTCGCAACTCGCACGGGCGAAGTGCCGGCCGACTAGCGACATGAAGGCCGTACCGCGATTGCCGCTGATTACCCTGGTCGCGCTGGTCCTTGCCGGCTGTTCGGGACCGGCAGCTGACGAGGACGCTGCCAGTCCGTCTGCGGCCAGCGTCGACCCTGAGTTGGCTAGGGGGCAGAACCTCTACTATGCGAATTGCGTGGCCTGCCACCTGCCGGCGGGCACCGGTCTCGAAGGCGCGTTTCCGCCACTGGCCGGGTCGGACTTCCTGGAAGGCGGCCCTGAAAGGGTCATTGCGACGGTGCTCTATAGCAATCAGGGCCCGATTACGGTCAACGGCGTGGAATACAACGGCGTGATGCCCCGGTTCGCCCATCTCACGGATGAAGAGGTCGCGGCAGTTGTCACTTATATATTGCGCTCGTGGGGCAACGATTACCCGGCCGTGAAGCCCGCCGACGTCGCTGCCGTGCGGGCCCCCGCGCAATAGCCTGCACAGTCCTGGTCAATGCCATGAGCCCGAAATCACTGTTGGAACGCCGGCAGGAATCCATGGGTTCCGCGTATCGGCTGTTCTACGACGAGCCGCTGCACCTGGTGCGCGGTGAGGGCGCCTGGCTATTCGACGCCGACGGTCGGCGCTACCTGGACATGTACAACAACGTGCCGCATGTCGGCCACTGCCATCCGCGGGTGGTGGAGGCGATCTGTGAGCAGGCGCGCGAGCTCAATTCCCACACCCGGTACCTGCACGAGAATGCCATCATGCTCGCCGAGCGGCTCACGGAAAAGATGCCGGCGGCGCTCGATACGGCAATGTTCTGCTGCTCGGGTAGCGAGGCCAACGAATTGGCACTCAGAATTGCGCACCGAGCGACAGGCGGTACGGGGATTGTTGTTGTCGACCATGCTTACCACGGTAACACCCAGGCAACCTATGAGATTTCGACAGACACAATCCCGGCCTGCGAGATACCGCCCTGGGTCGCCACGACGCTGGCCCCCGATCCCTATCGCAACCCGTTTACCGGGGAAGACCCGGCGGACAGCTACGCCAGCTATGTCGAGGATGCCATCTATGAACTCGAGGCCCGACAGATAAAACCGGCCGCTTTCATTATCGACACGATCGCCTCCAGCAGCGGTGTTGTTGCGCCGCCGCCCGGCTACCTGAAACAGGTCGCCGACATCGTTCGCGATGCCGGAATGCTGTTCATTGCCGACGAGGTGCAGCCGGGCTTCGGCAGGACCGGCAAACACTTCTGGGGATATGAGGCCGACGGTATCGAGCCCGACATTGTGACGATGGGCAAGCCGATGGGTAACGGACATCCGTTGTCAGCCATTGTTACTCGTCGCGAGATCGTGGATGCATTCGCGGAGCGCGATCACTATTTCAACACCTTCGGCGGCAACCCGGTGTCCTGTGCCGCGGGCCTCGCCGTGCTCGACGTCATTGCAGAGGAGGGGCTGCAGCAGAACGCGCTGGACGTTGGTGCGCATCTCGTCGACGGCCTGTGGCGCCTGGCCGGTTCCCATGAGTGCATCGGCGATGTTCGCGGTACGGGCCTGTTCCTGGCGGTCGAACTGGTCACGGATCGGGAGACCAGAGCACCGGCTGCCGAGCTGGCCGACAACGTCGTAAACGGTTTACGCGACCGCGGCGTCCTGACCGGGTCAATCGGCCCGGCAAACAACATACTGAAGCTGCGCAGTCCTCTCGTCCTGTCAAAGGACGATGCGGACTACTTTCTCGACACCCTCGACGAGGTGCTGCGCTAGGCGGCTTCGTGGGTCTTCGATTCGACGGGTGTCTGGAACCAGTCGGGCTTGATGATCAACAGGTCGCAGGGCAGGTGTTCGAGCGTGCGCTCCGCCGTCGGCCCGATAAAGAGCCGTTTCCAGCGGTTCCGCGCGACCGCGCCCATGACGACGACATCGGCTTTCAGGTTCTCGGCAATGGCCGGCAGCTCCTCGTGCGTCAGGCCGGCGACAAGATGGGCATGATCCTCATCGAGGCCGTGGAAAGCCGCAATCTCGTTAAACCGCTTCTCATGGTCCTCGTGCATCTGCTGCTCGATCTCGTCAAACGGCAGCGAGACCGGGATGTAGGCGTTGGCGGTCGCCGTAGCAACGGCGATGCGCGGATCGTAGGAATGAAACGCGTGCACGACGCCCTCCACCCGCTCGCCGATCAGCTTGCTGAGTTGCAGGATCTCGTCGTCGAGCGCCGCGGGCTTGTCATGCTGGTGCATCGGGTCGATGGCGGCAACGATGACCGGCGGATCAGCCAGTTCATGCGGTTTGACCAGCCAAAGCGGGACCGGGCAGGTCCGAATCAGGTTCCAGTCCGTATTGGTCAGCAGCGCCCGCGTCACGGCTGAATGGTGGTGCGTATCCTTGACGACCATATCGGCGTCCGAGGCAATGGCCTGACGCACGATGCCTTCGTAAAGCGGGTGGTCCCAGGTTGCCGTTGTTGTCACAACGACGCCGTCCTGACGAATCGGCTCGGCCAGTTCCTCGAGGTGTTTTTCCTGGTTGGCGATGACCTCGCTGCGCGCTTTTTCCAGCGATGGCGAATCGAACAGCCGGTCGCCGCTCAGGTATTTATTGTAATAACAGACGAGTAACTCGAGTTCTGCTCCACAACTTTTTGCCAGCCAGGCCGCGCGTCGTAGCCCGGGCTGATCTTCCACCGTCGGATCGATGACTGACAGAATTTTGGAAATCTTTTCCATGATGCACCCTGTTGAGACTTGGCTCTTCTCCCCTTCAGTTGAGAGATTAGACGCGCCAAATCTGGCTTGCCATAAGACCTGATGCCTAGCCGGTCGTGGAATTTACGTACTGCATGGTAAGTGGATTTACTAATTTCTGAAGCCGCTCGAGAAGTATTAGTCTAGACCCTAAGTGGTGATGCGAGAGGCGGTCATGCAGCAAGACATCTATGCCGCGCAACGCGAGCGGCTGGAAAACAAGAAAGCGGAATTGAGCGCCCGGCTCGACCGTGTCACCGCGAACCTGCGACGCGGGAACGACCCCGATTCCAAGGAGCGCGCCAAGGAACTCGAGGACAGCGAGGTTGTCGATGCGCTCGGCAACGAGGCCCGCCTGGAAATCTCGAAGATCACCGAAGCGCTGCGTCGTATGGACAATGATGAGTACGGCATCTGCGACGAGTGCGGCGCCAGCATCAGCTCTGGGCGACTCGAGGCGCACCCGTACGCAAGGAAGTGCATCGACTGCGCGCGCTTTGACGAGCACCGCAGGGCGCATTCCTGATCTTGAGTTAGCCAGTTCCTCTCGGCGGGAGGCGGGCTCCTAGGCCGTCATGTGCATCTTGACGAGATCCGCCAGGGACCTCGCCTGCATCTTCTCCATGACCCGCGCGCGATGAATCTCGACCGTGCGCTGACTGACCCCTAGCTCGTAGGCAATCACCTTATTGGGTTTGCCGGTCACCACGAGATCGAACACTTCACGTTCGCGATTGGTCAGGCGATCGAGTCGTTCCGCCACCTCGGCATGTTTTTGCTGCTCCTCGCGGCGCTCGGCGTCGGTCTTCAGGGCTTCGCGAATGCGGTCCAGCAGGTCCTGGTCACGGAACGGCTTCTGGATGAAATCGACCGCACCTTTTTGCATCGCATCGACGGCCATCGGCACGTCGCCATGGCCCGTGATGAAAATGATCGGCAGCGTGCTCTCACGCTTGATCAGTTCTTCCTGCAACTCCAGGCCGCCGAGCCCGGGCATACGGATGTCCAGGACGAGGCAGCCCGCCCGATGGTCGTCGACGCTCTCGAGAAATTCGTCTCCCGAGGAGTAAATTTCGTGCTCGATATTGACCGAATCCATCAGCGCCTGCATGGCAAATCGGATGGCCGGATCGTCGTCGACGATGAATACAGTAGGCTGTTCCTGCTGATTCTGAGTCATTGATTCCTGCTTAGAGTCAGTCTGGGGCAAATTGGACCAGAAAGCCCGCGATAATGCGAGTTTCGGGGCCCTGAAACCGCGTCAGGACGGCGAATATCGACCTAATCGAGGCGCTTGGAGAACCTGAGCGCGGCGGCCGTCATGGCCACGACCGCAAAAGCACCCAAATAGATCAGTTCGCCCACCATTTCGCCGAGGCCCGCTTCGCGCAACATGATGCCGCGCGTCAGGCGTATGAAATGCGTTATCGGCAGGACTTCGCCGATCCACTGGGCGGCCTCGGGCATGCCATCGAACGGGAACACGAAGCCGGACAGCAGGATCGACGGCAGCATCATGAAGAACGTCAGCTGGATTGCCTGGAACTGCGATTTGACAGCGGTAGAAAAGAACAGTCCCAGGGCGAGGTTGGCGGCAATATAAACGCAGCCCGCGAGATATAGATCAACGATGCTGCCGCGGACCGGGACCGCGAACAGCAGCTTGCCAACGGTCAGGATCACGGCGAGCTGTACGAGACCGAGGAAGATATACGGCAGGACTTTGCCGACCATGAGCTCGGCAGAAGTCACGGGGGTGTTGATGAGTAGTTCGAGATTGCCGCGCTCGCGTTCGCGCACGACGGCAACCGCCGTGAACATCATCATCGTCATCATGAGAATGACCCCGATGAGGCCCGGGATAATGTTGACCGGCGTGCGACGTTCGGGGTTGTAGTAGGCACGAACCTCGATGAGTTCGGTGCGCTGCTGCTGCATCGCAGTGTCGAAGCGCAGGGGCAGGTTGCGCAGCGCATCGGCGATGCCCGCGATCGTCGGGTCCGAGCCGTCGACCAGGATGTGGACGGCGGCGCGCGTGTCATCGGCGACGCGGCGGTCGAAGTCGGGCGGAATGGCGATGCCGACTGATACCTCGCCACTGCGTAGCAGATCCTCGAGCTGCGCTACGGTGTTGACGCGTTCACGAATATCCGTGACCTGGGTGGCGTTGAGCTGCGCGACGAAATCGTGTGACAGGTGCGTGTTTGCTTCGTCGGCTACAGCCGTGCGCAGGTTGCGCACATCGGTGTTGATGGCATAACCGAACAGGATGATCTGCATAAGCGGAATGCCGAAGATCATCGCGAAGGTCAGGCGGTCGCGCCGCATCTGGCGGACCTCCTTGCGGGTAACGGCCATCAGGCGCGACAACGACTTCATGCGGCTCGCTCCTCATCGTCCAGCGTGACGGCTACGAAGACGTCCTCGAGCGAAGCGCTCGAGAGGTGCGTGTCGGCGCTGATGCCGTGGTCCGACAGGACCCGCTGCACCTGGTCCAGCGCGTCAGCGACACTTTCCGGGATCAGCACTCGCAGGCGGATGCCCAACTGGGTCACGCTGGCGACCACGGGCAATGTGCTGATGGCTGTCTGCGCGTGATAGGGATCGTCCGCCAGCACCTCGATGACGCTCATACCCGTGCTGCGCTGCAGGTCCTGCGGCGCCCCGTCGGCGACCTTGGCGCCGTGGTCGAGAATGGCCAGGCGATGGCAGCGCTCGGCCTCGTCCATGTAATGCGTCGACACGAGTATTGCCGTGCCGGCCTCAGCCAGGCGAAACAGGTTGGCCCAGAAGTCGCGACGGCTTTGCGGGTCGACGGCGCTGGTCGGCTCGTCGAGGAGCAGCAGCTCCGGCTTATGGATGACGGCGCAGCCCAGCGCAAGACGCTGCTTCTGGCCGCCGCTCATCGTTCCGGCAAACTGATTGCGCTGTTCGACGAGGTCATAGTGTTCAAGGACTTCGTCGATACGCGCTGCGCGACGGTTGGCCGGAATGGAATAGATCTCGGCAATGAACTGCAGGTTCTCGAGTACGGTCATGTCCCCGAACAGCGAGAACTTCTGCGTCATGTAGCCGATCTTTGCCTTGAGCGAATGCGAGTCGCCC
>JAAUYK010078831.1_pt1 | contig 16586 bp, 13 predicted proteins | sample 7278021 | NCBI WGS metagenome assembly JAAUYK01 (sample SAMN14350223, study PRJNA611818) | marine sediment metagenome | isolation source: surface marine sediment (1.8m) | place: French Polynesia: Moorea | collected 2018-08
GGAGGAAGGGAGGGAGGGAAGGAGGCGGTTCGGTTCGTCTGCAAGAATGGGCCTTCCTCCTCCCATTTCAGATATACGTACGTAAATGCGCCAGCTAGCTGGCCTGCCTGCCTGCCTACTGCACCAAACTACTATCTCACTTTGGCGCGTTTTATTGCACATTAAAGTTTTGCAATCTTCCAACAGCGGGGCGACTACTTGGCCGGACTTCGGAAGCGGGCGGCCACCCTCAGCAAGACCCAGCCGCCGAAGCAGCAGCTAAGACCTGTGACGACGACAACGGCGGTCACGCTGCCCAATCCAGGGGCTTCCAACGGCAACGGCAGTGCGCCGGCCGCCGCCGCCGCGATGGCTGCCTCCGACCACCCGGCGACGAACGGGAACAAGCCGAAGTCGTGCTGCGTGTCCTTCTCCCAGACGCGGACGACAGTGACCATCAACGAGGAGCCATCGATCACGTCTGACGCGTCGCCGACGAGCACCTCGCCGACGACTGGGATGTCTTCGACGCCGCCTCCACCGCAGTCGATCCTGCGGCAGAGCGCCGTGGCCGCCGTGACAGCCGCGCCGCCGCCGCAACAGCCGTCGCAGACTGCCACCTGCCGCTCCGTGGTCAAGTTCAGCGACCAGCCGATCGTGAGCCACGCGGGCGGCATCGGCGGCGGAGGAGGCGTGTGCAGCAGCGGCGGCGAGTGCTGCAGCAGTAGCGCCAGTGACTACGACTACAGTGGCTGTGGGGAGAGGACTGCTAAGGAGGTGACTGTGTACCGACAGCAACAGCAGCAGCAACAACAACATCTCCAAGCCCGCCATCATCATCCTCAGCAGCCACTGCTTGGCGAACAGCAGCAGCAGCACGGACTCTACGAGGAACAGCACTACGAATCATATCTATAGATTGAAATAACTAATTGACGACCTTTTTATACCTGCAGTCAGTCAGTCAGCGCACTTGTTGAAAGACACCTAAATGTTTTTCTGCCTAGACGTAGTAGATCGGTTCGTGTGTGTGCGATGCTAATTAATTGATTTAAATGCAGAGATCGCGTTCCTTACGTAAGATAGTAGAAGGCCGCGCGGCGTCGGCGGACCGATGACTCGCTCAATCGATCGCTCCCTTAATATAGATTGATGTCGGGCAGTCGGTCTCGGTCTGTTATGGCGCTGGCGGTCGCAAGTCGGAAATTGCGGGCATATTACCACGTACTATATTAGAGACGGTCGATTGCAAAAGTTATTCCCCCACGTACAACCATAGAAAGTCAATGCAATTGTGATCAAGGACTGCAATTAAGAATATCGAATCCCCAACCTCGAGTTTGAAGCATTCTTCTTTAATTATGTATGTACGTATTTTAGTCAGAGGTGTAAATTGGTTACACCCGGAGTCAAAGCTGTCGAAACTGCTCAAACTTGTAATTTCAGCGCCACTGCTGCTTTTAATTTCCATATGTAGCATATTAATAGTGCGTAGCATATCTAGTACTCAATGCCACTGATCGATGCCATTCAAGGTGCATGCGCTACGTGGACGTACGAGTATATATATTAAATCGAGAGGAGGCTATCGACGCTGCCATATACGAGTTGCGGACGAAAAGAGATATTTAAGTATATGCATATATCAATGTGATGATTTATGTGCCACTCATCTTCTACATACATAGAGAGCGACGTACTTCCAGTTGCGTATACGTAGAGCAAGATATATAATTGCCGCCGCGACTGACCGACCGACTGACCGGCGCACACATACTAATAGTATTATCCCTTTTATACTTTAATCCCGCCCGCGCGCCAAAATAATTGTCAGTAGGTCAGTCAGTCAAAGTGAAGGCGGTCGATACATATACGTAGACCCCGTGCGCGAACGTATAGGTGAACCATATGATGTGTGTGAGATTGGGTGTTGCATGGCTTTCAACGTGATGGGAGAGCGATCGGACGAGTGAACGCCAATGCGTGAATGCAATTAGAGATGTGTTATGCCGTATAAAATAGGGGATGAGGATATTTCGTGATGGTTGGTTGATGAAAATACAGAGTCCAAGCAGTGCTGGTAACGTCATTTCTTATGTCATCGCTCATCGGCTCGTTGCGAATTTGCCGGCCCTCTGGCTATTAGTACTGGATGCGCTCACGGTCACGAATCACGATGTCATGTCCGTACCGCTCGCTTGAATCGTGGCAACGGATGAGCAATAAGGGAGGACATATATGTATTAATCACTGTGAGAACATTTTACTCTTGTAGTACCCGTTGTTGCTTTGGGATAGCAACCTATCCTATTAGGTATCACCAATGTCATGGTTTAATTGATGATTGATGATTAAATCCTCAAGTTCTGCGATTTCTGTCCTCCCTGGCTGCCTGCTATCCAGGCAGAAAATGACGTGGTCGTAGCAGCAGCAACATCCAGATCCAGGCCAGGCGCAGGCAGCAGCTTTAGCCAGCAGCGATCGAGCGAGCGACGCCGACGCATCATAGGCAAAGCAACGAAGAGTCGAAGACGATTCATCCACATTGAATCATTCCCAATCCATCGTCATTTTATTGCTCGCCAACGTCAACTTCTCGGGATGGTCTAGACTCTCGTCCAGTGGACGCGGCCACACTCCACAGTCACACGTAAGCCTGAACTGCCTCCTTCGCCAACGTGGGCCCGGATCTTCGCTCGCGTGGGATCTCCTCCGGTGTTTGAGATAACAGGACAGCAGCATGATCGAGATCACGGACTTTCAGAGTGAGTTTGAGTTCTTGATACAATTACTTTGGGTTGCGCAGACAAAGGGCACATTGGCCCATGACCTGGATCTGTATCGCCGCAATTCTGCAGAGCCAAAGAGCTCTTTTAATTTGCGTACGTACATTTAGGTTGTACGTACCTATACTGTACTATTCGTAGTTATAGTGCTTTAGTAGTCACTGTGCCCTGTTGTTCAGCCGTGAGTGGTTGTTGATGCCCTTGGAGGACTTTCCCCGCGTGGCCGTGACGGCCGCCATCGTCTGCGTCGCCCTACCTGCACTGCTCAACATGTCGTACCTGGGTCGCGGCGGCACCCGGAGGTCTCTGCCCCAGATCCTGGCCAGGAAGGTGGAGGACGACCGGGCGCTCTTCGAGGACGACAAGTCGGACTGGTACGGCGTCGACAAGGAGGTCGTCGACGACAAGGAGTTCGCCGCCAAATTCGTCCGGCTGGGCGACGACGACGAAACGAGGGAGTTCATCGAGCAGAGCGTCGACAAGTCGGACAGCTTCCTCACCCAGCTGTGGCACAACCTGGCAAAGAGCGTGATGAAGCTCTTCTACTACTCCCAGACGGACATCAACGGATACCTAGGAAGGGGATCCATGTTCGTTCTGTCGAAGGAGCACTTCCGCACGCTCGCCAGGTCAGCGGGGTTCGACCTCGAGCAGAGTAGGCTGGAGCGCATGATCGACCTGGGAGCGGGCGACGGATGCCCCACCGCTGCATTCACTCCCTTCTTCAGGGAGGTCTACGCGACCGAGGCCTCGAAGGCGATGCGGGGCGTCCTCGCCGCGAAGGACATCTCCGTCCTCGAGATCGACTCCTGGCACGCAGACGACGAGCGAAAGTTCGACTTTGTGGCCTGCCTCAACCTGCTAGACAGGTGCGCGGAGCCGCTCACCGTCCTAGACCAGATCAAGTCTTCCCTCAAGCCCGGGTCCGACGCGTTCGTGATCGTCGCTCTGGTTCTGCCCGTGAAGCCGTACGTCGAGTTTGACACTGCGGACCACAAGCCCATCCAGAAGATGGGCGTTATCGGCGACACGTTCGAGGCGCAGGCGGAGAGTGCTGCCAAGATGCTCGAGGCGCGGGGCTTCGAAGTGCTCAGCTGGTCGAGAGTACCCTACCTGAGCGAGGGAGACTTGGAGCACTCCATCTACAGGCTGGACGACTCCATCTTTGTAATCAGACCAAAACAGTAGTTATGATTCGTATAATCAAGAATTGTTTTCCATGTGGGAGGAAATTTATACAAGTGATAATAAAACAGAGCTAGCATTCGTGACGATGTAGAGCTTATTTTGCGCAACTATGGATACTTAATTGCACGACTTCATCTCACGTACTCATTTTCAGAAATTGGCGTCGGCCTGGCCGGCTTCGGCATCACCTTTCTCTTTCTCGGAGTCCTCCTGCTCTTCGACAAGGGACTCCTCGCCATCGGAAACGTACGTTAATTCATGTAAACTATTCAAAGAATGGTAAGTACAAGCCTCATCCCCTCTCTGATTTCAGATCCTGTTCCTCTCTGGCCTCGCGTTCGTGATCGGCCTGGAGCGGACGTTTCGCTTCTTCTTCCAATGGCACAAGGCCCGGGGCAGCACCGCCTTCTTCGGCGGGATCCTCGTCGTCCTGCTGGGCTGGCCCATCGTCGGCATGATCGTCGAGTGCTACGGGTTCATCGTCCTATTCAGCGGGTTCTTCCCCGTAGCTATAAACTTCCTGCGGCGGATACCCGTCATCGGACAGATCCTCAACCTGCCTGTGATAAGCTCGGTGAGTTGAAACAGTGACTTCTAGCTTTTGCGTAGTAGCCTGGCATGCTTCCATAGCTACAAATTAGCGTTCCCGAGTTCGACCTTTTAGCTGCTTTTTAGAGCGTCCTTTCGCTTCTTGTGGCCTGTTGCAGATTGCCGCGTATCTGGCGGGCGAGCAGCGAGAACAGCAGCAGCAGCAACAGCCATCCACAGAAATGAAAGGACGATGATGCACTCACAGCAACTGATCTGTAGTTTTTCCACCACCTTGCTCAATAAAAGCTTTAGACTATTATCGTTCATACGCGTATTTGATTGCAGTACATGGACAGGATGGCTGGCGACCAGTACAAAACGATGATCTGATATTGCTGCACTTCGGTTCAGGACCAGAGACAGAAAGAAGGACGCACGCAAATGCAACCCTAGTCAGATCAGGTCGTCTTGGCCGCCGCCGCCGCCGCCGCGTGCCGCATTTCGTGCCTCGAGTGAAAGTGAGAGAAAGAACGCTCCGTGTAGTGCAACGAGCGAGAGAAAGAAGGACGGTCGGTCGGTGGCATGCATACGCAAGAGTGCAGCACTCGCTCGATCGTCAGGCCGTCTCTCTCCTATACCAGGAGGACCAACAGGTGTGCGTGCGCCGCGCTAGCTGTGTCATTCCCAAATAGAGCGTAAACGTTTTCTATTCCGCGCGCAATATCAGCTATATTTATATCTAATCGACGTGGTAGTAACTAAAAAATTGTAACGACGTGTTGAGCGTATCACAGCCTATTCACTAATTATCGCTTAATACTCACGAGCTCGGCGTCATGAGCTCGTACTTATCCGTGGGCAGCGGGTCGTGGCCGTTCTCCCTGAACGCCTTGTCCACCCTCACGATGGCGTCTCTGACCAGCGCCCGCTGCTCCGCCGTGTACGGGTCCTTTGGTGGTGGTTTCTTGTTGTCCTTTTCCTCGCCCTCTGCCTCTGCCTTCTCCCTCTTCCTGTGGAACTCGCCCTCGCTCTGCTTAATCGTGCACATCAGCCGCCCCTCCTCCGCCTCCACGTCGAGAAAGTCTAGCACCCCGCTCAGGACCTCCTCCAAGTTATCTCTGAGATCTTCGTAGTGCACCACCAGCAGCTCCGTCGCCGGCGTCTCCAGCCAGTCGAGGTAGAAGTTCTCCCACGCCGCTATTTTCTTCCTCACGAAGTCGTCCCAGCCCTAAGCGATGAAAGTTGGCTGTGAATTGCATGTCAGCGTCTAATTAAACTGTTTAGTCACCTTTCCCTCGAACCTCTCCTCCTTGGCGTAGCCCGTGTGGCCGCCGTCGTCAAGGTTCCTGTGTCCGATGATGGCCTTGAAGGGATTCCGCACGAGCAGCACCGCCGTCCTGTTCAGCTCCTGCACGTGGTTCTTCTCCTTCTGCTGTTTCCTCGGCATGTCGGCGGCCTTGCCCGTCGTGTGGCCGTGGCTCTTGACGACCACCGTGAGCCCGGAGTCGGGCGGGAACGCCTCGCCGTAGAAGCCCTTCTTCACAAGCATGATATCGTTGTACATGCTGCCCGTGAAGACGCCGGTGGAGCCCTCGATCAGGTACCGCAGCCATGTGTTGCCCGAGCTAGGGTAGGACGCGAGGCCGACGATAGGCAGCTGGTGCAGGGTGGGGGCGAACGTCACGGCGTACTCCTTGCACGCGTCGTCTAGAGCCCAGGGAAAGTGCGTGCTGGAAAAAACGAGATTAATATCTCTTCTATAATTCCAGTAGGGAGATGTGAAACTAGATCAATTGCCTCTTACGTCCCGACGCCAGAAGGGCGGAATTCCCTTCCCTGCCGAAAATAGGTGGCAGTCAGCCAGGTCTGTGAAAAATTGCCGTTGGCTACATTTGTCTTCGTCTAAACGTAGCCGAGTATCTGGTGGTCTCGGGTCCAAGATTGGCGATTGATGAGAGCCGGACAAGATTAGCAGCTAGGCCAGATCATAATGATCGGTGTGCTGGATTAGTTCCGCTAGATTTCTCAAGCCACAGGAAAGAAGATAGAGCCTACAATTCGACGTACACGTACATATCTGAGCCACCAGCCATAAGCGAACGGTACCGCTGCATGGGAATCAATTTGCTCTCGGTGGCAAAAATCCCTGGGAGAGAACAACCGCGACATATTTTTCCGCCACCTTATTTTTCGCGAGAAATCCAATTCGCGCCACCTCCTTGCAACACGTTCGCTCGACCGTGGATGATGTTGCGGTTAGCCAAACAGATTGAGATCTTGCTACGGTTGAGACGCGAGCGGCAACAGTCGACGATTGCTCGAGACTGACGTGAGAAAAAAATCAACGGAGATTGAGGCAGGCCTCTTTGTAACTTTCCTCCTCCCCCTATCACGCGTCCTCAATTTGGCGTTGAAAATTTATCGCGTCTAGTATCTGGCGGCGATTGGCGAAGAAGATTGCTCCTTGGTTGGGCGCGCCGCGGAAATCGCCGTCTCTCAATTTTAATTGCCGACTTGTCAGATAGCAGTGGCAACGGCATCTGTCAAGCGTTGAGCTACATCTCTCTCTCGCTCTCTCTCCTATCCGACTTTTTCCCGCGACCAATGGACTTAACGAGCGACATATGTTGCCAGCACGTAGTAGTATAGTAGTATACTCGTACGCGTTGTAGCTGCCCTACCACCTGGGGTTACGTTTATCTAGTTCGTTCATGAAAAATACTACTCACATGTTCCTCCAGATCTGCTCCCTCTCCGTCCAGTCCTCCACCCTGCGTCCCTTCAGCGTGTTGGGCATCTTGACGACGACCTGCGGCGAGGAGACGATGACCTCGCCGCCGCCGTCCGCCGACACCACCTGGCCCCGATCTCGGAGCAGCTTTAGGTAGAGTGATTGCCTCTTATCCTCCATTTCGCGAAGCTTTTCTCGGAAGCGGGCGTCCTTCAGCGACGACTTGATGTGCCTCAGCGGGTCGTGGTTCATCAGGGAGCCGTTGAGCAGCATGGTGCGGGCGAGCGCTAGCGACGGGATGTTCGGACGCAGCTTCGGGATGTCGTAGTGCCGTTGCACCTCATTCTCCGCCGCGTCGTCCTCCGCCGTCGAGACTCTCATGAGGTCCCTGCCCTGTCTGTTCCCTCCGATGCCCGCCCCGCTCTCCGGAGGCGGGTACTTGAGGTGAATGCCGACGGCCTGCAGGACGTAGCCGAGGCAGAGAAGGACGAACGTGAGCAGGGCCAGGGTGTACTTGACCCTGGCGCCGGACAGTGGCCGAAGGAGCAACATGGTCGTTTGGACTTGTCCTTGTGCCTAAATCACATTATGGGCGATTCACTGGCGGGTACAGTATGTAGCTGGCGCATCACCTTGGCAGTGGCACGCGAGCGACGTATCTTTTTCCGCGCACCTCTTCTCTGCTCCGCAACCGCTGCACTATGTCGAGTGCGAGAGCGTGCGCGAGTGCCACAGGTTGCATGGCAGTCCCCTCCCTTCCTCTTTCGGCCGGCGCCGTGCGTCGACTCGACGCCAACCGGCCTAGCTGTCTGTCTGTCAATGCTTGCACCACCACCTGCGAGGGATCGAGGAGGCGCCTTGCTCCAGTCAAAGGGACGACGACGACGACGACGAACCAAGGTAACGTTAAATCGGCGCCCTCCGTGCGTCGCGCGCTCGCTCGCCTGGGAAAAGGGAAGAAGGATGTGAAGTGCACCCGCCAGACGCAAAACCGAAGAAGCGACTCTTGTCAGAGGAACTAAAAGAGGAGGAGCCGCGCCGGATGCGGTTACCTTTGGCTGCCGCTATTACCTCGAAGGAATCCGCAAAAAGCTAAAGAACAATTAGGGGCGAGCTGTAAGTAGGCGCGGCTTCGAGGAAGGAGGAAAATCGCCAGGAGATATTTATGTGGCTGCCGCTTTTGTCTACGTTCCTCCTCTTCCTTTCCTTTCCGTCCGCAACGGAACTGAATTTCTCACGGCTGATGTAGTTTTATTGTTCTTCATCATCGTAGCTAGCACCCTGCTGAATACGCGATTTACGTGGGAAAAGGAAAATATATCGTACATCCAAAAATGCCTGTCAACTGCTAAGTAGTACGTAGTTTTGTCTTCACAGTATGGGCGACTTCCTCTCGCTCGTTTTCTTGTAGTGAACCTCGGATACATTTCTCAGCCTCTCCGCCGCCGCCTCGGCGGTGAGGTCTCTCTGTGCGTTTGCTAGCATCTCGTAGCCGACCATGAATTTCTTGACGGTGGCCGACCGAAGCAGGGGCGGGTAGTACAAGGCATGCAGTTGCCAGTGGTCGGCGGGCTCACTCCGGCTGCCGGGACCTGTGGGCGCGCCATGGAAGCCCATCGAGTACGGAAAACTGTAAGACTGAGCTGCTTAACCGCGTCAATTGATAATTCGTCTTATGCACCTTGTTTCGAACAGATTGTCGTATCGGGTTGTGAGGCTCTGCATGATGTTAGCTAGCGACGCCCTCATTCCCTGCTCGAGGTCCTCCATGCCCCTGACGTGCCTCGTCTTCGGAAGCAGCATCGTCTCGTAGGGCCAGGTCGCCCAGAATGGGACCACCGCGAGCCAGTCGTCGTTCTGGCAGACCACCCTCTCTCCGGAGGCGGCCTCGCGCCTCGCGTAGTCCACGAGCATGGCGCGTCCCGTCTTGGCGTGGTAGCGCCGGAAGTTCTCGTCCTTGGCGGCGGCCTCGTTCGGCAGGAAGGAGGAGGCCCAAATCTGGCAGTGCGGGTGCGGGTTGGAGCAGCCCATGACGGCGCCCTTGTTCTCGAAGACCTGCACCCACTTGTAGACGGCGCCCAGCTCGCGGCACTGGCGCACCCACTCGTCCACCACGGAGACCATCTCATCGGAGGTCATCAGCGGCACCGTCACGTTCGACTTAGGGTGGAAGCACATGACACGGCAGGTGCCGGTCGCCGACTCGGTGCGGAAAAGCTCGTCGTCGCCGCTGCCTTCGCTGTTCAGGGTAGTGCTTACGGAGGGCACTGATAGAAGCAAACAAATGGAAGATTTATACGTGGATGACAATTTAACTACAAACATCTCGATCACCTTCCGATTCCTTTTCGAGCAGGGCAGGAAAGTCGTTTGTGAAGACGAAAGTGGACGTGTACTCGGGATTCTTAAGCCCGTTCGGCCTGGTGACGCCCGGACAGAGCGGGTTTTTCGGATCGAACTCGGGCATCTCGACGCCGCTGCCCGCGCCGGCCTCGCCGTTCTTCTCCACCTGTCCGCTCCAGGGCCGGCTCATCCGGTGCGGGGACACCAGAATCCACTCGCCCTTCATGGGATTCCATCGCCGGTGCGGAAGCGTCGACCTGAAACATCGACAAATGCATGACTCACCCTGTATACAAGTACGTACATAGAGGGTCGGTCGGTCAGTCGGACGGTGGGTCGGCCATTACCGATGCCGCCTCAGCGACCACCGATCGTTTCCCGATAGAGGAGAAGACCCCGCGCCGTCCAGGTGAAATGTTGAAAGTCCCTTATCGTAATGGGAGGAGAAGAACAATCGGCCATGCATCTTTTCGCTGGAACGACGGCTTTAAGGGTCGAGCGAGGATCAGCTAGTCGACAAACGACCGCGATCAAGCGACGAGGGGTTTAAATTCTCCTCTCTCAGTTTCGATCTCACTTCACACAGATCAGGACGCAACGCAAGGACTAACTGCAGGTACGTATAGCGCTCGCGCGTACTTACGTACATTTTAGTTTTTGCCTCTGCTCCGCTGCGGTTTGAGTGCTCTATCAAAGCTGAACAAGTGCGCCACTAAAATTTTACTGAGGTTCCGCATCCACTCTGTGTCTGTCGGGTCGATTGTGTGACATCTGAGATCGAAACACTTGCAACAACTAACGTACGCGTACGCGTAGCTATACTAGGAGCTAGCTACGTCGAAAGAATGAAACTCCAATCAAGTTGGGGTCATTCAAGGTGCCACGTACGTCATAAAACTCGAATCAAATTATTACGAAACGCGTGCTTATAAGTCGCAGACGTGGCAATCTGCATGGGCAAGCTTTTACTTACTCTCCAACGTGCACCGCCTTTGCACCTTCCAAAGAGGTCATATTTCCGCTAGCTAGAGAGCAGCCGGAAGAAGCGTACGAAATGCACTGTTTTGCTGGAGAAAGCCTTTGGTCCCCAGCTGTCGCTGCTCATGCGCAATGCGGACTACGCGACTCATCCTCGGACAACAGAGTTAATCCTCGTGTCCTGTCGATCTGTCTGTACGTATACTCTCTCTAATCCATAAATAGTGGCGATAACAAAACCACGTGTCCACAACGTGGGTCGTCCGTCTGTCCGTTCGCCGACGGATCACGGCGCCCGACCGACCGACCGGCCGTCGCCGTCGACGAGATTGCGAAGCGGTTGACCGCCGTCCGCGTCCGTCCGTCGACTCGTCGATGCATTTCGAACTCGGCGATGACGGACAATCGGAGGGACAAAAGGTCGAACTTACAAGGTCTGAACTACGCTGAGGCTAAATTAGAAACGATCTAAGAATGGGGCCGCATGTACTGTCTATGTGCAGTGTAAGAGTTTGCTCGTGGTTCTCACGTAATATTTGGCAAACTTGGCCGGCTCCAGGACCAGCTGATCGCAGTCTTGCACCACATTTCCCTCATTTGTATACGGGAAAAAGAGAAAGCCGTCTAAGTCCATCGACGTAGTGAGAAATTGGGGCACTCTGAAAGATAATCATAGGAATCGAAGAACGAGATAGAACACAGCTACCTACTCTCATATCAGTTATTGCAAAACTTCATGAATAGGAGCATTTGAAGCCGGGGTCTAATCCTGCATCCGTGTCGGCGAATACAAACGCACCTGACTCATGCACGCGATTTTCTTGGCAGCCGGCCGAACGAACAACGACCGCGTCGCTGACGCTGCCTGCCGCTTTGTACCTATAGTACGTGTCGTGCAGCACACCTTTGAAAGAGAGCAAGGGAGCGCGACGATATAGGCACGTACTAGTACATATAGTAGTGTGCGACAGCAGCCTCGAGATAAAGATTGGCAAGAACGCCGGCCACCGAGAATTTTTCCCGGCTGCCTGCCTGACGCAATATTATCATGTAGCCAATAAAGTGCCTCACAAGTTGCATCGATCTGGTTCATTGGTCCGTCCGTGCCTTTGAAGCGCAATTACATACGACATCATTCATTCGCCCTCCAGACGCCATCCGGATCCCGAAACGTTCAATGCTGTAGCCATGGCTCAGATCGTCGTGAACGGCAAAGAAGACACCGCTGCTGCCGGCGCCGTCGTTACGGACTCCCCCGCAGAGGAGGATTGCCCTGTCTTTGAGGATGCGAATGGCGACGAAGGAGAGCTCGAAGATGTGGTCGTCGGCGACCTGAGCGACGCTCCGCTGGCTGCTGGGCAGTCGGCGACGCTTCCGAGGAGGAGGGCCGCCCTCAGACTAATGATTCCCGACCCCGAGCCGAGGCCGCACTCTGCCGGGCCGCCGATGACCGCGCCTGCCATGATGCTGCCGCCGCCCGCCCTGCTGGCCGCGCACTACAGGCGCAAAAGGACCTGCTCCACTTCGGCGGCTATCAGCACGGAACGGGAGAAGATCCTCAGGACCGGCCGGAGAACTGTGTACACTGCCGGACGTCCCCCCTGGTACGACTCCCAGGGGCAGATGATCGAGCCCTTCGTCATTGGGATTTGCGGCGGCAGCGCCTCCGGCAAGACCACTGTGGCCCAGAAGATCATCACTGAGCTGGGCGTCCCCTGGGTGACTCTGCTTTCCATGGACTCTTTCTACAAAGTGCTAAACGAAGAACAGCACGAGGCGGCAGCAAGGAACGAGCACAACTTTGACCATCCCGATGCCTTTGACTTTGAGCTCCTCATAAGCACCCTGCAACGTCTCAAGGAGGGTAAGAAGGTTGAGGTGCCCATCTACAATTTTGTCACTCACCGCCGAGAAGTGAAGACCGTTTCCATGTACGGCGCAAACGTCCTCGTCTTTGAGGGAATCCTGGCCTTCCACGACAAAAAGGTGCTAGACTTCCTGGACATGAAAGTCTTTGTCGACACGGATTCCGACATCCGCCTAAGTCGCCGTCTAAACAGAGACATCAAGGAGCGCGGGCGCGACCTCACCTCTGTCCTTGAGCAGTATAACCGTCACGTGAAGCCCGCCTTCGACCACTACATCGCCCCCACGATGGCCCATGCTGACATCATTGTGCCGAGGGGTGGCGAGAACGAGGTGGCCATCAACCTTATAGTCCACTACGTCCAGACTCAGCTGGACGCGCGGGGCTTCCGTCTGCGAGAAAAGCTGGCTAACCTCTCGGCTGGGCAGCCGCTGCCTTCCACGCTCAAGATTCTTCCGACCACCCGCCAGATCAAGGGCCTGCACACGTTCATCCGGAACAAGGCCACCTCAAGGGACGAGTTCATCTTTTACTCAAAGCGCCTTATCCGACTCGTCATCGAGTACTCGCTCTCCCTGCTCCCCTACAAAACGGTCACCGTGAAGACGCCGCAGGGCATGGAGTACGAGGGGAAGACTTCCCTGGTGAAGCAGATCTGCGGCGTGAGCATCCTCCGCGCCGGCGAGTGCATGGAGGCCGCCCTCTCCGAGGTCTGCCAGGACGTCAGGGTGGGCAAGATCCTCATCCAGACGAGCAGGGACACTGGAGAGCCGGAGCTGTACTACCTCCGCCTGCCCAAGGAGATCAAAGACTACCACGTGATTCTCATGGACGCCACTGTGGCGACGGGCGCGGCCGCCATGATGGCTATACGGGTGCTTCTCGACCACGACGTGCCCGAGCAGAACATCAGCCTTGTCTCCCTGATCATGGCCGAATCAGGAGTACAGACGATCGCCTACGCATTCCCCAAGGTGAACATCGTCACCACGGCCATTGATCCGGAGATCAACGAGAAGTTCCACGTGCTGCCGGGGATCGGAAACTTTGGAGATAGATATTTCGGCACGGAGCCAATGGAGACCATGCGTTCGCACTGATATATGCTATATGTGCCGATACTACGTAATATTACGTAAAACTAGCTGCCTTAAATTACGTTTTACATCACTGAAGTTACTAAACACGAATAATGCGAAATTGTAGTTATCTATTAAATACACGTCCTGTATCCTATCAACGAGCTTATTTGCTTACAAAATCTAAATCAAGTCCTGTTGAGATAAATGTTCGACGTGGAGACGAACCTGTCGAACGGGGTGGGGAAGTCCGGCACTGTGTCAGCCGTCTCCATCATCCAGTAGGGCAGGGTCGGCGGGTTGGGTCCTCCGGCGGAAAACTGCTGCAGCGACTGGCTCCTCTTCAGCGCGCCACCGTCGGGCAACTTCCTCGGCAGCGAGTAGTAGTCTGAGGGGGGCGGGGGCCTTGCGGGAGGGGGCGCACTCTTCTCCCTCCCGCCGCCGACGGCGTCAACGAACTTGGCGTAATAGATGCCGTTTGCACCAGCGTCGTTCTCCTCCCGCCGCCTGTCGTAGCTGCCGTAGTCGCTGTCCGCGTCGAAGTCCTCCCCCTTGACTGTGTCGGTCTCTGAAGCGTAGGCAGGGAGGTCCTCGACCGGGTCGAACTTGACCTTGTTTCCGCAGGCGCACTCCTTGACGACGACCGAGCCGGGCGTCCAACACCGGCTGCTGCTGGCCACGCTCGACAGCGAGGACTCGGAAATCCACCTTCGCGGGACGAGGCTTCGGGATTCGTTGTCGGCGGGCTGGTCGGTAGCGGCGGTCAAGCAGGAGGCGAAGCTCGGCGTCGGCGACTTGTTGGCAGTGAGACGTTGTTGAGCGCTGACGGTGCCGTCCTAATAAATTACATTGATTTTTAGAGCACATAATTTCATGAACACCAGTACGTACCTGGTCTCTGCTTGACAAAAGCAGTGACGAGAGAGAAGCCGTCTTTGCAGCCTTCCTGCGCTTCAACGAGCCTCCCATTTCAACTGTCTGAGGCCCTCCGCTTTGCTGAACGAATGAAGCCGACCGATATAACTGATTCGACGGAGCCCTTCCAAGACTGTGGAATCGGTTCGACTTCAATTTTGGCAGTGATCCGTAATTCCCGGCGGCATCTAATTTTCTTAAGACCTGCAAGAGTTGGGCCAATTTGGGGCGATGACGCAATCTGCAAAATAGTTTTCTTTTCCCATGAAATAAATGTACCTTTGTCTCGGGAATCGTCTCCAGATCCGAGGCCACGCTCGGACTCCGCCTGCTGCTCGAGCCGCACCTGGTAGTTGTTGCGGAAAGCTGTTGCGGTGTTGAAGAAGCTGCTTCGCCCGCTTCCGCGGAAATTCCTCTGAGTCGCGCGGCGAATTCCTTCACCCTGAGCCGGCTGTCCGCCCTGGCGGTGGGCGCCGGGGGCACGACGACGATCGACGGGGGAGGGGGAATAATCGCGACGGAGGTGCTGTCTTGTTCCCCACTTGCCGATGACGACGACGACCCAATTTTCCCCATCCTCCTTTGATCGCCTCCGCCGCCGCTGCGAGGTATTCTAATCTTATTCTGGCCCAGTCGCTGTCTCCTCCGCTCCGTCTGAATTTTGTAGTCTAGGGAGACGCCGTCGGTGACTGAGGCGGCGTCGCTCAGGTAACCGTTGAGGTCGTCAAACACGTCGGCAATGATGCGATCTACGTCCTCCGCCGGCCGGGAAGACTTCAAAGGCGTGGTGCTAATCTCACCCGAATTTGGCGACCCCGTTTTATCGACCGACTTCGCCACGGGGTCTTCCAATTGGACGGGGTGCTCCTGAGGGTAGTCGGGCGGCGCGACGGACACCGCCGGCGCAGAGAACAGTCTGGTCTTGGGGGGTGCCACCACGACGCCGTAGTAGACGTTGTTGCCGCCGCTGCTCGTGCTCGGCGTGATGCTCCGCGTGGAACGAGACGGGAGGCTGTCGTAGTCGTTGCTGCTGCAGGGAAACGGGGCGTAAAATCAGTTCGTTTACGTTAACCGGTCGACGTGTCGGCGAGAGGAATTTTACGAGTGTTTTGGCCTCCCGCCATCGATATAGGTAGGTGCGTTGTAGGTTAAAAGCAGACTAGGTCTAGACGAGAAAGAGGTAGCGCCCACTTGCCGTAGTAGTGCGTATCTCCGATACAATCTAGCTAGCTAGCACGGGATTACGATCGAGGGAGGTGAAAAAGAATTCCTCTGAGCCGATTGAGGAAAGCTTCGCTCCTCCGGGCCTTGTTCCGTTCGTTTACCTTGTCATCGAGTCACGGGCAGCGACGCCAGCGCGATTATTTCTCCCGCTCGAGGAAGGTGCGGAAACTTGATCGTTCAACGCTTCCGTCGTAGAGGTGGCATTCGCCTCGCCGCCGTAGTACGCGCTGTCACTGTTCGGTTCCGACGACGAGGTGTGGCGTTCCGGGTCGGACTTTTCGAAGGCCTGAAATTCAAGAGTGTTACATCGAGTATAATTTGAAGAACTTTTCATTCGACCTTAAATTGTGGCCTGCTCCTTTTGCGCTCCTCCCCGCAATTGTCGTAGACGCTGTCCCTGCCCGCAAACGCCTTAAAGTTGCCCTCCGTCTTCTCCAGAATTTTCTCCATCCTGGCAGACCTAGAACCCGGACTCTTTGCTGGCGGTGGCGTCGGAGAGTTGCTGATGCTCGTGAGCGTCTTGGCCGTCTTCTCTGCGATCCTCCGCGCCTCCTTCTCGTCCACGAGCGAAATCTTTTCGTAGATGTTGTCGATCTGATCGTCGTTCGTTTTCGGCCTCTTCGCCGCCGCCTCCCTCTCTTCCAGAAACATCTGCAGAATCTTGTCGCCGAGCTCGCGGGTGAACTGCTCTGTGCGCACGTAGTCCTCGCACTCGGCGATCAGGTCGGTCAGGGAGGTGCCCGTCGCCACCTCCTCCTCCACGGCCTCTCCGGCCTCCGTCTTTGAAGAGGCAGACGACGGCTGTTGCGGACCAGGTTCTGGGGGCCGTCGAGGCAGCGCCGCCGACAGCGGCTTTGGAGGCGGCGCGCAGTCTGACAGGTGTTTATTGATTCGATCAGGACACCTGCTGTCTGAAACTAATTGGAAAGATGTTGGGCACTGCTACATGGGAGCCACTAGGAACA
>JAAUYK010132676.1_pt1 | contig 16586 bp, 12 predicted proteins | sample 7278021 | NCBI WGS metagenome assembly JAAUYK01 (sample SAMN14350223, study PRJNA611818) | marine sediment metagenome | isolation source: surface marine sediment (1.8m) | place: French Polynesia: Moorea | collected 2018-08
CTCGTGCTTTCAGTGAAGCAGCCAAGGTAGCGCGTGCCAATTTGGCAGAGGCAGCGGCCATTTGGAAAAATTCGATGGCTTGATCAAGGTTCGTTTGTATTCTTGGCGTCTTTTTCCCTTTTTGAAAATCGGCCTCAGCACCTGAATAGTACTTCATACCTTTGGAAAAATTGCCAGGTGATAGAAAATCAGCATTTTCTTGACGGGCGGCCTCAAGGGTAAGATTGGCTTTGCGAAATAGCGAATCTTTTTCAACTTGCTGGCTGTAACCGATCTCAGCGCCCCAATATAGATGACCAATCACCAAGAGACTTACCATGCTACAAATAATCCATCGCGGCTTGCTCATATCTAAATCCTTTCTGGCTGCTTTTGACATGGGATATACCATTTCTCTTTTTAAGCTGTTATCTATTGATCAGCAACTTGGGTTGTGCTTGACGCCCGCGTGCCTCTTAAATAAACCGTGTCATGAGTTCCGCTATCACCGTATCAACATTTTCTGGTGAAATATGGTTATCGTTGCAGATCTTTTTGATCTGGGTGAACAGGGTTGCATCTTGCAAATCCGTTAATTGCCGCATGAGGCCCAACCGCCGACCCACTTGATAATAGCATTGCATTAGGGGCGTTAAGTCTAAAAAAGACTGTAGCACATGTAACATTTTGTCTTTATCTTGGGGCAGTTGCCCCTCCACTTCTTCAAACAGATTCAAAATATGATCGCTTTTCACAATACTCTGGATACCGTCCAGATTCTCAATCAATTGGAAAATTTCCTGAGCTGTTTCCCGATCCGTACATTTATGAAAACCGCCGGCGTTGAGCTCCTCAAACAAAGGGGTATTGTTTGGCACTGCCAAGGAGCGCAATCGGATGAAATCAGGATTAATCTGGTTAAGGGCTTTGGCCGTTTCCAGAGCATGTAGCTTTGAATACGTACGCCCACCGAGTCCCGGCATCACATATTCAGAGAGCTCCATGCCGGCTTTTTTGACTTTGCACCCCGCCTTTATTTGAATTGCCTGTGTGGCCCCCTTCTTTACAGATTTGAGCACGATATCCGCACCAGACTCAAGTCCTATATGGATCCGGTTTAAACCCGCCTGTCGAAAGGCTGATAGGTTTGCATCACTGATCCGGGCAACCGTGCGTGAACGCGCATACGATGTTATCCGCTGAATCCAAGGCAACCGTTTTTTTAGATGTTTCAATATATCTATGATATCGGATGGTTTTATAATCAGACTATCAGCATCCTGCAAAAAAACCGATTGCATACCCGCCGCATACCAATTCAAGGCGGCATGAAAGGCCTTTAAGTCACGGCCTGAACCATCCCGGCGTAAGCGATTAACGGTATGACGTTCAATGCGTCCTTCATCGTCTGCCGCCGTCTGCAGCTCCTCTATAAATTGGGCAACGGCATCGATATCTTTTTTGACATGCGCCGGCGGACGCAGGGAGAACCGGGTTTGTTTATACACCGGACAGAAGGTGCACCGATTCCATGGGCAGTTGCGCGTAATACGAATGAGGAGACTATAGGCTTCACTGGGAGGGCGGATCGGGCCCTGTTCGAAACCACGATAGGTTGCATCAAGATCATTTGGCTGGTTCATACGGTTCCTTATACGACTAACAATTGATTACCTAACTAGTTGAACTTTAAACATAAATATAATTAATTGCAAGAAGTATCGGCAAGGTTGCTTTAGCCGAGTAACCAACCAAAGGTCACATTTCACATAATTGCCAATAGCTAATGAAATGTTAAAAGTTAACGAATCCCCTATTCAAAAAAACAAAATACTGGTAATCTAATGAAGTCAAGATGCCTATTGGTCAAGGTTTAAATTTAAACCGCCATAAGCGCAGATTTAAGAAACTCCCGCAATCATTATTTGTTTATCATGCGTAAAATTACGTTTATTCTCGTTTCGATCGCAGTTGCCGGCATTCTGGGTGTTGCCGGACTGCTGTTAAATTTATATATTTACAGTCGCACACCGTTTGAAGCCCAAGCCACCAGTCAGCTATTTACGGTCACCACCGGACAAGCCTTTTACGAAGTCGTCAATCGCCTGATCCAATCCAATATTGTTCAGCAGCCGTTAAAATTTAAAATCTTAGCCCGCCTGAAAGGCTTTGATGGGCGGATCAAGGCCGGAGAATATGAACTGTCCGCCGCGATGTCGCCTGAGCAAATTCTTCAAACCATGACCCGGGGCAAAGTGCGCCTCTATAAAATCACCATCCCCGAAGGTTATAATCTTTGGCAGATTGCAGCGGCCCTGGAAGCTGCCGGTTTGTGCACCAGCCAAGAATTCATCAACACGGCCACAAATCCAGACCTGGTCACATCGATGGGGATCAAAGCTGACCGTCTCGAAGGCTATCTTTTTCCTGAAACCTACCACTTTCCCAAAAATATGGCCCCGGAAAAAATTGCTGATGCAATGGTTGCACGTTTTTGGGAGATCATGACGCCACTATGGCAAGACCGTGCTGCCGAGATCGGCTTATCAGTCCATGAAGTGGTCACGTTGGCCTCAATTATCGAAAAAGAAACCGGTGCGGCCGCTGAGCGCCCGCTGATATCATCGGTCTTTCATAACCGATTAAAGCGAAAAATGCGCCTGGAAACGGATCCCACGGTCATCTATGGATTACAAGAATTTGACGGTAATCTCACTCGCAAGCATCTTCAAACCAAGACACCGTATAACACTTATAAAATCAGAGGACTACCCCCGGGGCCCATTGCAAGTCCCGGTAAAAAGGCTTTAGAAGCCGCACTGTACCCGGCAGACACCAAGTTTCTCTACTTTGTGTCTAAAAAGGATACTACCCATCAGTTTTCCACCAATTTAAAAGATCATAATCGAGCGGTGCGTAGATACCAGTTAAGACGAAAATAGCCATTAGAAAGCAAATTTTAGCAATGCCAGATATATCAGATTTCTCTTTACAAAAGCTTGCCGGCCAGAGGCTGATGGTTGGCTTTGATGGTTATCATTTTACAGAAGATTTAAAGGACTTGATCGGAACCTTAAAAGTGGCTGGTTTGGTTCTTTTTGCCCGTAACTGTTCAGCTCCCGATCAGATCGATCGGTTATGCCGGGACTGTCAACAATTTGCCGCCGAGTGTGGGCAACCCCCCTTAATAATTGCCATTGACCAGGAAGGCGGTCAGGTTGCCAGGCTCAAAGCCCCTTTTACACAATTTCCCGGCAATTCTAAAATGCAAAGCACTGAAGATGCACGCCAATTTGCCGAAATAACCGCCCGGGAATTGAAATCCATCGGTATCAATATGAACTTTGCGCCGGTGTTAGATTTAGCGCCGAAGCATATCGAAAGCATTATGGTTGAGCGTGCTTTTGGAGATGATCCGAATTGGGTCATAAATTTAGGGACCACGATCATCGATTATTTACAAAACAACGGCATTATGTCTGTGGCGAAACATTTTCCGGGCATCGGTCGCACAACTTTGGATTCACACCAGGATTTGCCGGTGCTAGAAGTATCCCGTGACGCTTTAGAGTCTTATGACTTGGTGCCGTTTAAAGCCGCCATTACGCATCAAGTGGCCGGGATAATGCTGTCGCATATTCGCTATACGGCCATTGATGCTGACTGGCCGGCAAGCCTATCAACACCTGTTACCAAAGAGCTGTTGCGCAACCAAATGGGATATAAAGGATTAATTCTAACCGATGATTTGGATATGGGCGCAATTACCAAGCATTATGATCTAAAATCTGCTGTTCAACAAATTCTGGCTGCAGATGTTGATATCGCCCTCATCTGTCATCGCAGCTCAAAAATGGAACAGGCGTGGGAAGAAATGATTCATCAAATGGAAAACCACGTCGCTAGACGGCATCAAGGTCGACAATCCGTTGAGCGGGTTTTAAAGCTAAAACAAACCTACTTGTCCAACTCTACCGCTTGACAGACGGCGGGCTCAAATGCCGATCCATTGCCGGCAACATGGCGCGTGAGTAAACATCCTCGTCAAGCTGGGATCGCTTGCCGGCCTGTAAATAGTGATGTCCCACGGCAGCAACCATCACAGCATTATCGCCGCACAGCGCCAAAGGCGGCATATGAACGGTTAAGCCTTTTTGTGCCGCTGCTTGCCGGACGCTGGCACGCAGTCGGCTGTTGGCCGCCACACCACCCACTACCGCAATATGGGCGCAATCTTTGGATAAGGCCGCTTGAAGAAGTTTGTTTGTTAAAACCTCTACCACCGCCTCTTGAAAACTTGCCACAATATCGGCTGTCTGCTGTTGGTAATCATTTGGATGGGTTTGAACGTAGCGGTTGACTGCTGTTTTAAGGCCGCTGAAGCTAAAATCATAACTGCCTTTGTCTAAATATGCGCGGGGGAAAAGAATTTTCTGAGGATTGCCTTGAGCGGCAAGTTGATCGATAATTTGGCCGCCAGGATACCCCAAACCCAGAATTTTTGCGACCTTATCAAAGGCTTCACCGGCGGCATCATCACGCGTCTGACCCATTAGTGTTGATTGTGTGTACGCGGTGACATGATAAATACTCGTGTGTCCGCCGGAAACCAACAAGGCCACAAATGGAAAGCCGGGCGGGTCCGGATCAAAAAATACCGAATTGATATGCGCCTCCAAATGATTAACAGCTAACCAAGGGATCCCAAGGCCAAAGGCAAACGCCTTGGCAAAGGAAAAGCCTACTAACAACGAACCGATCAAGCCGGGTCCCTGGGTGGCCACAACGGCATCAATACTCGTTGGTGTGGTGCCGGCTTTCTGAATGGCTTCGTTAACCACCGGCACAATCATCTCGATATGTTTGCGTGACGCTAACTCCGGCACCACCCCACCGAAAGGATGGTGCACAGCAACCTGTGAGGAAACGACCGAAGATAAGATGGTGGTGCCATCCTCCACAACCGCGGCCGCCGTTTCATCGCAAGATGTTTCAATTCCTAAAACTTTCATCATACTTTAACAATAATAACTCAGAAACAAAGTGAATATCTGGTTTTTTATATCAACTATAAACAAATCATCCCCGCCCTTTGGGGTGGGGATGGTTTATCCGCCGCGTCTGTTTGGCTATTTCCGCCGGAAACCAGTTTTAGAGGTATTTCAGGTGCTGCAAACGATTTGTTTGTGGCTTCCTTGCGAAACCCACTTCAAGAGGCGTTTGCAGGTTCTTAATACATGATACCACCAGGCTAAAAATTGGTTAGCCATTGCGTTATGATTTCCTTAGACCCACTGAATGCGTTCGACCGACTCTTTGCGTTCAATCACCTCGCCGATCACATAGGCTTTTTCATCCATAGCTGCTAAACGTTCCAATAACTCTTGGGAAAATGATTCTTCCACAACTACCACCAATCCAATGCCGTTATTGAATGCCCGCCGCATTTCCTGGTCGGATATGTTGCCGGCCGCCTGTAAAAAACTAAAAATCGGCGGCACCTCCCATTTACGATCAAGCAATACCAAGGAACACGTCTGCGGAATGATGCGCACCACATTTTCGGGAATGCCGCCACCGGTGATATGCGCCAAGCCATTGATTGGCAGGCCTTTGCGCAATCCGCGAATTATATCAGCATAGATTCGCGTAGGTTCCAAAAGCTCTTCACCCAAGGTCCGACCAAAATCATCAATGTGCGTATGCACGTCCAGCTTAAGAATATCAAAACATACTTTACGCACAAGGGAATAACCGTTGCTATGCAAACCGCTGGAGGCAATGCCAATCAGTTTATCGCCCACGCGTGTTTCCGAACCGTCTACAATTTTATTATTATCAACAATTCCAACGGCAAAACCGGCTAGATCATATTCGTTATCTTTGTAAAAACCGGGCATCTCTGCCGTCTCACCGCCAATGAGAGCGCAGTCAGCCATGCGGCAACCTTCCCCGATTCCGGTAACAACTTCTTTGGCGATCCGCGTGTCTAATGTGCCCATTGACAGATAATCCAAAAAAAATAGCGGTTTGGCGCCCTGCACGGCAATATCATTGATGCACATCCCCACCAGATCAATGCCGATTGAATCGTGCTGATCCAACATGAACGCAATTTTTAATTTTGTACCGACACCATCGGTTGAGCTTACCAAAACCGGGCGCTCCATGTTGGATACATTCAAGGAGAAGAGTCCTCCAAACCCACCGATATCTCCCATTACACCAGATCGGCTGGTTTGCTTGGCAATCTTTTTAATCTCCTGGACAAAGCGATCAGCTTTGTCGATATCAACCCCAGCATCTGTATACGTTAAGGTTTTGTCCACGGATCACTCCTCAAAAGTCTTTAACCCCTAAAAAACAGAAAAAAGCTAATTCGCTTGGCAACAAAAGTCAAAACATATTTTGACTTATAATATCAGTTGTAGTAAATTTTCAGACGAATGGATTTGTTTAAAATTCGGGTTTTTATCTTATAACACGATGTAGAGTTCCGGTTAAACGAAACGACAATGGAGATTGGCGAGGTAACCATATGACCCAATTTGCACGACTGGATAGATTGCCGCCATACGTTTTTGCAACCGTCAATGAAATCAAGATGGAAGCGCGGCGTCGTGGTGAAGATATCATTGATCTTGGAATGGGCAACCCGGATTTAGCGACATCACAACACATCGTTGATAAACTGACCGAGGCCGCTCAAAAACCCCAAAATCATCGCTATTCAGCTTCAATGGGAATAAAAAAGCTGCGAATGGCCATCACCGATTGGTATCAGCGCCGTTACAATGTCGAGATAGATTATGAAACCGAAGCAATCGTTACCATCGGCGTTAAGGAGGGAATGTCGCATCTCATCCTGGTAACCATTCGACCTGGTGATGTGGTGTTCGCCCCCAATCCTACCTACCCGATCCACCCTTATTCGGCCATTATTTCGGGCGGTGATGTCCGGGGTATTCCCTTGGGTCCCGGACATGATTTTTTAGAAAATCTGGTGCAGGCCACCAAGCAGACCTGGCCGCGACCCAAGGTATTGATCATCAGCTATCCCCACAATCCTACTACTGAAGTGGTTGACCTGCAGTTCTTTGAAAACATCGTCGCTTACGCTAAAGAACACAATATTATGATCGTACATGATCTCGCCTATGCCGACATCACTTTTGACGGCTATAGGGCCCCCAGTTTTTTGCAGGCCGAGGGCGCCAAGGACGTGGGGGTTGAATTCTTTTCCCTTTCAAAAAGTTACAGCATGGCCGGCTGGCGTGTCGGTTTTTGTGTTGGTAACAAAGAAATCGTCAATGCATTGCGACGCATTAAAAGCTATCTTGATTACGGTATTTTCCAGCCGATTCAAATTGCCTCCATAATCGCTTTAAACGGTCCCCAGGACTGCGTTGGTGAAGTCTGCGATACGTACCGTTCCCGACGCGATACTCTGATCACCGGTCTGAGCCGGGCTGGTTGGGATATACCCAGCCCCAAAGGCACCATGTTTGTTTGGGGTAAAATTCCAAAACAGTACCGTCACATGGGTTCGGTGGAATTTTCTAAAATGCTGATCAAGGAAGCCCAGGTGGCGGTATCTCCCGGCCTGGGTTTTGGTGAATACGGCGATGATTTCGTACGTTTTGCCCTGATTGAAAACAACATGCGCATCAATCAAGCGGTTCGAGGCATTCGCAAAGTATTGTAACATCCTGAACCGGCTCCCTTGACTTCAATTGTATTTACCAGGAGCCGGTTTTTTATTGACTTATCAATGTGTTCTATAAGAAAAACGTGAAATTGCATCGAACCTGCACAACAGAGTGATCAAACTATGAAAACAATCAATATCGGTTTGTTGGGATGCGGCACCGTCGGCACCGGTGTGGCCAAACTTCTCCTCGAAAATCGCCAGTTGATTCAGTCCCGGGTTGGAGTGCCGCTGCATCTGAAATACGTGGCCGATATCGATTTGGAGAAAGCACGGGGACTTGACTTTCAAGATACCATTTTGACCAGCGACGCCAACCAGGTCATCAACGACCCCCAGGTTGACATCATCATCGAAATGATCGGGGGTGAAACCATTGCCAAAGATCTAATTCTAAAAGCAATTGAATCGGGCCGACCGGTTATCACAGCCAACAAAGCGCTGCTGGCCAAACATGGTCATGTGATTTTTGAAACCGCCCACCGCAAGGGTGTCGATCTGGCATTCGAGGCCAGTGTCGGCGGTTGCATGCCAATCATTAAAACCATCCGCGAATCATTGGTCGGCAATCATATTAAATCCATGATCGGTATCCTGAATGGAACGTGTAACTACATCCTATCTAAAATTACCGATGAAGGCATTTCCTTCCAAACCGTTCTGAAGGAAGCGCAGGTTGAGGGGTACGCCGAGGCGGACCCAAGCTTGGATGTCGACGGCCTGGATACGGCCCATAAACTGGCGATTCTCAGTTCGCTGGCCTATGGAACCCAAATCAATTTTGACGATATCTACATCGAAGGGATTTCTCAAATTACGCCTATGGATATTGAGTTTGCCGGCGAATTCGGTTATCGGGTCAAACTGCTGGCCATCGGGAAAGATAGAGGCAATGCCATCGAGGCGCGGGTGCATCCCACCATGATTCCCTTTGATAATCTGCTTTCCAATGTCAACGGCACGGTCAACGCTGTTACGGTATCTGGCGATGCCGTCCAAGACATACTGCTTTACGGCCGCGGAGCCGGCATGATGCCCACCGCCAGTGCCGTGATTAGTGATTTGGCCGATATCGCCCGCAACCTAATTAGTGGTGCGACCAAAAGGCTGCCATTGTTGTCGTTTCAACCTGACAGCATGCGACAAATCCCGGTGATGTCCATTGACGACATTGCCACGCATTATTACTTCCGATTTTTTGCTCTGGATCGTCCGGGAGTTTTATCCAAAATTTCGGGCAGTCTTGGCAACCACAACATCAGCATTAAATCGGTCCACCAAAAGGGCCGTAAATCCAATGGTTCTGTGCCTGTGGTCATGGTAACCCATCGCGCTAAGGAGTCTGATGTCAAGCAGGCCTTGCGGGAAATTGAGACCTTGGATGTTGTCAGTGCGAACCCGCTGTTGATCCGCATTGAAGACGAATGGCAACAAGACTAAGGCAACATAAGAAATAAGCAGGATCAAAAACTTAACTCTACAGTAGAGCGAGGAATCATGTACATTGTCTGTGCGGATATGGAAGGCGTATTTACGCCTGAAATTTGGATCAATATGGCCGAAAAAACCGGCATCGAAGAACTGCGACTGACCACTCGTGACATATCTGATTATGATGTTTTGATGCGCAAACGCTTAAAGATTTTAAAAACCAATAAACTTACGATTCATGATATTCAGAGTGTCATCCAAACCATGGCGCCTCTGGATGGAGCGGTTGAGTTTATAGAGTGGCTGCGCTCACGGATTCAGGTGATTATCCTGTCTGACACGTTTGTTGAATTTGCGACACCGCTGATGCGAAAACTCGGCTGGCCGACTTTGTTTTGCCATCATCTAACCATCGATCCAAACGGTACCATCACCAATTACAACCTGCGCCAAACCGACAGCAAGCGCAATGCCGTCATATCCATGCAAAACCTCAATTTCAAAGTTATCGCCATCGGCGATTCTTATAATGACATTACCATGCTGCAAAAAGCCGATCGTGGTATTTTATTTAGCCCGCCCGACACTGTAAAAAACGAGTACCCCGATTTCCCGGTTTCCTACAATTATGTTGATCTCAAAACCATTATCACCGACATAATACAAAACGATACTAATGAATGAATAGCCCATCTCATGCTTCTTTGGATGGGACAATCTAAAGGTCTTTGCGATGCACGCCCATAAGTTTAAAAGCCGCGTTATATATGGTGATACCGACAACATGGGATTTGCCTATCATGCCAACTATCTGCGTTGGTTTGAAATGGGGCGCACCGAAATGTTCCGCGCTCTGGGGCTACCCTATAAAACCATTGAGGAAAAGGGAATTTTTTTGCCGGTCTCAGAAGCCTATTGTAAATACTGGTCACCGGCCAAATACGATGACACCATCGTTATTGAGACCCGTTATGATCAGAAATTTAAAGGCGGCATAAAATTTGACTATTTGATCTGGGACGCAAAAGAGAAAACCAAGCTCGCCGGTGGATTTACGAAACATGCCTGCGTCGATTCCAATGGTCGCGTGGTGCGGCCACCTGATTTTTTAAAAAGTGTCATTAAGACTCAATCGGATTCCAATTAAACGCTTTTCTGTTAATTTAACGCCCCCCTGAGCAACATGGCGATCGATTTTGCCAAATTCAAAGAATGTTATATTTTGGTCATCGGCGATCTGATGATCGATGAGTATATCTGGGGGAAAACCCAACGCATATCCCCTGAAGCGCCAGTGCCGGTGGTGACGGTTAAAGATGAATCTGTTTCTTTAGGCGGAGCCGGCAATGTGGCGCACAATATTGCCAGCCTGGGCGCCAAGGTAAGTCTGGCAGGCATGGTGGGTGACGATCGACACGGTCAGACCGTACTTTCTTTATGCCGACATCGGAAAATTGAAACAGCCGGCATTATCAGCAGTTCGCATCGTCCCACCACCCGTAAGACCCGCGTAATAGCTGCCGACCAGCACGTCCTGCGGGTTGACCATGAAACTTCGCTCCCAATTGATGCCAAACTCTGCCGTCAAATGATCTCCATCCTCGAAAACAGCATCCCTGCTGTGGATATTGTTTTGATCTCAGATTACGCCAAGGGATTGCTCACACCAGAATTATTGACCGCTGTTATGGCTATGTCGCACGATTACAACAAAAAAGTAATCGTTGATCCCAAAGGCCACCATTTTGAAAAATACCACGGCGCCAGTGTTCTTACACCCAACAAACAAGAAGCATCGGTGGCCGCCGGCATCGCTAGCAACAGCGAAGCTGCTCTGAAACAATCCGCTGCCAAACTTTTTGATATTACGGATGCTGATAAAATCTTAATTACCTGCGGCAAAGACGGTATGCGCCTGATGGATCGGTACGGTCAATGCACCGCTATCACTGCCCGCGCCCGGCAAGTATTTGATGTATCTGGCGCCGGTGATACCGTTTTAGCAGTTCTGGGCTTGGCAATGGCATCGGGGGCGACCTCGGTCGAAGCTGCGAAAGCTGCCAATACGGCGGCTGGGATAGTGGTTGGTAAAGTGGGCACCGCTTCGGTATCGGTGGATGAACTAGCCCCAGCCGTGGAAATGCTGACTGATGCGGACAGCTTTAAGACGATCGCGCTCGCGGATTTGAAACCTCTGGCAGCGGATCTAAAAGCCAAGGGAAAATCGGTGGTGTTTACCAATGGTTGTTTTGATTTGCTGCACGCTGGCCACATTCAACATTTCAATGCATCCCGCAAATTGGGGGATGTGCTAATCGTGGCCATCGACGACGATGAATCTGTCCGGCAATTGAAAGGATCTGGCCGGCCGGTCATCAAATTACGTGAACGCGTCCGAGTTTTAAATGCCATCCAGGCCATTGATTATGTTACGGTATTTAAATCGGATCAGCTTGAAAATGTCATCGATATGGTGCGGCCCGATGTTTTAACCAAAGGCGGCGACTATCGCCTTGATCAGGTGGTAGGACGGCAAACAGTTGAAAAATACGGCGGTCGCGTGGTATTGACGCAATTAGTGGCCGATATAAGTTCCTCGCGGATTATCGATCGTATCAAAAATAACGGATAGCAATTACAATGCGAACACCAGAAAATAAATGTTACTCTGCTATCCAGATACATTCAATCAAGCCGAATGGCTTTTTTATTTTGAAACAAAACACCGATGGGCTTCATCAGTAAAACATCAAACGGCTTTGTATTTAAAATCCATGTTCAGCCACGGGCGTCTCAAAATGCCGTTGTTGGAAGGCATGGCAACGCCCTAAAGCTCAGAATAACGGCGGCGCCGGTAGATAATGCTGCCAACAAACTTTGTGTTCAACTACTGGCCAAACAGCTGCGAATACCCAAATCCACCCTCAAAATAATATCAGGCCGGACAAACCGTACTAAAACCATTTTAATCCAGAACGATTGCTATCCAGACAGCGAGCAGCAGCTGATTCAAACCCGCCTCAAACAGTTATTTCAGATCTGAAAAACGCTTGACTTACCTAAATGTAGTGCGTATATATCCTTTTTACTGATGCGGGGTGGAGCAGTCTGGTAGCTCGTCGGGCTCATAACCCGAAGGTCGTTGGTTCGAATCCAGCCCCCGCTACCATAATAATAAAAGGGCTTAGAAATTTTTAAGCCTTTTTTTATTGAATCGATGATTGATTTCCTTTCCCAATCCTCACGAATGCGGCTTTTCCCGATGTATTTTCTTTATTTTCCCGAGGATTTATTCCCGCGGTATAATTCGCCTTATCCCATTAAACTTCTATGCGCTTGAAGGTATTTGTATTTCGTTATAATAAGTAAATAGTTGCTCTGTGGCCTTTCTTAATATGATCTTTAACAGATCGCAGAATGTCTATTTTTTAAAAATGCTTAACTTTTGGATAGGCGTTAATTTGATTTACATGGATTAGAGCCTTTCATTGAACCACTATGGTGTTTCAATCTCAAAAAATGGGCAAATATCTTCTGCTCGACCGCATTGCGGTTGGCGGGATGGCGGAAGTTTTTCGCGGTAAAATTATTGGCGAGCAAGGCTTTGAGAAGCCTGTAGTCATCAAAAAAATGCTGCCGCATTTAGCCGTTGATCCCGCCATGGTGGAGCAATTTGTGGATGAAGCCAAACTTGCGGCCCATTTTCAACATGAAAATATCGTTCATATCTACGATTTCGGCGAATCCGACGGCGACTATTTTATCGCCATGGAATATCTGGCGGGCAAGGACCTCGAGCTGGTTTTCAACCGGCTCATCCAAACCGGACAAAAAATGCCTTTGGGTCATATATTGCGAATCACGGCCAACATTTGTAAAGGGCTTGAATACGCCCACAATTTAAAGGATCTTTCCGGAAAGCCGCTCAATTTCATTCACCGAGATATAAGTCCCCGCAACATCTTTATCACCTACGAGGGAAAAATAAAAATTCTCGATTTCGGTATTGCTAAAACCGAATCCCAGACGGGTCAGACGCAGGTGGGCACCATTAAGGGCAAAGTGGCCTATATGTCGCCCGAACAGGCTGCCAGCCAAACTATTGATCAGCGATCGGACCTGTACGCGGTGGGCATCTTGCTTTATGAAATGGTCACCGGTGAGCGAATGTATAATGGCGACACCTACCAGATGCTATCCAAGGTGGCGACGGCTGATTTCGTTGCCGCGGAAAAAATTGCACCAAATCAACCCGAGCAGATTTACGATATATTAAACCGTGCCCTGGCCAAACAGCCCGGACAGCGCTACCAAACCTGCCGGCAAATGCGGGATGATATCAAGACGCTCTTGCACTCACAGCCTTTGCAAAGCTCCGCTGACGATCTAGCTAAGTTCATGCTGGCATTGTTCGCAACGGAATATGCCAAAGACCAGCAGGTCGTCCGGCAGGTTTTAAATGCGCCTCTTAATCATAGTGACAGCGTTTCCACCACACTGAATTCAGAAATGGAAACCGTGACCATCGATAAACCATTGGTTCATGCGCAGCCAGACCAAAAAACCGACAATTATATGAGTGAAAGAAAGGGCGAATTAACAGCTATACCCAAAACAAATTCACTATTGTCGATCATCATCTTTCTCATTTGTTGTGCTGCCGGCATATGGTTTTGGTATGAACCTGAACCTTCCAGGCAGGACGACGTATCTTTTAAGCAGGAAAAAACCACCGAGTTGCTTTCTAAAGCCCGCAATAGTCTTAAAAAGGATCGGTTAACAATTCCCCGCCGAAATTCGGCGATGCATTATTACCAGCAGGTTTTAAAAGAAAATCCCGAGAATCCCGAAGCCAAGGCCGGCCTGAATAAAATCGCAGATCGCTACGCGCAGCTGGCCAAAAAAGAATTGGATCGTTCCAACTTTGACCAGGCCAATCGCTATATCCAAAAGGGCTTGTCAATCAATCCGAATCATTCGATACTTTTAAAGCTCGAACGCGAATCAAAGCGCTCCCCAATTGAAAGGATGTTCCAATCAATTAAAGATTTTTTTGTGAAATCGCCTGAGTGAGGAAGGGTACTATATAAAAACTACAGGTGTTCGATGGGATCAGTTATCGGCTCCGTAAAGCAGCCCGGGTGCCAGGGACTTGATCATCGAATCCACATAGTCCGGTTCAAAATGCTTGCCGCGATAATGAATAAGGGCGCGGGGCAGACAGCGTTTAAATGCCTCGACAACCACCGGATCAAAGTATTCGCCGCGCTCTTTTTCAATTGTATCAATCGCATCCGCCAAAGGCAGGCGTCCGTCGGGAAAGTCGGCTTTATAACCGTCATACTTGGGATAATCTCTCCTTGAAGTTAGCGCATCAAAGATATCGGCAAGGGTCAAGATTCTGGTCTCAAGTGGTAATTGCTTGCCTGACAGCCCTTCGGGATACCCCTTGCCGTCAAAGCGTTCATGATGCAGCCCGGCTACCTCAGGAATATTTTGAAGTTTTTGCGGAAAATGGAAATTATCCAGAATTTTGCGCGTCATGGTGGTATGCGCGTTCATTTCCCTGCGCTCGTTCTCGGTAAACGTACCCTTTTTAAACAAGATTTCATCCCGAATACCGATCTTGCCGATATCGTGCAATAAAGCTGCCAGCCGCAGAGTTTCCATTCTGACAGTATCAAGATGAAGCTCTTCTCCGATAAGACGAGCATAATAGGCTACCCTTTCGGAATGACCGGCCGTTAGAGGATGCCGAGCATCCACCACGGCCGAGAGGGTCGTCACCGCACTGTCGAACGAAATTTTAAGTTCTCTGTGGAGCATGGAGTTTTTGATAAACTGACAGGCGTGGTTGGCAATGGTGGTCATTAGATGCAAATCTTTTTCTGAAAAGGCCCCGATCTTTTGAAAGGCCTCAATTATAATGGCCCCCAGCAATTTATCACTATCAAGAATGGGCACCGCCATCGAGGAACGGACCCCTCTGATAATAAGCGAATCGGATTGGTTAAAACGCCCATCGGACATGACATCATCCCAGATAATACCGGCCTTTTTGTCGCGCACACAATTAACCAGTGAAGATGAAATGACCTGCTCATTGCCGGGATTCTTGGCCTTAAACGCTTGCGGCTTGAGCTCACCCCTTTCATCGGTCAGCAGCACGACAACCTGATCGCATTCTAGGAATTCAAAGGTGCGTCCCAGGATTTTATTTAGCAAAGTATCGATGTTGATTTCCGATCCGATTTCTTTTTGCAGCTCATATAGAACCCGGAGCTTTTCGTAATCTTGCCGCAATATTTTTTCATCGCGGATATCGTTTTCAGGCAGAAATTGCGACTGCACCACCGGAATAAGCTGGGTTCTGACAGAGCTATCCTGTTCACGGGTTTCATCGCCCAGAAGCAATTCCAGGGGTGATGCTGATTCAACAAACACGCAGGGGACGTCGCCGAAAGTAATTTCATCGCCACTATTTAAGGCACGCTCACCTTCAACCGGGTTCCCATTGAGATAGGTGCCGTTCATGCTTCCCAAATCCCTTAACAACCATCCGTTGTGGTTGGAAAAAATCTGGGCATGCCGACGGGAAACTTGATGACTATACAATTGGATATGGCTTTCGGCCATGCGGCCGATAGATGTCTCACGTGCAAGGCCAAATTCACGCCGACTCGATCCATCGTAGGCCTCAACAATGAGTTTGGCCTTTCGGAATGCCGGCTGCTTGGTACGAAAAATATTCATATGGCTGTTCTTTTAAATCTCTGCCAATAACGTTAAAACCGCATAGGTAAATGTATTTTAAACTTTTCAATCGAGAAGCGCAAATTAACAATGATTTTATTTTTATTCAAGTTTCAAATGACATATCATAGGCCATCGCGCCCGCATAATCAGATATTTGGCTATAGATATCATATAGTATTGTAAAATTTTGATTATATTAATCAAAATATATATTTTGCTGGCTTAGCCGCATATATCAGTATACAAAGCACCGGCATTAGCAAATATCACCTCTTTCGTTTTTGCAACATACTCAGCTGGAAACAATTTTAAATGTCGGCAACCCCTCAAAGAAAAATTTATTACGGCCATATTATGGCGGGTGCCTGTTTTAGTATTCAAGCCATAGGGGTTGGAATTTATATTGCCTATGGTGTTTTTTTCAATCCTTTAATGACTGAATTTGGCTGGTCACGGGCTGTTATTTCCGGCGCTTCATCGCTTGCTTTTCTTTTAATGGGTCTTTTTGGGATTATCATCGGTCGGCTTAATGACCGATACGGGCCGCGAATACTGATGACCATTACGGCCTTTTTTCTCGGTGTCGGATACATGCTCATGGCAAAGCTTGAGTATATATGGCACTTATATGTGTTTTACGGCCTTATTTTTGGGATCGGGTTAAGTTCCATCGATGTGATCGCCTTGACCACGATTGCACGGTGGTTTACCC
>JAAUYK010057080.1_pt1 | contig 16571 bp, 16 predicted proteins | sample 7278021 | NCBI WGS metagenome assembly JAAUYK01 (sample SAMN14350223, study PRJNA611818) | marine sediment metagenome | isolation source: surface marine sediment (1.8m) | place: French Polynesia: Moorea | collected 2018-08
AAAGGAAGCAGCTTTAATGCTTAGAGGAGTAACGGTTGATGAAACAGTGATCGATGTTAATATTCCTGATTTATCTTGGAACGGTCAAGCAGTTATCAAGGAAATACAGGCGCATCCTTGGAAACGGAATCTTATTCATCTTAGCTTCTGTTCCGTTAAACCTGATGCTTAATCATTAATAATTATAGGATTAGAGGTTAACTGCGGTTAACCTCTTTTTTTGTTGATGGATAATCTTATTTGTGACTTAATTTCAAGTGTTTAGTGATTTAACTCACATTGTTTAAAGAAAAAGTCTGTTTTCCTAGATAAAGAAATATCTCTGTTAACTCATCCTACTAACGTATGTCAGCTAAATTCTCTCAAGAAATGATTGCCGAATGTCAAAAGAGTAGCGGATGGATTTATCTAATACAGGCAGAAGGAACAGAAAAATATAAAATCGGGCGATCGCAAAATCCTCATCAACGACTTCAATACCTACAAACGAGTTCTCCAATTCTCCTAAAATTAGTGTTTACTCAATGGACAATAAACTGTTTTGCTTTGGAGAAGGCGTTACATGAAATATATAAAGAAAAACGACTACATGGAGAGTGGTTTCATCTTTCAGAACATATTCGATACTTCATTACTACAGAGATAAAAACTATGCTTTACTTTCATGAAGACGTTAGTTTTTTCCCAGGCGAATTAATAAACGAATTTTATACAACAAAACTGGCTGAAAAATGGGAAGATTCTCACATCATACTAAACGAAGAGAGTAATCATCCACAATTTAGCTGGATTCGTTTTCTTTACGAAGAGGTAATGGAGTGTTTCTGCTTGTTATTTACGGAGTATTTGTTTGGATCAAATATACAATTAGTAGAAACCTATGCGTTACAATTTAATTTTCTAGCTTCTTATGCAGTTCACGAACTTGCAACAGATATTATTGCTGATAAGCTTAATTCAAATAAATTACCAGATATTGACTTTAGAAGAACAAGTATGGATATTATTGATAAGCATTGGTCTAGGAAACTTCTTGAGGAAACATATTCTAAGATATACAAAATATATATAACTGGTACAAATTTTTAAGAAATATTATTTCCATCAAATTAGATTACAAAAAGTAATAAAATTTTGTTAATTAATTTAATTAGACCCAAAACGCAAAAGCCGCTAAACCCATAAATACCATAGGCACTACCCATTTTAAAATATCATCTAAATATAAGGCTAAATCACGATAGCCCCCGGCAACTAAGTTAATACTGGTAACAGATTCTACTAAAGCAATAAATACTAATAACATTGACCCCACAATCACTTTATCTTCTGCGGTGAGATAATTCATTTTAGGCAGTTCTTGTCGTAAAATAAACTGATAAGTAATTAAACTGACCATTGTGGCAGTAGCTAGGGTAATTTGTGGAATAATTTGTGTGGGTTCTAACCAAAAAACTAAGTCCGACATAAATACAATTAAAGCTACAGGAAACAGCACTCGCCAAGCATAAAAACTGGAGTGTCTTTTCACTTTTATTTGATAGTCAAATCTAGCATAATCTTGTTGTTCTGGTTGTAAATAATGGGCATGACTATGGGTACTCAGTCCGACAATAGACCAATTAACCAAAGAAATTTCAGGACTAATACCATTGAGTTCTTCTGCTTCGATAAAATGGATTTCTTCGGGAGAATAACTAAAAGATATTAGTTCAATTTTAATGGTTTGTTCGTCAAAAGGAAATCGCCTTAAGTTTAGGCTGGTAGATAATTTACCATAAAATCGTTGTCTATAAGTAACAATTCCCTGGGAATTTACATGGACAATTTCCTCTAACTCTTTGTTTAAATTACGTTGATTAATAATGTGCAGATTAGGATGCCAAACCTCCTCTAGTTTGCACTGATAAGGAGCAAGATTAGTGTTAGATAAAGCAGAATCTAAACGAGAATCATACCACTGTAATCCTAGATAAAAATCAATATAAACTGTTTGCTCTACTTCATTAATTTTTGCTAAATCTAACGTATAAATTCCCACTAATATTTGTGTAATTTCTGGATCATCATTGGGTCTAGGAATAGCTTGGTCGTGGGGGATAAACCAATGCTTTTTTTTATCCTTAGTAACAGCCATTTGTATTCTTGCAGGGAAGCGAATTGTCATGAATTCGTAACAAGTAAGCTGACTCAGTATTCGCGCTCAAGACTGAGTAAATATTACTTCTAATTAATATGATAAAGGTTAATTTTAATCAAAGCTAAAAATTTTATATTTAATTTTTAACCTGAAATTCTTAGGTTATTGTTTCGAGAAACAGTGTATTATCTTACAGCAATTTTCATTGATATATATTATGACTCTACCTATAGCAATCACCGAATTATTCATAAGAACTTCGAGATTCCGCCTTTAGTTCCCCTTTCAGCTTGCCGTAAAATTTTGATAGGATAAGAGTATTATTTTCTCTCTCACCGTAAATCTATGCCTAGAACCCAACGTAATGATAATTTTATCGACAAAAGCTTTACGGTAATGGCAGATATCATCCTCAAAATTCTGCCGGCCAACAAAAAGGCTAAAGAAGCTTTTGTCTATTATCGAGATGGTATGTCAGCCCAAGCAGACGGGGAATATGCCGAAGCTTTAGATAATTATTATGAAGCACTAAAATTAGAAGAGGATGGCAACGATCGCAGTTTCATCCTTTACAATATCGGCATTATCCACGCTAGTAATGGGGAACACGAAAAAGCCCTCAATTATTATGAAGAAGCGGTTGACTTAAACCCCCAAATGCCTTCAGCTTTAAATAATATTGCTGTTATCTACCATTATCAAGGGGAACAAGCTAAGTCAGAAGGCAAGAAAAACGAAGCGGAGGCTTTGTTTGATAAAGCAGGGGAATACTGGAAACAGGCTATCCGTCTTGCCCCCAATAATTACATTGAAGCCCAAAATTGGCTGAAAATTACAGGACGCTCGGAAATGGATGTCTTTTTCTAAAGCAAACCACAGGAAACTTTTATGTTAGATACTGAACAAGTCCAAAAGATCGCCCATTTAGCTCGTTTAGAGATTACCAACGCAGAAGAAGAGGAATTTGCAGGTCAATTAAGCAGCATTTTAGACTATTTTGAACAGTTAAGCGAGTTGGATACGGAAAATGTTGCCCCCACCACTCGCGCTATTGAGTTAAGCAATATCACCCGTCAGGATAGTTCTGAGGTTTATGGGGATTGCTCTGCTTTATTAGAACAGGCCCCAAACCCAGAAGGAGAGTTTTTTAGAGTTCCCCAAATTCTCAACACCGATGAAGAATAATTAAAGACCCCGTTGTTAATTACGGGGTCTAATTGGAATATTTTTATGTTATAATAGTTAATGACTTGGACCTACGCAATTACAACGCCCAAACCTTGTCAGGACCTGACGGTAGCAGCAATACGGGATGCTTGTGATAGGCGTGGACTCCGAGTCTTTTTAGTTGGTGAAAGTTTTTATAAAGTTTTTTATTATAGAATTTACTTAGCATATTAAGAGATATTTGTCAAGTAGGTCAAGCAATGACCCATGAGGAAATAGACCACTAGCATGGCAGCAGCAGCTAAAGCGACTAAAGTGCCTGCTAACATCAGGGAAAACTCTTGGTTATCGACGGCCTCCTGCATCAAATGCAGTGACCAAGCAACTAGGGCAACGTCAAATATTAAAATAGGTATCAACATATTTTAAAAAATGTTAATTTTCATTTCTATTTTAATACAGATTTCTGAGGTAACAATCACAAATCCTAAAAAATTAAGGTTTTCTAAAGATGTGATCAGGACTACTACGGACGGGAATTTGCCGATTTTTGAGATAATTTTTGACCTCAGCAATGGTTAATTGCCCGTAATGGAGCAAAGAAGCGAGTAAAGCTGCTTCTGCTTTGCCTTCTGTTAATGCTTCGTAGATATGCTGACATTTTCCTGCTCCTCCGGAGGCAATAACCGGAATTTCTACCTTTTCAGCAATAGTACGGGTTAACTCTAAATCGTAACCGGCCTGGGTTCCATCACCGTCCATACTGGTGAGCAAAATTTCTCCTGCACCTCTTTTATCCATTTCTAAAGCCCATTTTACGGCATCAATGCCTGTATTTTCGCGTCCTCCCCGAACATATACATCCCAACCGGGGTTATTCTGGTCTTGACGGCGTTTAGCATCAATTGCCACCACAATACACTGTTTACCAAAGCGATCACTAGCCTGATTAATAAAGTTAGGATCTCTGACAGCAGATGAGTTTACGCTCACTTTATCTGCACCTGCTCTTAACAAAAGTTTAATTTGTTCTAAGGTTGAGATCCCTCCCCCTACTGTCAAGGGGATAAATACTACTTCTGCGGTCCGATAAACCACATCAATGATGGTGTCTCGTTGTTCGTGGGTTGCGGTGATATCGAGAAATACTAATTCATCGGCTCCTGCATCATTATATACTTTTGCTAGTTCTACGGGGTCTCCTGCGTCTTGCAGGTCAACAAAGTTGATTCCTTTAACAACACGGCCTGCATTAACATCTAAACAGGGTAAGATTCTTTTGGCTAACATTGATTAGGTTTTTTGGTTTATTGATGTCACTGTAGTGTATGTTGACATAATTTTGTGACATTCCTGAGAAAATTTTTGATTAATTTTAAGTTTAATACTTTAAGATAATAAACATTGATTTACTGTTTTTTCTTCTTAGCATAATTATAAAATTTTTCCTAGGGTTCAATAGTTGTTGACTCCTACAATATAAATTTCTGTAGTCTAAGTTGATGAAAATTGTATTACTTTCTTATCTTGGTGTAAACAATGATGAAAATTTTTGATTCTTTGAAAGAAACTAAAGTGTTACGAGTAAGTGATGGTAAGACAATTCCTTTTTTTAATGATTGTAAATTAGATTCTCGTTTATTGGTCTTACTTTGGTCACAATTAGGTGATTTTGATACCCTAGAATATGCTTGGTGGTTGAATAAAAACTATTCAGAAATTATCGTTAATAATGTCACAGTTAAAGCTATTGGAATAGGCGATCGCGACTCAGGGTTAAAGTTTTGTGACTATACTAATTTTCCTCAAGAAAACTTATTTGTTGATCCTGATGCAACTATTCATGAAAAATTAGGTTTATATGAAGGGTTAACCTGGAATATTCCAGCACTTAATCAGAGTCAAAATGCTTGGGTAAATTTAATGTTAATGTGTGCAGGTATTGGTAGTAAAGGAACGTTAAAAGAAGTTTTGAGGGGATATACTGGGGATAAAAAAGCACCTCAATTAATTGATAATGAAGAGGTGGTTGATACAAATCTTTTGCCACCCTTAAAGGGTTCATTTTTTAACGTAGCAGGGGGTGAAAAATTTCAGCGTCCTTTTGAGTTAGCAACTTTGAGATTACGGAATATGACAGAAGTATTGAGTAACTGGAAAACTTATGTTCCTAATGCTGCTTATTTAACCCAAAGAGGAGCAACATTTTTATTTGATGAAAATGGAGAGTTATTATATGAATATCGAGATCAAGGAATACTTGGATTTTCTGAAAATATGAGTAATCCTTTGTCATTTTTATCCGTTAATTTGTAAGATAGAAAAATCGTAGGGTGGGCAAAATATAAAGTTATGTTAACTCTTATGATCCAGAAAACTTTGCTCATCCTAGCAATTTTAGATTAATCACAAAAACCTTAATTTTCAAAAAAATGTGTTAGAATCTGTAAAACATTTTTAAAAATAATGGTTCTAGTAATTATGAATAATCATATTGAGCGAGAAAAAAAACTTTATGAAAAATACCAAGAGATTTGGAAAAAAGAAATTAAATTCGCTAAAAAATCCGTTTATGATTGGTATGATGACTTTAACGAAGGATTTAAGAAGATTATTGAGTTTCGTGCTAAACAATTTAAATGTTTTGTTGAAAATGACAAAAAAGTTCTGGAAATAACAGAAGAACAAAATTATCAATTGAATGAAAGTGATGAAAGTCAAGAGTATCGAAAACAAGCTGAAGAATATTTTTATAGGATAGAAAAGCTGGCTTATGAAGAATTAGAAAAAGATAACTCACCTCCTAGTAAAGCTGATAATTATCTAAAGCGACAAGAAAAATTATATTGTTTACTTAAAGCAGAAAAACAATTAGAAAAAAATGTCATAAAAAAAATCGAAAGATGGTGGGAAGAACAGCCATTTGAGAAAAATTTAGAATTTTTAGCAAATTTTTTCAGAAACGCTGCCCTTATTGACGTTCTAGAACGAATAGGTGAATTTTCTATTATAATCGGTCTACTATTTTGGTTTACGGGTTGTGAAGAACGCAAACAACAAAAACATTATCAAGCATGGAATATAATTAATACTGCTCAAACAGAAAAAAATCCAGGTAATACAAATGGACAAGAATTCAAAACGGCCGGTGCAGGAAGAAGAAACGCAATACAAGATTTATATCAAGATGAAGTATCGCTTGCTTATTTGGATGTAGCTGGTGTCGATCTCTCAAAAATTAAATTAGGTGAACATAAAAAGTGGTGGTTCACAATAAAAGCTGATTTAAAATACGCTAATCTATCTAGTACTAATCTACTTCAGGCTAATCTAAATGGTGCTGATTTAAAATACGCTAATCTAAGTCAGACTGAGCTAGTTGAGATTGCGAATAAAGATAAGCAGGTAATTTTAGATAATGCTGATATGAGTTGGGCTGATATATCTGAAACTGACCTCACTGGGATTAAGCTATCTAATGTTATTCTAACTAATGCTAATCTAAGTAGAGCTATTCTAGTTAAAACTGAGCTAAACAACGTTGATATGATGGGAGCTGATCTAACGAAGGCTGATCTAGGTAAAAGTAAGCTAAGTCAAGTTAATCTAACTAATGCTAATCTAAGTGGAGCTGATCTAAGAGGAGTTGATCTCAGTGAAGCTAATATAAGTGGAGCTCTATACACCACGCCGAATACAGATCAAGACACTTGTAAAAAATTAGGTTTGGTGACAACCAAGGAAGTGAAGACCAAGGAAAATGAAACCAAAGTTCAGGAAATAGTCATACATCCTTGCCAAACTGAATTGCCAGAAAACGTTAAACGAGATGAGACGATCATGAATAAAATGACTAGAATTCAAACAGCAGAGGATTTAAACCGCGTCCATCTTGGGAACTAGAGTTTTTCTTCAGAATCCTAAAAAAGGGAAAACCTTGTCAGATAAGCATTTTAGCTGATCTTTCAAAACTATGAGTTTGAAGATGGAGGCGGTTTATAAAACATACGTTTAATACTACTTTTTTCTATTTAATTACATTTCTCATTATCTAAAATTTATTATAAGTGGGATTGAAAGAGATTTTTTCAAGAGTTATAGTAGGGGTGTAATGAATACGAACAGTTGATTAGGACCAAAATCATGAAAACTTTAATTCTTGCTGTATTAATTCTTGTGGGTATTTCGCCATTAGCTCGGGCTCAATGGGGAATTGTTTTTGATTCACACAGAAGTCTTTCATCTGCACAATACGAAAGGCGTCAAATTCGTAATAGACCTAATAATGTCATTGATATAAATATATATAGGCGGAGAAATCGGTATAATCTTCTTATGGAATTTCGAAGTGAAGAACAAGCTAATCAAGCAGTTGAGGATCCTATGTTCAATAATAGCAGTGCCTATGTTGTTGATATACCGATTTGGTGTTCTCTTCTAGAAGATATGGGCGAATTTAATAAATGTGATTAATTAATCTTTATGGTTTCCCAACAGAGAACGTAGAAATGATAGGTATTTTATTTCAATTAATTGAACAACAATATTTGTTAGCCTTTAAATCAATTTAAAGGCTGTTTTGAGGGCAATGCAAAGTGTGAGTTTAGCTACTATAAATTTTGGACTTATTACAGCTTCATCATCTGTTGGATGAAATGAAATAAGGCATATTTTTTTAATTCAGTAACAGTCATTTCTTTTAAATTATACATTACACAAACTCCCATCATCCATCAGTATTAATGATAATAGCTATACTTTCAGATATTGCAGCTTGAATATAAATTATTTTGTATTTATTATCATAACGAAATACATAAATAGGCTGAAAATATTAGAAAGCAACTGACATAAAATTACAGCTTTTAACCATTGTATTTCTATTGGCAACCCTCACACCCTATTAAAGAGATTGTATTTGCTATTCATTATAATATAACTATCTTGAATATAACTATCTTGCTTGTTACAGCCTGGAAAGCTGTGTTACTGTTTCTATATTCAATAACAATCATCAACCTAAAATTAATCCTATGTCTCAACGTCCTATTTATTTAGATAATCATGCCACAACCCCAATAGATAAACGGGTATTAGAAGCAATGTTACCCTATTTTACTGAACATTTTGGCAACCCTTCTAGTATTAATCATCTCTATGGTTGGGAAGCAGAAGCAGCAGTTAAAAAAGCGAGAGAAACTATAGCTAATGCAATTAATTGTAGTCCCGAGGAAATATTTTTTACCAGTGGTGCAACGGAAGCAAATAACTTAGCAATAAAAGGAGTTGCCGAAGCTTATTTTAGTCAAGGACAACATATAATTACTGTTGAAAGCGAACATAGGGCCGTATTAGACCCCTGTAAATATTTAGAAAAATTAGGCTTTAAAATTACCTATTTACCTGTTCAAAAAGATGGCATAGTTGATTTAGAATTATTAGAAAAAAGTATTCGTCCTGAAACAATTTTAATATCAGTAATGGCAGCTAATAATGAAATAGGTGTGTTACAACCATTAAAAGAAATAGGAGAAATTTGTCAAAAAAATGATGTTTTATTTCATAGCGATGCAGCACAAGCGATAGGTAAAATACCTTTAGATGTCAAAGAAATGAACATCCATTTACTATCATTAACTGCCCATAAAATTTATGGTCCAAAAGGTATCGGTGCATTATATATTCGTCGTCGAGATCCAAGAGTACATATTGCCCCACAATTACACGGTGGAGGACAAGAAAAAGAGATTAGATCAGGAACATTATATACACCCCAAATAGTCGGATTTGGCAAAGCTATTGAATTAGCATTAGAGGAACTAGAAACGGAAAATAAGCGTCAAAGTGAACTAAGAAATAGATTACAAAAACAACTTTTAAGCTTAGAAGGAATACATCTTAATGGACATCCCACACAACGACTACCAGGTAATCTTAATGTTAGTATAGAAGGAGTAGATGGAGCAGCCTTATTATTAGCTTTACAAAGTACTGTTGCTCTTTCTTCCGGTTCAGCTTGTACCTCAACCACAACAAAACCCTCTCATGTTCTCAAAGCACTAGGTCACTCTGATAAACTAGCTTATAGTTCCTTAAGATTTGGCTTAGGTAGATTTACAACTAGCCAAGAAATTGATGTTGTAGGTCAAAAAATTATTGAAACAATTAAATCTTTACGTCAAGCAAATATTAATCATTAATTCTTTGTTTTATGAAAATTATTATTAACTCATCATGAACTCTATGCTATCAAAGAAATCTTCGGAAATAGATTCAGCTTGAAAACAGTTGCATAATTTGGTGAGTTTGCTGTAATAGATATCACTGATATAAGCTTCGCTCAAATTAACATCAATTAGGTGACTATCTGTTAAATCAGTCTTATTCATCCGAGTGCCTTTAACAGAAACATTGCGTAAATAAGCCTCACTCAAATCAGTTCTTTCTAAACAAGCGTTATCAAAGTCACTATTCTCTATTAAAGTACCATGAAAATTTGCTTCTTTTAAGTTAGCATTGATTATATTAGAATTGTTAAGCTTAGCTCGATAAAAATTGGTACGATAGAGATTACAATCAGCAAGGTTAACATCTTTAAAAATAGCTCTTTCTAGATTAGTTCCTTGTAAATTTGCTCCTTGTAAATTAACCCCTAAAAAATCAATATCTTCTAGATTTAATCCACTCAAATCTAAACAACTCAGGTCAATATCAGCAAACTTTCTTTTCCCTAAAGTATACCTCTGTTTGAGTTCGCTTAATCTTAACCTGAGCATTCTTCACTCCTCAATAAAAGTTAATAAAAAAACAATTTTAGTACTAATTTAGCAATCATTAATAATATTTGTCAATACAATCATGCAATGATAACTTTAAGAAAATGCAAAATTTTCATCTAAGAAAGAGAATTTCAGAAAAAACTGTACAAATGTTTACTTACTACCACAAATAAAGCAGATTGATCATAGATTAAACATTAACATTACTGAACTTCCCAAACTTCCCACACCCCCATACTCCTCAAACTCACTCAACCTAAATAATCAAAGGTCTAGCGTTTAGGTTATATTCGGGTTAAAATAATAAATAGTTGTGCTGAGAGCCTAAAAAATCTAGGCAACCATACTTCCCTAAATTGTTAGGGAGACACTTGCAAAGCGCAACCCTTGAAAGTTAATCCAGCAGGATTAATTAGCTAAAATCAGAAACGCCGATAAAACACTAACGTCTTTATCAAAGTCACGAACTCATAACTGTCCACCTAGACAGCGTCTTAATATATAATGTCAACGAAGCGCAAGTTTATTCTTAAGGATTTTCCAAAATATTGAATAAACCCTCTTGTTGTTAAACGGGTAGAGACACCCGAAAACACCAAGGAACGTCTCCCTATGGGATAAGTCAGTACCATTAGCCAACTGACATTAGGTTAAGGATAAGAATGAGTCGAGTTCACCACTGTTTTTGCTTGACTTGATCTGTCAAAATGTTTAGTCCTAAACAGTTTTTCAAGGAATTTAAGCCAAAAATTCAGGAATTATAACCTGCCATCGTCTCTTACAAAAGTTTGAGGGAATTGAATGCCAAAACAAATCATTATCGCAGAACAACACCACATAGCTGCCGTCTTTTGGGAAGATCAAATACAAGAATTAGTAGTTGCTACCGGAAACCAACAGGTTAGCGACATTTTCTTAGGAGTAGTAGAAAACGTCATCCCAGGAATTGACGCAGCCTTTGTTAACATTGGAGATGCCGAACGAAACGGCTTTATCCATGTCACCGATTTAGGTCCGTTACGCCTCAAACGCAGTGCCGGTGCCATTACCGAACTTTTAACCCCCCAACAAAAAGTTCTCGTTCAGGTTATGAAAGAACCCACCGGTAACAAAGGACCAAGATTAACCGGCAACATTAGTCTTCCTGGACGTTACCTAGTATTAATGCCCCACGGCAAAGGAGTTAACCTTTCTAGACGTATCCGTAACGATGACGAACGGAGTCGCTTGAGGGCCTTAGCCATTCTCATTAAACCAGCCGGCATGGGAATCTTAGTCCGTACCGAAGCCGAAGGCAAAGCCGAAGAAGCCATTATGGAGGACTTAGAATTTTTACAAAGACAATGGGAGTCAATTCAAGTTCAAGCTACCTCAACCCGCGCCCCTTCCCTGTTAAACCGTGATGATGACTTTATTCAACGGGTGTTACGGGATATGTACAGCGCCGATGTTAACCGCATTGTGGTAGATAACGCCAACGGTGTCAAACGAGTCAAACATCATCTTATGAACTGGAGTGGGGGAAGACCCCCCGAAGGAGTCTTGATTGACCACCATCAGGAGTCAATGTCCGTTTTAGACTATTTCCGGGTCAATGCCGCGCTCAGAGAAGCCCTAAAACCGAGAGTTGATTTACCTTCTGGGGGATATATCATCATCGAACCAACCGAAGCTTTAACGGTCATCGATGTTAACTCAGGTTCCTTTACTCGTTCCGCCACCTCACGAGAAACCGTCCTCTGGACCAATAGCGAAGCAGCCACCGAAATCGCCCGTCAGTTAAGATTGAGAAACATTGGAGGGGTGATTATTGTCGATTTCATCGATATGGACTCCCGACGGGACCAACTTAAATTACTAGAACATTTCAACCAAGCTCTAAAAGTCGATAAAGCTAGACCTCAAATAGCCCAACTCTCAGAACTGGGATTAGTAGAATTAACCCGTAAACGCCAGGGGAAAAACGTTTATGAATTGTTTGGGGAAACCTGTCCCCAGTGCGGTGGGTTAGGTCATTTAGCCCATCTTCCCGGAGAATCCAAATTAGTAGCCCTGGAATCAGTTTCTGCGAACCCTCTTCCTGTTCCTATACCGGCCTCCACCACGAAACCAGTAGAAAAAACCTCAGAAGCGAATAATAGCGGTTTTGACTCACCCTTTGAAGATGAAGATACCGATAATTCCGATCAACTAGAATTGTTACATCATCCCAGTTATCAGGAGCAGAATAATAACGCCAATAACCGTCGTCGTCGTCGTCGCCCCATCACACAAACCCCGAATTTAGTCAATAAAGAAGAGACACCCAGCCCCAGTAAACCCGTTAATAATGTGGCAGTAAAAGAGACCGAAGAGAACAACGAATCTAGTAACGAAAATCGTAGAGAAAGAGTTCCCAGACATTTGCGCCGCGAGGAGGTTCCTGTAGAACGGGTTTCTGTGGAAATGACCCCCGTAGAACAAGATGTTTATGCCTTGATGGGAATTTCTCCCTTGGTTCGTGTTGACCAGGAATTTAAAGATCCCAAATCTGTTTTGGTTTCTGTCAAATCACCAGAGGGTTTGGAAAGAAAAAAGATTACAAAAATGCCTCAAAAGAATGAAGAAATAGAAACAGAAACAGAAACAGAAACAACAGCCCCTAGTCAAAAGCAAATGGTGATTGATTTAACAGGAACAAAAAATAATAGCCCCACAGAATCTCCCACAATAGAACAAGCTACAGAAACAAACAATAATGATGACAATGACATTAATAACGACATCACTGAAACTTCTGACGAAGATGATGTTAAACCAGTTGTTCGTCGTCGTCGTCGTCGTTCTTCGGCTAAAGATTCCGATGAATAATAATTAATAAAGATAATCCCACGTCTTTGTCTTCGTGGGATTCTTTTTCAGACTTTTTATAGTTTTACTCTAGTTGAATATACGGAAAAACTGCATATCAAAAGTTAATAATGAATTCTCCACAACTAACTCAGAATCTTTTAGGGAAACTGCAAATCCCTATTGTTCTAACTTCCTGAAAATTCCTGATAATTTCAGTGTTGAGAATGGGAACAATACAAACAAGGGGTTGTGATCATTCTTCAACTTTTTTTCCAAATAATCCCTTGTTAAGTTGGTTATGATAGCAATGTTGGGTTAATAAAGCTAGTAACTATTATTAGTTGTCAATCACAATTGTGATTAAGATAGAAAAAAATCAATCAAAAAAAATTAACCATTAGGACAAACTTTTGTCTATGATGTTACTAGCGTTATTTAACGAAAACTTTGAAACTATTGTGTCATTTTTGACAAATCCTATTCTCTTATCAAAACTGTTACCTTATTAATGTAATAAGGAATACTATCATGAATGTAACAGATTATACCATTAAGAAGTTCATCTTAGTCTGTGGTTCTTCCGAGTCTATTTCTTTTTCTAAATGGTTAAAATTTCCAGGCACAAAAATATTACAAATCTTAAGAAATTACCTGGAAAATCAGGAAATTACCGATCGCACCTTTGCCCATCGTCTTTGTCGTCTAATTCCTGCTCAATGTCCTTTTGAAAGGAAAATTAAGTTTTTTGGTCATCTATTAGTTAGTATTCCCCCTTTGTGCAAACTTAACCCCTTATACGATGATTTAATGGCCTTACGCTTCCGCGCCCTTTGTTATCTGGCTGAAGAATGGGGAGAAGATATTAGTCAATATTGTTAATAACTAATACTAATGTACCCAAAAATTCTCAAAATAGTGTACTATGCCTATAGTTACCTAATTTTTGAGAGCAACAGCTATGGCCATTATTCCCCTGAAAGCGTGGTATTTAGGGCAATATGAACCGTTACGGGAGGTGATTAAACGGACTCCTGACTTACGCTTAAACCGTAATAGTTTGTTAAAATCTGCCCTGAGAGCCGATTTTTTGGACGATAAAGAGGTCATTCAACAGTCTGAATGGTTTCAGAACTATTTGGAAGGGGAACCCGTAGAATTTTATATAGAAGGCAGTGGCGGTTACACCATCGCTAACCTGGATCTTGTTTCCCAAGAATTGTACTTGAGTAAGCAAGATATTGCCGCAACCCTAGAACCGATCATTTTTTTTAGTGGACAAACAGAGTATCCTCAGTCTAGCAAGATTATTACCACTGTTCTCGAAGAAACAATTAATAAGTATAATCAGCGATCGCGTTATTTCTTAAACCTAGAGGTTGCTTCCCGTCCCCAAGACAGTCCCTTGCGACTCAGTGATAGTCAACTGAGAAAACTACGCAAAAGTCTTTTATTAGTGGTGGATGGGACTGCCATTACTCAGATCAAACAAGAAGAAACCTCCCGTTTAATTCCCAGTCCTTATATTTGTACTGAACTGGGGTATGCTTTGCAAAGTAAACGAGGGGGACAAATATTATTGTTACATCAGCAGCGAACGGACGTTTCTGGACAATGGCCGTTTGATCTACCGTCTCATCAGCAATTAGAATTTAAAACCGGGGAGGACTTATCTCAAACCTTACCCCAAGTTATGGAAGCTTTATTGCAACGCTTTAAATTAGTTCCTTAGTCACGGATAATAGGAAAGACAAAAATTATTTGGAGCGTTAAATATGCCTAGAAAACCCGATGAATACGCCGTATTCTTGTTTCTTTCCAGTGGCCACCGGGAAGAAGTACGTTTTTCTCAAATTCAGGACTTCCAAAAATGGTACAGTGGCGAAATTGTCCCTAACTTTGATTCTGAACAGTTTATTAATGTTCCCATCAAAAATATTCAGGGAGAATATATGGTGGTTCGTCCGTCTAGTATTATGGCCATTCGGGTTGAACCCGTCTTTTTTGGTAGTGTGGAACGAATATGAGACAAGCGATCGCAACGATATCTATGGGACTGGGATTAATTCTTTTCCCTCCTCAAATCATTATGGCAGAAACTATGCCATTAAATCAGGTTAAACCCACAGAAATTAACTCAGTTTGGGGAGAAGATGCAAAACTTTGGGGAACTTCTGGGGAACCAGGGGATAAATGGTCATTAATTCGGGCTATTAATCATAGTTTACGTTATTTAGATACTCCTAAAGCTGCGGAGGTTTATAATAATTATCCTGTTTCTGGTATTACCCGCGATCGGGTGCGTCGTTCTTTAATTAGATTTAAACAATTATTGAAAACTGCGAAAACCCCCCAAGAGTTTCAACAAGCAGTGGAAAAAGAATTTATTGTTTATCAATCTGTAGGTCATGATAATCAGGGAACTGTGCATTTTACAGGGTATTTTGAACCTGTTTATACTGGCAGTCGTCAACGGACTTCTGAGTATCGTTATCCTTTATATTTGGAACCACAAAACTTTGCAAACTGGAAAAAACCCCACCCAACAAGATTAGAATTAGAAGGAAAAGATGGGTTAGGTAAGAACAGTATTATTAGGGGTAATGAGTTAATTTGGATGCGCGATCGCTTGGAAGCTTATTTAGTTCATGTACAGGGTTCTGCTCGCATAAAATTGACCAATGGAGAGACCATAACAGTGGGTTATGATAGCAGTACGGATTATCCTTATGTGAGTATTGGGAAGGAAGTAGTTAACGATGGAATTTTTTCTTTAGACGATTTAACATTGCCAAGATTAATGGAATTTTTAAATAAAAATCCCCAAGAATTAAGTAACTATTTACCTCGTAATAATCGCTTTATTTTCTTCCGTGAAACTGGGGGGCAACCACCACAAGGAAATTTAAGTGTTCCTGTTACCGCAGAACGTTCTATTGCTACGGATAAATCCCTTATGCCTCCTGGTGCTTTAGCATTAATTAAAACCCCCATTCCTTATGTTAGTAAAACAGGAGAAATGGAAACAAAATTGGTGAGTCGTTATGTTTTAGATCAAGATACAGGTAGTGCCATAAAAGGAGCAGGAAGAGTCGATATTTTTATGGGAACGGGTCAAGAAGCAGGAGATAGAGCCGGTTTAATTAGTAATAATGGACAACTTTATTATTTGTTATTAAGGAATTAAATTATTATAATGCTTTACCAGAAAAAATATCCTATAAAATTCGGTTTTACCTAAACCTCCACCTAAAAAAGAAACTTGTGTTATTCTGTTGAGCATAAATACTAATAAGACTAAAAAATGAATTTCCCAATTTCAACATTAAAAATCACAACAATCATCAGTGCAGTAGTATTAGCGACTCCCTTGAGTGCTTCTGCTGCTACCTTTCTTGATCTCGATACTGTGAGTCCAGGTACTTCTGGTACTGGTTCCTTCACTGGGACTTTAGGAGGTGTGGATGTTACTGGAAGCTTATTATCTGGGGGGAGTTCTGCCTATAACATCAGGGCAATCGGATCAACTTTTGCTGATTCTGTTATTGATATAGCAATAGACAGGCTAGTTAGGACACATAAATTATATTTTAAGGGAACAGGGAACAGGGAACAGGGAACAGAAAAATGTCCTAATAGCTTTGGCGACTGCTATA
>JAAUYK010015437.1_pt1 | contig 16566 bp, 15 predicted proteins | sample 7278021 | NCBI WGS metagenome assembly JAAUYK01 (sample SAMN14350223, study PRJNA611818) | marine sediment metagenome | isolation source: surface marine sediment (1.8m) | place: French Polynesia: Moorea | collected 2018-08
ATTTGGGACGAAAAGCCCAACGCGTGGAGACCATTACGGAACAGCAAGCTCTCAATTTGGGCCAGGCCGAACCTTCGGTCGAAGGTAAAAAGAGGCGCACAGCTGCTGCCGGCAAACTGCAGTCTGCATTAGCGCCGATGAGTGCGGCGGATGTCTTGGAAGAAGAAGCCCCCTCCGAAGCGTTTGCGTCAGGCCCCCGGAAACGTTTACAAAAACAATTTAAAGATGAAGATGCCCTGACCTATAATGAGGATAAGGGTAGTAATACCAATAGACTCAGTATTGAAGTGGCCCCCCTGCAATCTGTCTATATTGCCGATGAACGCGTTTATATTTTCAGACGCATCATGATTAACCATCAGATTTACCGTCAGGGGTTTATTTTAAACGTACAAGACTTTTTAGCCTACCTAATGGAGCGCTATTTTGAAAATCAACCCATGGCCGACTTCGCGCGTTTCGAGCTAAACGCTTACAATCAGCAAAAATCCTTTGCCGCCATTGACGCTGGTGCCAACAGCGACCTTCCACGCTTTGTTCACACACGCACTTTTCCGAAACCGTTTGCATTTCTCAACGCGCGTATCAGTTCTGATAGCATTCCAGCCGTGCCCGGCCGTAGCACCCTGATGATAATGCTGGGTGTGCTGGGCAGTATTATTGTGCTCGGTATGGTTTCCATTTATCATAGTGTGCGCGCGGTTGTCGATTTATCTGAAAGACGTTCGCGATTTGTATCTTCCGTTACTCATGAATTAAAAACACCCTTGACCAATATCCGCATGTATGTGGAGATGCTCGAACAGGGCATTGCACGCAACCACGAACGTGAGCAGGAGTATTTCCAGGTATTGGGATCTGAAAGCACCCGTCTGTCTCATCTGATCCACAATGTGCTGGAACTCTCCAAGCTTGAAAAGCGGCAGCGTCATTTAAATTTATGTATCGGGGATCTTTCCGATGTTGTCCTGGAAGTACAGAGCAGCATGCAGGCTCATCTGCAGCAGGAGGGTTTTACGTTGCAGGTGAACCGGCAAATACACCAACCATTTAAGTACGACCGCGAGGCGATGATTCAGATACTGATCAATTTAATCGAAAACAGCATTAAATTCGGCCGTAAAGCTATTCAGAAACAAATCGCGCTAACGATTAAACAGGCAGCTGAAAAAGTCATCCTGCAGCTCTCAGACACAGGCCCGGGAATACCCAGCACCGAACTGAAAAAAATATTCGATGATTTCTACCGAGTGGATTCGCCCCTGACACGCGCCACCGGCGGTACCGGTATCGGTCTGGCGTTAGTAAAAAAATTAGTCGTGGCCATGGGTGGGCGGGTAAAGGCCACAAACAACGCGGATGCCGGGTGCACGATTACCATAACGCTGCCATCGCCATCACCAAAAGAAAAGGGCCCCTAGCGGGCCCTTTGTGATTTGCAAATCGATTAACAGCCTACTCCTGCAACTTACAATCCTTATCCCAATCCGGGCAGGCATCTTTCATTTCTTCGGTATACTTCAGCATGCATTCACCACATTCCAAATCGATATTAGGAACATCTCCATAGCGCTCTTGCATCTCTTCAGCTGTCATAACACTGGTCTGAGTGCATCCGCATTGGGGACACGCTATTTTCATTTGGTAACGTTTCTTTGCGGCCATTTGATAACCTCCTTGAAAATTGATTGCATATCTAAAAGATTCTATAAATTGGGCGCTTTCCAGGCCAAGAGCAGTATGTCTTTAATACATGTTTTAAGATTTTATTGCAACAATCGGTTCAAAAGGTCTTCCGGTAAAACCTTGTCCGCCAAGGCTACTTCTCGAACGGTCTTGCCGGTCTCAAACGCTTTTTTTGATATCTCCGCCGCACGGTCATAACCAATATGCGGCACCAGTGCCGTAACAATTGCCAGGCTTTTGTCAACCGCTTCCGCACACCGATCGCGATTGGCAGTAATACCCTGGACACATTTATCAACAAATACGGTTGACACGCTGGTCAACAATGCAATGGACTGTAACAGATTATAGGCCATTACCGGCAGCATCACATTGAGTTCAAAGATACCGGCCTGGCCGCCCATCATAATCGTTGTATCGTTACCCATTACGTGTGCGGCTACCTGAACGACGGCTTCCGGAATGACCGGATTGACTTTGCCGGGCATAATGGAAGATCCTGGCTGCAGGGACGGAATGGTAATCTCACCCAGGCCGCAGCGGGGACCGGATGCCAGCCAGCGTATATCATTGGCAATTTTTACCAGACTCACCGCAACCGTTTTTAAAATACCACTGGTTTCCACCACCGTATCCATCGTTGCTTGGGCCTCGAAATGATTTTCGGCCTCCCGGAAAGGCATTCCGGTATGGCTGGCAATTTTAGCAATAACCTTAGGTGCAAAATCAGGGTGCGTGTTCAGTCCCGTACCCACCGCCGTTCCACCCAAAGCCAGGGCGCCGAGACGCGCTTCCACGGATACTAAGCGTTGAATCGCCTGGTTGATCTGATGGGCATACCCGGAGAATTCCTGTCCCAAGGTCATGGGAACGGCGTCTTGCAAATGGGTACGGCCAATTTTTTTTATGGTGCTAAATTCCTCGGCCTTGGCAGCAAGAGCCTGTTGCAGTCCTTGCAGGGATGGAATTAGATCAGTTCGCATGGCCGTAAAGGCTGCCAGATGAATCGTGGACGGGATAACGTCGTTACTTGACTGGCCCAAGTTAACGTGGTCGTTGGGGTGCACCGGTGATTTTCCGGTTTTTTGGCCGGTGATGATTTCATTGGCCCGCGTTGCCAGGACTTCATTCATGTTCATATTGGTCGATGTGCCGGAGCCGGTCTGAAAAACATCCACAACAAATTGATTGTCCCAGCGGCCATCCATGACTTCCTGCGCGGCCTGCTGGATCGCCTCGGCAATATCAGCTTCCAGGAGCTTCAAGTCAAGATTGACCACCGCAGCCATCTTTTTAATCAGTGCCAACGAGTGAATGAATAAAGACGGCAGACGCAGATTGCTGATGGGAAAATTGATGGATGCCCGCTGGGTTTGCGCGCCATAGTAAGCTTCCCGGGGGACGGCCACCTCGCCCATGCTGTCTTTTTCAATTCGTGTTTTCATATTCTGTAATGATGTTATAAATTTGAAACAGTTGACAATTGCCAACCGGAGATTTGCAGCATCGCGGCATCAATCACAAGACGCAAGCGTCCAAACAGTTTTCCAAATCATATTGGTTAACCCGTTCACATAACTTGGATTAATGTGGATCTATACGCTTTCAATATTGGATCGCAGTTGCGCAATCTCAAAACTCAGGCCAACACATTGCTTCCCGTCCAGGCAAAGAACGGCATCTTCATCTTCAAGATATGTTTTGAGCTCATGGCTGTCTTTTTTAAGGTCCACAATCCATGCCTTTTTTTCATCATCATAATCGACGGTGACATCAATACCACATTCGCCGATATCTGGATATAATTCTTTAATTTTGTTACATAATTCTAATTTATCGATCATATTCGCCTCCTTTTAAGATTCATCGGAACACCTTCCTATATTGCAGCCATTTTCAAACATCACAGAAGCAATCCCTCCCCACCAATCTTACTGTCTGACTTGAAAGACCATCTTGACAGGTTGAACCACACTATTCCGTCTCAAATAATGGTGTACTAATATAACGCTCACCCGTGCTGGGCAGTATGACCACAATGCGCTTGCTACCGGTGTTTTCGCGTTTGGCCACTTCCAAAGCAGCCCACGCAGCGGCGCCGGAGGAAATACCACACAGAATGCCCTCTTTTTGGGCCAGCGCCCGCGCGGTTGTAAAAGCGTCTTCATTGGTAACAGTGACCACTTCATCAATTAACGTTTCATCCAAAACATCGGGTACAAAACCAGCCCCGATTCCTTGAATTTTATGCGGTCCAGCCTGGCCGCCTGATAAGACGGGAGAATCCGCCGGTTCGACCGCAATCGATTTGAAGGCCGGGTTGCGCTCTTTTAAAACTTGCGAAACACCGGTAATGGTGCCGCCGGTGCCGACGCCGGACACCAAAATGTCCACCTCACCTTCGGTATCATCCCAGATTTCCTGGGCGGTGGTTTCTCGATGAATTTTAGGGTTGGCAGGATTTCGAAACTGATTGGGCATAAAGGCATCATTCTCATCAGCCACAATCTCCCGGGCCTTTTCGATGGCACCTTTCATGCCTTCTGGCCCAGGCGTTAGTATCAGTTCAGCGCCCAGATGCTTCAACAGTTTGCGCCTTTCAATACTCATGGTTTCGGGCATGGTCAGACATAGCCGGTAGCCTCTAGCGGCACAAATAAATGCCAGGGCGATCCCCGTATTGCCGGATGTTGGTTCTACAACAAGCGTGTGGGGATCTATAAGCCCTTTGCGTTCTACAGCTTCGATCATGGAAGCTGCAATGCGGTCCTTAACACTTCCCAGCGGATTAAAGAATTCAAGTTTGGCAAGTATCTTAGCATCCGAACCAGCCGTTACCCGATTTAATTCAACAAGAGGTGTCCTACCGATGGTGTTTTTAACGGTCGAATAAATTTTCATAGGCGCTTCCTTCGCGTCTAAGGTTGATTTGCAACGGTTTAATTTCTATCTTCGAGCGGCAATATTTCATGACCGACATCTCGATAAGGGCGATCATCGATATACCAGCCTGGGTGTTTCCATTAACACTTTGGTATCCGGTGGAACACTTTCTGTAATCCAGACGTTGCCGCCAACCACTGAACGGGCCCCAATGACCGTATCACCGCCTAAAATTGTTGCGCCGGAATATATGATAACATCATCCTCGATAGTGGGATGGCGGCGTTTGCCTCTCAACTTTGCACCCGCATCTTTTGGAAGTGAAAGCGCGCCAAGGGTAACCCCTTGATAGATGCGTACGTTGCGGCCGATAACGGTTGTTTCACCAACCACTACACCAGTGCCATGATCAATAACAAAGCGCTCGCCGATCTCGGCGCCGGGGTGGATATCGATACCGGTCATGCTGTGGGCGTACTCCGTCATAATGCGCGGCAGTAATGGTACTTCATATTCGTATAATTTATGCGCCACGCGATATACCATCAGGGCGTACAAACCCGGGTAGCTGAATATAATTTCATCATGGCTTTTGGCAGCGGGGTCACCCTCATAAGCGGCACGCACATCCGTTGCTAAAATTTTGCGAATGGATGGAATCTCTTGCAGTAGGCCCATGGCAAAACGATAGCTCTGATCACTGCAATCGGTACAAGGCAATTCATAACGGAAACAATCATGACGAATACTACGACAGATCTGGTCGGCCAACAAATCATACAGAGTGGCCACCGTTTGTCCCATACTGTAGCGCAAATTGGCCGGATCAATCTTTTCACAGTTAAAATAGCCGGGAAACAACACCTCGCGAAAACGATTTATAATGTCAATCACATCTTCGCGGGAAGGGATCGGTTCATAGTCAACATGCGTGTAACATTCTTGATCATCGCAATCGCGAATGACCCTTTCGGCAATCTTCGGCAATTGTTTGCGATACTCTGCAGCTGAGGCCGCTTCCATACGACATTCCGAAAGCGCCAACTTAGCGTCATCGTCCATTGTTTTCTCCTTGCTTGCCGACCTTTGTCAATCCAACAGCATTGATTATGAATCTATGGGTAAATTTAGGACACAAGCTGGTATCTGTCAAAAGGCGGAATGCTGCCGCCTGTTCGTGCTTAATCTGATGCATTTCTTGTAAATGGACGGATTCTAAAGGTTGCGATGGGCAAATAGAACGTAATACCCCTTAATCGTTGCCAACAATTATTGCACGCAGTGGTATCGATGTTCTCTCAAGAAATTGAAAGATCTTTCAGGAAACTGCCGCTCTGGCGTACACACAGGATTCGACGATGCTGGTAAAATAGGACATACACGCCCATCATTAGATAGCCGATATTGCGCAACAACAGCTGCCTGGCCGAGGACGTATAGCCTGGTTCCCCAAAAGAAAAACACCCGCAGTCAAATTCATGCCCCCTGATCAGATTAATCGATATGGCAACGATAAATCCCGCCAGCATCATATTGATAAGCAATGCCGCGGAGCGAGGGTAAACACCCATTATCAAGGCCAAACCGCAGAAAAATTCTATATAAGGCAGCCCAATGGCCAACAGATTGATGGAAAAATCCGGAAATAGATAGTATCCGTATATAATCTTAGCAAAATGGGCCGGCTCAACCATTTTATGGTAGCTGGCGAAGACAAAGGTTACCCCGATGAATAGGCGTAGAGCCAATTCAACGATTGGATGGTAAAAAACCGGTAGCTTATTCAATCGGAAAACCCTCCGCCATCCACGCCGGATAACCGTCAATAAAAACGCTGACATCGGCATAGCCGTGTTCAAACAGGCGCTGAGCCAGTTCATGGCTGTCATCGCATTCGCGCCCGGAGCAATAGGCCACGATGTACTGCGATAGGGGATAGCTCGCCTTGAATTGATCGATGCGCGACTCAAATTCCCCAATCGGCAAGGATACCGCACCGCGGATATGGCCCTCTCTAAAATCTTCCTGTGAACGCGCATCCACAAAGATCGCCTGCTGATGATCATAAATGTTTTTAACCATTATGATATCATCAAGCTCGAGTTCATGGGCCACCATATCATTTTTCGCCTTGGCCGTAATGACACCCTGGGCCGTATCCCACTGACCCACAAAAGCAATGCCCTTGGGAGATACCCAATTGACGCCAAAAGCTGTCGCCAGAGAGATGACAGCTAAAATAACAACTTCTTTTGCAATCGATTTATATGGCATGCTATCTCAAAACACCGCTAATAATTTTAAAAAACCGGCCGCAAGCGAACTTAGAAGCCACCGCACCGGAATAACCGCAAATATTTTTGGTCAAATTAAAACACACCGGCTTAGGGGTCAACCTTATACCCAGATTCATTATCCAGTTTAGATTGGGGGATCAAAGTTAGCTTATAGGTGGGAATTGCATGTGATGATCGAAACAGGCAATAGCGCACTAAAACCCATCAGGTAAACAGATTACAATGTTTTCAGAAACTGTTTGGCCGGATATTCCCACTCCCGCGTTTCAACATCCACGACCCTTAAATTGGTTTCATCCACAATGCTCACCATGACATACCCGCCAACCCCCTCAAAAGAAATACAACAGGGACCGCGATCTTTTTCTATCAGCTGTATACCGTCTTTACCAAAAAAACGAGCAGCTTGGTCAATGATGACATCCGATTGCTTCCGTGTATTTTTAGATATGCGCAGCATCGTATCCTATCATCTTGTTAATCATTATTAGGATTATTTTTGATGGTTTATGCTATAACATAAGGCGATACCCTTGCTTCGCAAGCACGATCGAGTCCAAACCCGCGTCTGTGAAATGAACCGGTAGTCATCTCAATCTGATCGGGTTTGACAGTTTCCCAGCAGTTCATTATAAAGCGCTGTTCGGGTGGTAGGTTTTTGGCATCAATCATTGGTTAGATTTGAGGGCACATTCGATTTTTAAACCAAATTAATTGTTACCAATTAAAGGGCATTTTTACATTTAAACCTTTCGCATTAAAAATATATGATCAGCGCGGAAAAATTAACCAAAAGTTTTGCCGGCCACACTCTTTTTGACGACATCAGCTTCAAAGTCAATGCCCGGGAGAGAGTGGGCTTGGTGGGGCGTAATGGGCACGGCAAAACCACCCTGTTCAAGCTGATTGTCGGCGAGGAAACGCCGGATAGCGGATCCCTCCGGATACCGAAATTGTATCGCATCGGCTATGTACGCCAGGAAATCGCGTTTACCCATGAAACGATTCTTGCCGAAGGCATGCAAGCGCTACCACCAACGGAAAAAAATCACCACTGGAAGGTCGAAAAAATTTTAGCGGGACTGGGTTTTTCCGCCACCGACATGACGCGCCATCCCATGGAGTTTTCCGGTGGCTACCAAATACGGCTCAACTTGGCCAAAACCCTCGTTTCCGAACCCGATTTGTTGCTATTGGACGAACCGACCAATTACTTGGATATTACCTCTATTCGATGGGTTGAAGCCTTTCTGAACAGCTGGCCGCATGAATTGCTTTTGATTACCCATGACCGCAGTTTTATGGATAAAGTCGTGACACATGTTTTGGGTATTCATCGTAAAAAAATACGCAAAATATCCGGCAGCACTGACGATTACTACACTCAGCTCGCGCAGGATGAAGAAATATATGAAAAGACACGCCTCAATGATGAGCGTCGCCGCAAGGAAATTACCCAATTTATCACCCGTTTCAGGGCCAAAGCCCGATTGGCAAATTTGGTACAGTCGCGCATTAAAACCTTGGCTAAAATGGAGAAAAAAAACCATCTTGAAAGAATCAAAACACTCGATTTTGCCTTTTGCAGCAAGCCGTTTGAAGCCAGAGACGTTCTACATGCCCGTGATCTCACATTTGGTTATGATGATAGTCCTATTCTCATTCGCAATTTTAACCTGACGGTTCGGGCCGGTGACCGCATTTGCATCGTTGGCAGAAATGGTGCGGGTAAAACAACGCTGATCAAACTCTTGGCCGGTGCGCTCCAGCCCCGAGCCGGTGCGGTTAAATACCATCGGGCTGTTTCTAAAGGTTTTTTTGAGCAAACCAACATAAGCTCGCTCAACCGTCAGCGCACAGTTGTTGAAGAAATTCTGTTCGCCCATCCAGCAGTCGATCAACAAAAAGCCCGCAGCATCAGTGGTGCCATGATGTTCAGCGGCGATGATGCCCTCAAAAAAATCGGAGTCTTATCGGGGGGCGAAAAAAGCCGTGTGATGCTGGGCAAGTTATTGGTGACGCCGGTCAATCTTTTATTGCTGGATGAACCCACCAATCATCTGGATATGGACTCATGCGATGCATTACTGGCCGCCATCGATAGTTTTGACGGCGCTGTCATTATGGTTACCCATAACGAGATGTTTTTGCATGCCCTGGCCAACCGTCTCATCATTTTTCAGGACCAGCAGGTTGAGGTTTTTGATGGGACATATGGATATTTCTTGGAAAAATGGGGCTGGCAAAATGAAACTTTCCGACCCCTACCAGTGGCCCAAGCAAACCGCCCCGCCCCGTCGATCCCTAAAACCAGTCGAAAAAAAATGCGCCAAAAACGATCTGAGATTATTGCGGATCGATCCAGGACGCTGCGGCCGCTTGAAAAGCAAATTGCCCAACTGGAAAATGAAATCGATGCCCATGAAACTGAATTGGCAATTCTGAATAATGACATGGTGTCTGCCTCGCAATCCCAAGATGGCTGTAGAATCAAGGATATTTCATTGGCGATACGATCCTGCGAGCTCAAAATCGAACAACGTTTTGAGCAATTGGAAACGCTCAGCGAGACTTATGAAAAAAAACGTTCCGAATACGACCAAAAGCTTGAACAACTTGAGGGCGGTGTTTTGCCCGGGTCCGCCGTTAACAAAAACGGCAAAAACGTTACAATGCCATAGCCGCTATCGCGCCAATGTGCGGCAGTGGGGTTTAAAAATGATAAAACAAGGGTTATTAATATAAAATGCAATCTCAACAAAAAATTATCGTGTTTCAACAAAACGGCAGCGGCGAAAGCAAAATTGAGGGTATTGTCAAATACGGCGGAAATCAATTTGAACTAAAGCGCATCAATATTGATGCGCCGTTGCCCGATATTCTGGATGATACCAGTCCATACCTGCCCCCAAAAATTGATGCCGATTTGGTACTCGATTTTTTGAGCCATCCGGATCTTTCGCAAGATTTGGCCCATTTATGTGATCGTCAGGGTATTCCCATGATCGCATCGGGTAAAAAAATCCGCCGCAAAGGCATTTTCACACCGCCAACCTGATGCGGCCTTGCCCGGCAGGATTGTCTGGGACAATATAGCCGATTGTTCGGTTCACCAAAATTCACCGTTGCCACCCACAAAAATCAGGTCATGCAAGTAAATGTGAACCGGGGAGCGCCCTGCGGTGCTACCTGGAAGGCTGCCAGCCGCGTTATCGGCCTTCCGGTGGCAGACGCCATCGTGCGTATAGGTCTTGAAGTCCAGTATTTTTGTTCGGCTGATCCGGCGGGGTGGGATCCGGTTCATGGCAAAAGCCCGCTGCACTTTGCCGGTGAAATTCATCAAGCGGCCTTTCAGACCGCTCTCAAAAAACGCCCCTGATCCCGGGCAAGCGCACTTACCTCACGATAAGGCAACTTACCGCCACGATCTAAATTAATCTCTTTTATTTGAGGCTACCACTATTAGCGCTTGACGGTAAACCGATTTTGTTATATTAACTTTTTAGTTAAACTAAACGGTTAGTTTAACCTTTAAGTCAGTTTCTGATGGCCAGATTAATAGGAGACAGCATGCAAGATACCACACCGCAAACCAGCAGAAGGGATGACACCACACGTCGCATTATGGACACGGCTGCAGAGGTTTTCTCAGAAGTAGGTTACGCCGGTGCCCGCGTGGATGCAATCGCCAAAAAGGCCAACGTCAATAAAGCCATGATTTATTATCACATCGGCGACAAAAAAACGCTGTATACCCGTGTACTGCATGAACATTTCGGGCAAGCAGCCAATCGCATGCGCGAATTGCTGAAACAAGCGCAGACCCCGGAAGAAAAGATCAAAACCTATATCCATTATATAAACCAGGTTATGGATGAAAATCCCAGCAAAGCAGCGATCATGATGCGTGAGATGGCTGGCGGTGGGCGTAGCCTACCCGATGTTGTCGTCGAAGACATTGCCACCATCATCGGGTCTGTCGTGCAGATAATCGATGAGGGCATTTCCCAAAATCGTTTTCATCCTGTTAATCCCATGTGCGTGCACCTAATGGTGATCGGCGCCTTGATGTGCCATAAAGCCAGTCGTCCTATCCGTCAAAAATTGCCTCACATCGCAGACGCCATGGATCAAATGGCCGCTATGGATCACGGAGATTTTGTCAACGGCATCGAAACGTTGATCCTGCGGTCTTTAACAAAGCAAAACACTGCCTGAGGAGGCAATCACCAATGGCCAATATCCGCTTCCGCATCGAAAAATGGTTTGAAGGTTTTGCGCTACGAATTTATCGGCATCGTAAAAAAACAATTGCCATATTGCTGGTTGTCATCGCCGCAATGATATCCCCCATAGCCAACATCACCATCGACACCTCTATTGAAGGTTTCATGCACGATGACGATCCAGCATTGTTGGCCTACAATGCGTTTCGCGACCAGTTCGGCCGCGATGAGGTGGTTATCATCGCCATTGAGCCGGCGAATGTATTCGATGTTGTTTTTTTTAAAAAACTGCAACGCCTGCACGAAGAATTGGAAAGCAAGGTTCCATACATTGAAGATATTACCAGCTTGATCAATGCCCGCAATACCCGTGGAGAAGGTCATGAGTTAATCGTAGAAGATTTTTTAGAACAATGGCCGCAATCACCGCATGAACTGGCAACCCTTAAGCAGCGCGCGCTTTCCAACCAAATGTATCAAAACCTGCTGATATCGGAAGACAGCCGTTTCACTACTATTGTCATACAAACGTTCAGCCATTCCGCCATCGGTCTGCAAACCGATGTTTTGGAAGGCTTTGATGACGATGCAGCCGTGTTGGCAGCCGATGCCTCATCGCCACGTCCCTACTTGACCGATCAGGAAAACTCGGAAGTCATCCATGCTGTCAGACAAATCGTTGCCAATTATCGCGCAGACGACTTCAGGATTTATCTAGCCGGGTCACCGGTGGTGACACACTTTCTGAAAAAATCCATGATGAAGGATATGCGCAATTTCATGCTTATGTCCATTGCAACAGTGGCGATTTGCCTATTTATGATGTTTCGCCGCATCACCGGTGTGGTGCTGCCGCTCATCATCGTCATTTTTTCGCTGCTTTGTACGCTTGGCATCATGGCTGCCCTGGGTGTCCCGATCAAGCTGCCCACTCAAATTCTACCGTCATTCCTGCTGGCGGTGGGCGTCGGCACGTCGGTGCATATCCTGGCCATCTTTTTCCACCGGCTGCGGCACACCAGCGACAAACGAGCCGCGATCGCTTATGCGTTGGGGCATTCCGGCTTGGCGATCGTCATGACCAACTTGACCACCGCCTGTGGGCTCATGTCGTTTGCCACTGCCGAAATCGCACCGATTGCTGATCTTGGTATATTTGCCGGCATTGGTGTACTGCTGGCCTTTATTTTTACCATTGTTTTATTGCCGGCGCTACTGGCAGTGGTGCCCGTTAAAATTAAACCGGCAGATAGTCTTGAATCCAAAAAAACCGCCATGGATTGTGTCTTAGCGGGCTTTAGCCGGTTTTCAACGTCACACCCGCATGCCATTCTGATTGTCAGTGGCCTGATTGTTGTGATGGCGGCGATTTCGATCACCAAAATACGGCTTTCGCATCACCCCTTGGGTTGGTTTCCGGCAGAAAATGAGATTCGTTTGGCCACCGAAAAAATCGACGAAGAACTACGCGGCACTCTCAGCTTAGAAGTAATCATCGACACCGGAAGGGAAAATGGGTTGTATGACCCTGCATTTCTCAACCGGCTTGAGCAGGCGGTAACAAAAGTCGAAGCCATGCAATACCAAGAAGTCTTTGCCGGCAAGGCCTGGTGTTTGACAACCATTTTGAAAGAAATTAACCAGGCCTTGAATGAAAATCGAAGCTCCCACTATCGGATCCCCCAAAATAAAGATCTTATCGCCCAGGAGTTTTTACTATTTGAAAACAGCGGTTCGGATGATCTGGAAGATGTTGTGGACAGTCAGTTTGCCATGGCCCGCTTTACAATAAAAGCACCCTTTAAAGATGCCGTAAAATACGGAATTTTTCTGAAAGACGTCCAGCATTATTTTCAAGTAAATTTCCCGGAAGTAAACCTAACGCTTACCGGCATGATGGTCCTGCTGGTTCAAACCTTGAACAACGCCATCATCAGCATGGCTCAAAGCTACCTCATCGCATTGATCGTCATTACCATTCTAATGATTATTTTGATCGGAAAAATCCGCATTGGTTTTTTAAGCATGATTCCCAATCTGGTACCGATCATTATGATGCTGGGTGTGATCGGCGCATTAGGCCTGCCTTTGGATTTATTTACCATGATGGTGGCCAGCATCGCCATTGGTTTGGCTGTGGATGATACCATCCACTTTATGCACAATTTCCGCCGCTACTATGAAATTGGCGGTGATCCAAAGGCCGCCGTATTTGAAACCCTGCACACCACCGGCCGAGCCATGCTGGTAACCACCGTGGTGCTTTCCATTGGCTTTTTCATATTTGCGTTTGCTACCATGAGCAATATTCGCAACTTTGGCCTTCTGACCGGTTTTACCATCGTGATGGCCCTGCTGGCCGATTATCTGATTGCACCGGCACTGATGGTGGTGGTTAACAAAAAAATCGATACGCCCGTTGAAGGAGAAACTTCATGATATACCGCCACCCGCTAATAATTGGTTTCATAATTGCCGCGATCGTCAATATATCACCACTTTACGCCGCTGATGATGCTACGGCTCGGGCAATTATGCAAAAAGTAGATGACCGGGATGAGGGCGACAACCGCACCTCTGATTTGCAGATGATTCTAATTGACAAGCGCGGTCAAAAACGCGTGCGTAAAATCAGCTCATTCTCCAAAGACAAAGGTCCGGACACTTATCGGTTGATGTTTTTTTTACACCCCGCCGATGTCAAGGACACGGGGTTTCTGACCTACGACTACGATGATCCCAAACACGATGACGACCAATGGCTATATCTGCCGGCTTTGCGCAAGACCAAACGAATTGCATCCAGCGATAAGAGCAATAGTTTCATGGGTTCAGACTTCAATTATTCCGACATGACCTCCCGTGAGATGGAAGATTATGATTTTTACTTCCATGAAAAATATCGCGAACAGGTTTTTAACGGGATAAAAACCTGGGGAATCTGGGCGATTCCAAGATCTAAAAAGGTCGTCAAAGAAACCGGCTACACGAAATCGCTACTATTTGTCCGACAGGATAATGATTTTGTGATTCGCGCCATTCACTGGGTCAAAGATGGGGCCCGTATGAAGTACATGGATGTCAAGAAATTAGAGGTCATCGAAAATATCTGGGTGGCAACCGAAATGCACATGAAAACCAAAAAAGGCAAGCAAACAACTCATAAAACGATCCTGACATTTGACCGTATAAAATTTAATCAAGATCTGGACTTCAACTTGTTTACCACCCGCCGATTGGAAAAAGGACTCTAACAAATGCAGCGCCTTCGGTAATCGTTCATCAATTCACAACATCGCACGCATAACGCTGAAAGCATGATATGCAACGCACGGCCGGCAAACATTTCTTTAGATTAACCCTTTTAACCATTATCCTCTTGCCGGTCTGCCTCCTTGGTGTTAGCGGCCCAGCAACGGCGCAATCCAATCCACCTCCCGCAGAGGATATTCTCAACGGGTTTGCAGATGATGCCCCAAATACCCGTGACGACCAGGACCTGGAACTATTAGAAGGATTTGAAGATGGTCCAGCCACACGACCGGCAGAGCCTAAAAATGAAGATGATGCATTGCTGGAAGGATTCGAAGAGACCGATGATACGACCATAGAAGCAACCGAACATATCCTGCCGGCATCCGTCAGCCTGGATGGTTACATCGAACTGGCGGCATCCTACAACCTGATCGACCATCAAGCCGAAGGCACCGACACCGACTGGGATGGGCTTTCCAAACTGCGCGGCAAGCTCTATCTTGAAATGGACATAAAGTTTTCCGATACCTGGCAAGGGCGTGTGGCCGGCAAAGCTTTTTACGATGCCGCCTACAGAATAAGAGGGCGCAACGAATATACCGAAGAGGTTCTGGATGAAAATGAAAGTGAAATTGAGCCTGCGGAAGTCTACATCATGGGCAGCCTTACCAGAAACCTTGACGTCAAGGCAGGCCGCCAAATCGTTGTGTGGGGTAAATCCGACAATATAAGGGTAACCGACGTATTAAATCCACTGGATTTGCGGGAGCCGGGCTTGGCCGACATCGAGGAGTTGAGGCTTCCGGTTACCATGACCAAACTGGATCTGTACCTAAGCAGCCTGAACTTTTCCAGCATATTTATTCATGAGATTCGTTATAATAAAAATCCTGAATTTGGCAGCGACTTCTTTCCGGGATCGGCACCATTGCCCACCAGTGAATCGCCGGACGAGGGTTTTGACAATATGGAGTTTGCCGCCGCTTTAAATGGTACATTTCGTGGCTGGGATTCATCGCTTTATGGGGCTTACATTTACGACGACACCCTTCAAACCACTAAAATTTCCGAAGGCGGCAAACCGAAGATCAGGCGTCCCCGCCTGCAGATGGTTGGTGCCGCACTTAACTTGGCACGCGGCAACTGGCTGTATAAGACCGAAGCAGCCTTTTTAAAAGGCTTCGAATTTTTTAACACCGGTGACAAAGAGTTTTCACGACTGGACGTGTTGGCCGGCGTGGAGTACTCCGGCTTCAAGGATACCACGGTGAGTTTCGAAATCGCTAACCGGCGCCTATTTGAACACCAATCCGTGCTCAGGCAGGCACCGGATTTCACAAAAAAGGACCAATTTCAATCCGTTGTGCGTATCACTAAAGATTTGTTGCACGAGCGCCTAACGCTCACCCTGCTGGCATCCACCTTCAATATCACCGGCCAAGACGGTGCCTTCCAACGATTCACCGCTGAATATGATGTCACCGATGCCATTAAAGTGTCAGGGGGCCTTATTTTGTATCAATCCGGTGATTTACTTCGTTTCAAAGATATCGGCGATAATGATCGGCTGTTTGCCGATATTCGGTTTAGCTTTTAAGGGCTTTCTTTTCAATGTCTGCAACACCTGGGGCTACCGGCATCGCGCTTCAAAAGACTTAGACCACCCCTTGATCCAGCATGGCGTCCACCACTTTGACAAAACCGGCGATGTTGGCCCCATTCATGTAGTTGCCGGGCGTGTCATACTGTTCAGCCGCTTCCAGGCAGGTTTTGTGTATACTGTTCATGATCATTTTCAACCGGCTATCAACTTCCTCACGCGTCCACGACAGCCGCATGCTGTTCTGGGTCATCTCCAAACCAGACACGGATACGCCCCCGGCATTGGCCGCCTTGCCCGGACCGTACAGAATATCATTTTCAATAAAAATATCGATACCCTCCGGACTGGTCGGCATATTTGCCCCTTCACTCACCAACTTCACTTTATTGTTCACCAGGTTCTGTGCATCTTTGCCGTTGATTTCGTTCTGGGTGGCACTGGGAAAAGCACAGTCGGCCTTGTGGTTCCAAAGCGGATTGCTGTCGGCATTGGCATCCACCGGTGAATACACCGCTGAAGAAAATTTATCGGTGTACTCTTTAATGCGACCGCGCTTTACATTTTTCAGTCGCATCACATAGGCAAGTTTTTCCTTATCAATGCCTTCTTCATCATA
>JAAUYK010177680.1_pt1 | contig 16564 bp, 16 predicted proteins | sample 7278021 | NCBI WGS metagenome assembly JAAUYK01 (sample SAMN14350223, study PRJNA611818) | marine sediment metagenome | isolation source: surface marine sediment (1.8m) | place: French Polynesia: Moorea | collected 2018-08
CCGACGGCCGCTCCCCCGCCCGCGACCGGTCCGCTCACTCACAGACCACTTCGACCTCGATCGGGTTGAGGTGGATCTCCGCGTAGGCGTCCTCCCCGGGAGCGTCGTCGCAGTCGAAGTCGAGGCCCGGCGACATGGCGGTGACCCGCAGCGAGCGGACCAGGCCGCCCTCGCGCACGATGTCGCACTTGTGGGCGTCCTCCTCCTCGTCCTCGTCGACGAACGCGCAGGTGGCGAGGGGCTCCGAGAGGACCCGGCGGATCCGGCACCCGGGCGGGAGGTCGGGGACGCCGACCGGGCGGCGCTCGACCAGCTCGCCCCGGGCGTAGTGGCCGCCGCGCTCGGTCATCACGACCCCCACCGTCGCCGTGACCTCGTTGTCCCCGGTGACCTCGGGCCGCACCCAGATCCGGACGTCGGTCGGGTGATTCAGGTTCTTGTCGTGCATCACGGACCGGGGGCAGCCCGCCACGGGGGCGGGCTCGGTGGTGCGCCGCCGGAAGGTCTTGTCCGGCGGCGCCTCCGGCACCCTGGGCGGCGGCGTCCGCTTCACGGGCGAGGGCGAGGGATCGCCGGACGCCTCCGGAGCCAGCCGGGTCAGCTCGGGCCCGTAGTAGTCCTTGAGCCGCGCCAGCGCCGCATCCGCCTTGTCGATGTGGACCCGCTGCCTCTCGATGGCGGGGAACTCTGCGGCGTCGCGACGCGCGTGCTGGACGGCGGTCAGGACCCGCCGGAACACGGGCGCCGTCTTCTCCGCGCCCTCCCCCGCCCGCACCAACCCATCGAGCGCCACCGCGCGACGGTGCAGCGCCATCACGTCCTCGAGCACCACGTAGCGCGGGCTCTGATGGTCGGCCCGGTCCCAGTCCCGCGCGAGATTGCGCTTGATGAGCTTGACCTCGGCCAGGAGCGCCTGGGTCAGGGCCAGCACCTGCGAGCGGTTCCAGGGCTTCGTGGCGAGCGCGACGGCAGCGGGGGGAAGGAGCGCCGCGAGGGTGGCGCCGAGCAGCGCGATACGACGGGTTCCACGCATGAGGACTCGGCCTCTCCATCCGGATGCGATGGGGATGCGATCGCGGATGCGCATTCACGGAGGTCGCGGGAAGCGGGGGCCGCGCGCACGCGCGGTCTCGCCTCCCCGCCGGAAGCGCCGGCAACGTAGCGCAGGACCTCGGAGAGCCGCGTGAGGAAAGGACGCCTCGCTGCCGACCGCGCTGGGGCAGGGAGCGCCGTTTCGCTAGACCTTTCGGGTGCGCAGGGCCACGCGTCAGAGCCTCGTCGCCATTCCGCTGATCCTGCTGGTCGCGGGCGTCATCGGCTGGGCGGGGAGCCAGGGCGGCCGCGAGGTGGCGGGCCTTCCGGTATTCGCCCTGGGCGGCGTGCTCAGCTTCGCGATCAACTGGCTCGTCTTCGTGCCTTCCTGGGTGGCCCGGACCGAGCGCTACTTCGATCTGACGGGGAGCCTCACCTATCTCGCGGTCGTCGCCTGCGGGGTCGCCCTGGGAAGCCGCGATCCCCGCGCGCTGCTGCTGGCGCTGCTCGTCGGCGTCTGGGCGCTGCGACTCGGGACCTTCCTGTTCCGCCGCATCCTCCGGGACGGACGCGACCGCCGCTTCGACGCGCTCAAGCAGAGCGTGGCGCGCTTCTTCCTGACCTGGACGCTGCAGGGTCTGTGGGTCTACCTCACGGTCTCCTGTGCGCTCGCGGCCATCACGGCGAAGCAGCCCCAGCCGATCGGCGTGCTCGCCCTGCTGGGCATCGCCGTGTGGCTGGCGGGCTTCGGGATCGAGGTCGCCGCCGACCGGCAGAAGCAGGCGTTCCGCGCCGACCCGGCCAACCGCGACCGCTTCATCGACACGGGGCTGTGGGCCTGGTCGCGCCATCCCAACTACTGCGGCGAGATCCTGCTGTGGTGCGGCGTCGCGCTCGTGGCACTGCCGGCTCTCTCCGGCTGGGCGCTCGCGACCCTCGTCTCCCCGCTCTTCGTGTACGTGCTCCTGACCCGCATCAGCGGCGTCCCGATGCTCGAATCGCGCTCGGACGAGAAGTGGGGCGAGGACCCCGCGTACCAGGCCTACAAGGCGCGCACGCCGGTGCTCTGGCTGCGACCCCCGGCCGCGACTTGAGCCGGGCGCCGGCCCGCCACCCGCCGCTCCGCCTCGTCGTCTACGCGCTGCCCGCCCTCGTCTCCTCGGTGGCGGCCCTGCCCCTGGTGCTCTTCGTCCCCGCGTTCTACGCCGGCGATCTGGGCGTGCCCCTTGCCGCCGTCGGTCTGGCACTCGCCGCTTCCCGGCTGCTCGACGTGGTCACCGACCCGCTGATCGGCGTGGCGAGCGATCGGCTGGTGTCGCAGTGGGGGCGTCGCAAGCCCTGGATCGTTCTCGGCACGCCACTCTTCGCGGTGTCCCTGTGGCAGCTCTTCGTTCCCGGTGGCACGGCGAGCACCGTCTCGCTGCTGGGCTGGTCCGCGCTGCTCTATCTCGGCTTCACGATGATCGACCTTCCCCACAAGGCCTGGGGCGCCGAGCTCTCCTCCGACTACGACGAGCGCTCGCGCATCACCAGCTGGCGCGAGGGGCTCTCGACCGCCGGACAGGTGGCCCTGCTCGCCGTCCTCGTCTACGGGAGCGCGCGCGGTGTCTCCGACGCCGCGCAGCAGCTCCGCGGCATCGCGCTGGTGGTGGTGATCGCGCTGCCGATCCTCGTCGCGGCGGCCGTCGCGGGAGTTCCGGAAGGCCGCCGCGAGGGCTTCCCCCACGCGCGCTTCGGCTGGTTCGAAGGCCTGCGGCTCGTGAGCCGCAACCCGGCCTTCCGCCGCATGATCGGGTGCGTGGTCTTCTTCGTCTCCGGCATCGCGATCCAGGGCACGCTGCACCGCCTCGTGCTCGCCGACGTCATGCACGACGAGGCGCGCTTCCCACTCATGCTGCTGGTCGAGAATCTCGCCACGCTGGCGGGGGTCCCGGTGTGGCTGCGCGTCTCCCTGCGCATCGGGAAGCACCGCGCGCTCGCCGCGGCCGCGCTGTGGCTGGCGCTGTTCAGCCTGCCCCTCGTCCTGCTGCGCGCGGGCGACACCACGACCCTGATCATCCTGATCGCGATTCGCGGCTCGAGCTTCGCCTCGATCCTGTTCCTCGCCAACTCGATCGCCGCCGACGTGATCGACCTCGACACGCTCGAATCCGGCGAGCAGCGCTCGGGCCTCTACTTCGCCGTCTGGGGCATGACGACCAAGCTCTCGCTCGCGCTCGGTGTGCTGATGGGTACCGCGCTGCCCGCCGCGATCGGCTACGACCCGACCGGCGAGGACATCTCCGCGCCGGTCCAGGCCGGCCTGATGGCGATCTACGGCGGCGTGCCGGGGCTGCTGATGGGCATCGGAGCGCTGTTCCTGCGCGGCTTCCCGGTGACGCGCGAACGCCACGCGGCCGTTCGCGCCGAGCTGGCGCGGCGCGCACGCACCTGACGAAGGCCCGGGGGAGGTCGAGGGCGGGCTGCGAAGGTGCGGGGAGACCAGCGCGGGCTAGTCTCGATCCATGACGGACACCGAGCCCCGACCGCCTCGACCTCCTCGACGTACGGGCATCGAGTCCGCCTCCGCGGTCTTCGCCGCTGCGGCCTTCCTGAACGTCGCCATCGCCCTGGCGCTGCTGCGCTTCGGGCCGGTGGGCTGGATGGGCGATATCGGAACCTACCGCTTCCTGTTCCTCGGACTGGAGCTGGCGGCCGCGGGGGTGACGACGGCGGCCGTGGCGCTGGCGCTGGGGCCGACGCGCGGGTCGGGCGCGCGCACGGCCTGGGCCGCCGGCGGCTCCTCGCTCGCGCTGGTCGGCGTCGCGATGGTCTGGCTCCTGCCCGCTCTGTTCGGCGCCGGGCTGCCGTAGAAGAGCGGCCCGGGACCGGCGCTCAGCGCCCGTCGTCGGCGTCCGGGTAGTAGCGGTTCAGGTCGTAGAGTCCCGCGCGCATCGGATCCGCCTCGTCGAGGCGCGCCTGGAACCAGTCGTAGGTCTCCCAGAAGCGCGGGTCCGAGCGGTCCAGGCCGTACTTGCGCACCTTGTCGACGTACTCCGGGCTGTCGTCGAAGTTGTCGAGCAGATCGAAGAAGTCCCCGATGTCCTTCACGGCGACGTCGAAGAAGTAGTTGGGGTACGAGCCGATGCTGCCGAGGTGGAAGTCCAGGTAGTCCTTCGACGGGTCCAGCCTATCCTGCTCGCCGAACATGGAGTTCACGTTGTCGTGCCAGCGGTTGATCACGATCGAGACGAAGTGATCCTCGTCCTCGAAGTCGCGGAAGCGCACGTACAGTAGGTTCACGTCGAAGCTGGCGATGTGCCGGATCAGGGACGTGCCGGGCTTCGTCAGCGCGCGGAACCCGTCCAGGATCTCCTCCGCGGTGTCGAAGGAGGTCGGCATGGCGGGAAACACGTGGTCGGCGCGCCGGTAGTTGACGTCGTCGAACCCGATGCCGGTCGACTTCAGGATGTGGTCGTCGATCAGCATCTCCACCAGCTCGCGCTTGGGATCTTCGGTCTGGAACGGGATGCGGGTGCTCCAGTCCATCAGGACCTCGTCCGGGTTGACGTCCTGGATGGCCCGGTCTCCCACGTACCACTCCTTCAGGGTCGGGAGGCGATTCTCCTTGGGGAGGAAGGCCAGGAAGTTGAGCTCGCCCTCCATGCGCAGGTAGTCCATGTAGCGGCGCACGTTCACCTGGTGGGAGAGGTTGCCGAAAACGTCGAAGCCGGCGACCAGCGCGTAGTAGATCCGCTCGAACTGCGAGTAGTCCATCACCCAGAGCGTGCGCGGCAGGGTCCCCAGTGCGCCGTGGTGCAGCGACGCGCTGTCGAAGTGCCGGTACACCGTCAGCACCGGCGAGTCGCTGGCGACCCGTCCCCGCCAGATCTCGTCGAGATCCGGCCCCTCCGGATCGAGCTCCTCGTAGTGCGCGACCTTGGCCGTGTAGAAAGCCTCGTAGCGGCGCCGGTAGGCGTCACTGAAGGACTGGAGCACCTGGGCGTCGCTGCCCTGCTCGTTGGGCAGCCGCAGGTTGTCGGCCTGCTCGATCAGGAAGTCCGGATCCTGGATGGTCTGGTCCGCCTCCGGGTCGAGGAAGAACACCCAGAAGTGGTCGTGGATGACGTTCAGCGCCACCTGCCCCTTGCACACCGGTCCCTGCATCAGGGTCTGGATCAGGAAGAAGGAGTGGTCGAGGAGGAAGCGGTAGCGGCTCGTCGGCGGGATCTGGGCGTAGATCAGGAACGGGTTCGCTCCGGCGCGGTCGTCCAGGGGGACGACGTGGGGCGCCTCGATCCAGACCGGCTCGATGAAGAGCTCCTGGAAGCGCGCCATCCGCTCCGGAGTGAACTCCATCACCATGTGGGTCTTGTGGACGAGGGTCTCGTGGATGCGCTGGAAGCGGTACCAGAACCGGGCCGCGCCCGGGTCGTCGTAGGGCCGCCGCGTGGGGATCTCCGACACGGGCTCGCCGGGAGGCGTGCGCGAGCGGACGAGCCGGAAGAACTGGGTCTCGTCCGCCTCGCTGAAGACGATGTGGGCGAGGAAGAAGTGCTCGTAGAGGTAGCGCGCGGTCATCGCGTGCTTGGCATCGGACTCGTTGAGGAAGTCCTCCCAGCGCGCGATGGCGGCCGCGGCGGGCGCGGACGGCACCGTCAGGCGTGCGTGCTCCTCGGGACCCGGCCCGTTGGCGCCGCGCTGCAGCCAGGTGGCGAGGATCGCGTACTCCTCTTGAGGCAGCGGCGGGAAGCCGAAGGGCATGCCGCGATTCGGATGCCGACGCAGGAAGGCGCCGAGCTCGTCCGGGTTGGCCGCGCAGGCGAGGTCGTCCGCCTCGGCGCGGTACATGCCGGTCACCTCCGGCTCGCGAAGCTTCTGCGTGATCATCTGGAGCATCAACGAGTCGTTGTACGGCCCCTCGGCGCTGCTCTCGGTGACGCTGTGGAAGCCCTTCTGGCGCCACTCGGCGGCGGACCGGGCGTCGATGAAGAGCCGGGTCGGCGCCGCCGGGACGAGGCGCGTGGAATCGTAGACCTTGAGCTTCGAGCCGCCGCGCTCGACGCCCTCGATCGAGCCGAGCTGGAGCTGACACGCGGAGTTGTAGCAGGAGTGACAGACGACGCAGCGGCTGTCGAGCACCGGCTTCACGTCCTCCAGGTAGGAGAGGGCGCGTGGCAGCGGCTCCACCTCCACCGGCGGCAGGGCGCGCTGCACGCACGCGAAGCCGATGGCGACCACGAGGAGCGCAGAGGCGAGGGCGAGGCGGCTCATGCCGGAGTTCCTCCGATCCCGCAGCGCGATCCGCGCAGCATCCGCGGGGCGCGCGCAGGGTAGCCCGCCGCCCGGAGCGTCGCCGACCCGGACTCCCAGAGGAGAGCCGGAGAACGCGCGCTCAGACCAGCTCGGGATCGGAGACGATGTCCACCAGCGCGGGCCCCGGCTGGTCGAGCGCCTCGCGCAGGGCGAGCGGAGTGCCGGGTGGTCGTCGCTGCGCCGTGCAGCGACGTCCCTAGAGCGCCTCGACGACGCTGCAACGTGCGGACGCGACGCCCGTCGGCCCCTGGCGAGCGACGTCCTGGAGGAAGCGCACGAAGCGGTCGGTGAGATCCGGCTCGCCGAGCGCCTCCAGGCGGAACAGGCCTCCGACGTTGCCGGCGTTGATCTCGCTGATGCGCCAGGCGCCCCCGTCGTCCTCGATCAGGTCGTAGCCGAGCAGGCGGATGCCCAGCGCCGCGTAGGGGCCGCGGGTCGCGGCCACGAGGGCCCGATCCGCGTCGCTCGCCGCCACGCGCTCGCAGCGGGCCCCCTGGCTCACGTTCTGCACCCAGTGCCCGCGCTGCGAGCGCCGGAGGTAGGCGCCCTGGATCTCTCCTCCGACCACCACCAGCCGCTTGTCGCCTCCGGTCACACGTGGCAGGTAGCGCATCAGCAGAACCGGTGCGCCGACGTCGCCCGCCAGCTCGTTCCACGCGGCCGCGACATCCGCGTGAACCGCGCTGCCGTCGACGACGTTGTCCGTCTCGACGCGTGCGCCGGGAAGGCGCCGCACGCGGAATACGCCCCGCCCCCCGCAGCTGTTGGCGCGCTTGGCGACCGCGACCTCGTGCGCCGCGAGAAACCCGTCGAGCTCCTCCGGGTGGTGCGCCAGCAGCGACGCAGGCAGGTACGCCGAGGCCGCCTCCAGCAGGAAGTCCGGAGCCAGCTGGCGCCGGATTCCGGCGGGATGATTGAGGAAGGGAACGTGCCGGGCCCACGCCTCGAGCCGGTCCAGGTAGCCGGGCGGAAAGGGCTTCAGGGTGCGGCAGAAGGCCAGGTCGAAGGCGTCGGGCGCACGCGTCAGCGTGGGCGCAGCGGAGAGTGCGCCGAAGCTCGCGGGATCGAAGTCCCGCGGAACCCGGACGCACGGGATTCCCTGCTCCGGTTCCGACACGGCGGAGGTCATCGCCGCGGTGTCGGCGTGGTAGAGCGTCACCTCGGGATGCGCGGCGAGCCGCGCGTAGCCGAGGGGGACGTCCGTCGCCGCCGCGAGGTAGCGCTCCGGATTCGCGATGGAGAGCAATCGCAGCGTCACGCGGCCCCCACGCTCGACTCGCCGCTCTCCGAGGTCCCGGGCGGTGTGAGCTGCCCGAGGTTCGAGACCACGGTTCCGAGAGTGACGAAGCCCAGGGCCGCGTAGTGGGTCCAGGGCGGACGCTCGCCGTTGATCGCCAGCGCGTAGCCGAAAGCGAGGAGCGGCGTGAGCGCCGCCCAGCGTGCGACCGAGGCCGGCGTCATCCGGGACAGCGCGCGGTACCAGGCGAGCTGCCCCCCTACGACGACGAGGGCCGCATAGACGAGCATGATGCCCCAGAGCGGTCCGTAGAACGCGTCCGCGAAGTGCTCGGGACCGTAGTAGTGATAGGCGATCACGAAGAAGATCAGAGCCGAGAGCAGATTGCGGACCAGCACCATCCCGGGGATCCCGGTGGCGGGGAGCAGTCGCTTGCCCATCAGGGTGACGATCGCGTACACGACGCAGGAGGCGAGGATGAACAGGTCGCCTTCCGCGACCCGGAAGCCGCTGCCCGCGAAGACCGTCACCGTGACCCCGACGGCGATCAGCCCGAAGCCGAGCCACTCCGGTCCGCGAATCGCCTGTCCCAGCAGGAGGACCCCGGCCATCGCGTAGAGGACGGGCCCGAGCCGAGCGAGCAGCACCGTGTTCGTGACGCTGGTCTTCTCGAGTCCCATGAAGATCAGCGAGGAGAGCAGCGCCGAGAGCGCGGCGAAGGCCAGCACCTCGAGCCACTGCCGGCCCCCGAGCCGACGCAGTGAGGCCAGGACCTCCCGCGGGCCGAACACGCCGCTGACGACGACCGCGGCGCACAGGTTGCCCACGAAGAGCACGTTGCAGAAGGAGATGGCGTCCTCCGCCTCCGCCCCGAGCCCGGCGGCGGTCGAGACCAGGAGCGCGACGACCGGTGCGCTCAGCCCCTGGAGGGCGCGGGAGACCAACAGGAGCAGCGGAGCGGGTACGGAGTCGACCGCGGACGCGGCGGTGCTGGAGCCCACGCGCATTCCCCTCAGAGTCGCCGGTAGGTCTCGGGGTCCGCCTTCAGGACGAACACATCGTCGAGCCGGACCACCTCGCCTTCGATCTCGACGGGCTCGGCCACCAGGTCGAGGACGCGATCGTTCACCGCCGAGCCGTCCGGCGCCACCAGCAGGAAGTAGAGTGCCGCAGCGCTCTCGTCGCGGACGAGCAGCACGGGCGGCACACCGCCCGCGATGCAGCGCACCGCGCAGCCGCGATGGACCTTGGTGTTGCCGGGCCGCATGGTGCCGATGAAGCACTTGCTGTCGACGATCTCTCCGCGCAGCGTGAAGCGCCCGAGGGGCTCGCCCCGTCCCAGCGCCGCCGGATCGAGGGCTCCCCGCGGCTCCGCCGCCTCCGCAGCCTTCACCGAGAGGAGGGTCTGGTCGTCGCGGTAGATGAGCGTGCCCGTCACGCGGGCCCAGCGGCCGTCGAGCGCCGCGACGTCGATGCGGGGCCCGGACTTGCCGCGCCCCACCAGGAGGTAGCGCGAGGCGGCCCGGCTGCCGGTCTCGCCCGGGCGCAGCACCACCAGATGGGGAGCGGGCTCGGCGAGCAGGATCCCGTGGAACTCGCGGACGTCCCGGAAGTCGCTGCGGGCCGCGTCGTAGGCGCGGTGCAGCGCCGGGATCGCCCAGCCGAGCAGCGCGGCTCCGAGCAGAAGCGCCGCCACGATCCGCGACACGAAGCGAGCCAGCCCGCGGGCCATGCGCGGCCGATAGCCGACGTAGAAATCGTCGCGGGGCCCGGTCTCGCTCATGCGGACGCGGCTCCCGGAATCCGCGCCGGCTCGACCCGCGTCCCGGGCGGATGGGGATGGGGATCGACGTACGCGCGCCCGCCGCGCACGACCACGTCGAAGGTGGGGATCCTCTCGCTGAAGGGCGGCGGCGAGGCGCCGCTGGCCGGGTCGTACTGGAAGCCGTGCCAGGGGCAGGTCACGAGCCCGTCGAGGATCCGGCCCTCGCCGAGCGGGCCGTTCTGGTGCTGGCACACCGCGGAGATCGCCGAGAGCCGGCCGCCGTATCGGAACACGGCGATGCGCTCGCCGGCGGCGAACACCACCCGTGCGCGGCTCTCGGGGATCTCGTCCACCGGGCCGGCGTCGACCCAGCCGTCTTCGCCCCGGGCCGCGGGCAGGTCGGCGTGGCGCTCGCGACGCGCGGCTGCCCCGTGAAGCCCCAGGATCCAGAACGCACCCGCCCCCACGAGCAGGGCCAGACCCATGCCCGTATTGCTCTGCAGCGCACCGAGCGTCACGTGCCCGACCAGCAGCGCGTAGGCGACGTACACTCCCATGTGCAGAGCCTTCCAGACCGGGGCGGTCAGATTCGCGAGCCAGAAATCGTGGCTCGTCGCCGCCATCAGCACCAGGATCGCGAGCGCGGCGAGCCCCAGCCACTCGAAGGGGAAGTTCGCGAACGAGGTCACCTGCGTGTTGCTCACCAGCAGGCTCGCCAGGGGCTCGAGGTTGCCGTAGTCGTGGTACCAGGTCGTGGCGAGGCGGGCGTGCTGGAGGCCGAGCAGGCAGGTGACGACGCCCATGTGGCGCCGGTTGTAGAGCAGGGGCAGGAAGCGCGGATCCAGACGACACAGCGGCCCGATCGACAGGACCACGTGGAGGAGCACGAAGGCCGCCGACCCGAAGGCGCGGATCTCGAGGTTCTTGGGGTCCGCGTTCGGGTCGAGCAGCGGGGTCAGGTAGAGGAAGCCCGCGAGGTAGACGCCGACGCCGGCGAGCAGCAGCGCGTCGTAGACGAGCTTCTGTCGGTTCCAGAGCACCGCGCGGTAGCCGTGGGACACCGCTAGCCCCCGAGCCCCGCGCGGGCGAGCGCGACGCGTTCGACGACCTCGCCGTGGCCCAGGCTGTAGACGGCGATCTCTCCGCTGCCATCGGCGGCGGCCTCCGGAAGCCGCCAGCTGCGCGGGGACCCGCCCGACAGACTGCCGAGCAGAACCGCTCCCGCGCCCGGCGCGCGGACGCCGTCGGGCAGCCAGTACACCAGCAGGTCCGGCCGCAGGATCACGCGGGTGGGACGGATGGCGAGCAGGCGCTCGCCGCCGGCGCCGGTCTCGAGCCTGAGTTCGAATGCCTCTCCCGCGTCCGCGATGGAAGCAGGGAGAGGCGACGCGTGGCCCGGTTCGGGAGCGAAGCCCGCCTCGGCCAGCAGCCTGCGGTCCGCTGGCGAGAGCGGCGGCACCTCGGGCCGCAGCAGCAGCCCCGCACCCCACAGGGCGGGAACGACGAACGCCAGCACCGAGACGATGCGGCGGTGGGCGACGCGACGCGCGTGGATCACGCTGCGCCTTCGGTCCCCGCGCCGCGCCGGCGCTGGTGCGCGGCCAGGCGGTGCGCGTTGCACTCGCTGGGCGTGACGCGTCCGCCCAGCCACCGCGCGGTCAGCAGCGGCCACAGCAGGACGACGCCGGGAAGGATCAGCACGCGGAAGCCGATGCTGCTGCGCCGGGCGGCCGGGTCGATCCGCTGGACCCCGAACAGCACGAAGGCCAACGCGAACGCGGCGCCGAGCGCCAGGTAGAGCCGCACGGCGGACAGGAGCAGCGTGACGGGGAACGGCTCGTTCAAGGGCGGAGGGGCCTCCCGCCGCTCTCCAGCAGCTCGATCTCGGCGCGCAGCAGCCGGGCGCGGCGCGTGGCGGACGCGTCGCCCTCTCCTGCCGAGGCGATGCGCTCGAGGCGCGCGAGCATGAGTCGATGGTGGAGGAGCGTGGTCCGGGGATCCGCTTCGGGAGCCGGCTCGCGACGCGAGATCTCCGCTTCGGGAAGACAGTAGAAGACCCCCCCGTCGGTGCGCTGGATGCGGCGCTCGAAGAGGTCGAAGATGCGCGCGTCTCCGGTCACGCACTTGCTGGGACGCTCGAGCCCGTACAGGTGCAGGCTCACGAAGGGCTGCGTGCCCGCGTTCCCCATCAGGTGCAGCAGGTCGTGGTCGACGGGGCAGACCGAGCCCGTCGACATGCTGCAGCGGGTCTCGATCTCCAACCGGCTCATGCGTGCGGAGGGGCCTCTGCGTGCGGAGAAGACCACGTGGTCGGCGGGGCCGAAGTAGCGCACCGCGCCCCACTCGGTGGAGCCGTGGTCGTGGATGGCGCTGTAGTCGCCAGGGAGCCAGGACATCACCATCAGCTCGAAGCGGGCGCCGCGGGCGACGAGCCGGCGGCCGTAGCTGTCCCGGACCGGGTGCCGGAAGTCCGACCAGGCGAGGAGGTCCTCCGCCTCGAGCTCGGCCTCGTCGAGGATCCGGGCGGCGACGTCGGGCGTCAGCCTGCGAGCGTCCCCGACCCTCGCGAGCAGCGCGTCGAGACCGGGCCCGGCCGAGGCGGAAGAGCGATCGGGAGCGGCGAGAGCATGCGCATTCACGTTCGGAATCACTCCTGGCTCGAGGGGACGTCCGCCTCGAGGGGCAGCAGCCGCTGCATGATGACGACGTCGTGCAGGATGCCGTTCAGCCTGCCGATGTTCCGCTGGCTACCCACGCTCTCGAAGCCCCGCCGCGCGTGGAACCGGATGCTCCGCTCGTTCACCGCCATGATCTTCGCGACCAGGTGGCCGTAGCCGAGCTGCGCCGCGCGCGCGACGACGGCGTCGAGCAGGGCCGAGCCGATGCCGCGGCCGTGCTCCGCGTCGAGGACGTAGAGGGAGGTCTCGCAGGCGATCGCGTAGCCGGGTCGATCGCTGTAGCGCTTGACGATGCCCCAGCCGACGACGGTGTCGGGCCCCTCGGCCACCAGCAGCGCTTCGCGCGCGGAGAGACCGGAGAGCGTCTTCTCGAAGCTCGCGCCCGTGACGGGCTCGGTGTCCATGGTGGCGAGGCCGGAGCGGATCGCCTCGTTGTAGATCCGCGCGATGGCGTCGCAGTCCGCTGCGGTCGCTTCGCGCACGACGGGGCGACGGCTCTCCACACCGTGTCGATCCGCCGCAGAGAAACGCAACGCGCCGGGATCGGAGGGATGCTGGGCCAACGCGCTCATTCTACACCTCCATCTGCTCCGAACCCGGACATCCCGTGTGGGGTCGGGCCTCCTGGTCCCGAGATCGGGTCCGACACACCCTTTGGATATCCCCCACGCCCTCAGGTTACGCGCCGGGTCCCGCAACGGGTTACACGCCGGCGCGGGCGGGCTGCACGGACCGGGCTCGCTGCGCGCTCGCCGCTTCGCGGCGCGGGCTTCCGCGGCGTTGGCCGACCCGTCTCGGGTCAGCCTCCTAGTGTGGGCTGACGACCTCCCCCTGGCGGTAGTCGAGGGGAGGCTCCCGGTCGCCGAGCAGCGGGCGGTAGCGGAACTCCGGGCCGCGCCGCCGCTCGAGCTCCTCCCGCGCCCGGGCGACGATCTCGGGGTCGCGCAGCAGGTCGCGCGCGGTCAGTGCGAGCACCTGCGCCGCGATCCGCACACCCGCGTCCCCCACCGGGGATCCGCTGGCCGCCACCGCCTGCCAGGAGTGGGCGGCCGTGCCCGGCACCCAGGTGGCGACGCGCAGCCCCGCCGTGGGAACGACCCAGCTGACGTCCCCCACGTCCGAGGACGCCTTCCACAGCTCGGGCGCATAGGGGCGGATCTCGGCCTCGGATCCCGGCGGAGGCGCGTCGGCGGGCAGGCTCGCACGCAGCTCCGCCGCGAAGCGGCGCTCGGCCTCGCCCCAGCGCGGACCCCCTACGCGGCGCAGATGCGCATCCACCCGGCGCGCCAGCGTCTCGTTCGGAAGGATGCTGTGGTTGCCGTGAACGATCTCGGATTCGACGCGGGTTCCCGTCCCCTGCGCCGCACCCCGGGCGGCGGCGTCCACGCGCGCCCAGATGCGGTCGAGCACCTCGGGATCGGGGTGGCGCACGTAGTAGAAGACCTCGGCGCGTTCGGGCACCACGTTGGGCGCGCTTCCCCCTTCCGTGATCACGTAGTGGATGCGGGAGCTCTCGGGAACGTGCTCGCGCAGCAGGTTCACCATGTGGTTCATGGCCTCGACGCCGTCCAGGGCAGAGCGTCCGCGCTCCGGCGCCGACGCGGCGTGGGCCGCCTCGCCATGGAACCGGAACTTCGCGGACTTGTTGGCGAGCGTCGCGAACGGGCTGGCGTCGTTGCGGTCGGAGGGGTGCCAGTGCAGGACCGCGTCCACGTCGTCGAAGAGGCCGGCCCGCACCATGTAGACCTTCCCCGAGCCCCCCTCCTCCGCCGGCGTTCCGTAGAGCCGCAACGTGCCGGAGAGGCCGGACTCCTCGAGCCAGCTGCGAACGGCGATGGCCGCGCTCACCGAGCCGGCGCCGAACAGGTTGTGCCCACACGCGTGCCCGGGCCCGGAATCGAGCAGCGGCTCGCGACGGGGCGATGCCGCCTGGGAGAGGCCCGGCAGGGCATCGTACTCGGCCAGGATGACCACGACGGGCCGGCCGCCGCCCGCGCTCGCGACGAAGGCGGTGGGCAGCCCGGCCACACCGGCCTCGACCGCGAAGCCCGCGCGGCGCAGCTCCTCCTGGAGCAGCGCCGCGCTGCGCTGCTCCCGGTAGCCGAGCTCCGCGTAGCGCCACAGCTGGCTCGCGATCTCCCAGGTGCGCGCCTGTCGGGCCCTCACGAGCGACGCGACGTCCGGCTCGGCTCCCGCCGGCCTCGGCGCGAACGCAATCGGCAGAAGCCCGCCCAGCGCCAGGGAGAGTGAGAGCCGCAGCGCAGGCGCCAGAACGAGCGCGAGTCGGCCACGCCGCATGAGACGTACCCCTGATCCTGATTCGAAGAGAATCCGAGGCTACGCCGCCTTGGGCAGGGCTTCCAGGATCCTGGTGATCCGCTCCTGCGTTTCCGGTGCCGCGGCTCTCCTCGGCAGATCGCTCGTTCCGGGTCGCAGGCACGCGCGCCGGTCGTCAGGCGCGCCGGTTCATGAAGACCTTCTGATCCGCAAGCTGCTCGCTTCGAACACGCTGCACGCATTCGCGCTGGTCCATGAGCTCCTGGTGGGCTCCTGCGCCACGCATTCCTCCCAGCATGCTCTCTCCATAGATCGCCCTGGTGGCGATCGAGATCGGTGGAAAGTGAAACGCGACACTGAAATCCGCGAGCGTGAGCTCGGGTCCGGCGACGTAGGGCTCGAAGCGAGCGAGTTCGGTGAAGCCGGCGATTCCCTGGGCGAGCAGCGGTCGCACGGCCTCCTTGGTCTCGTTGCTCACCCTCCCCTTCGAGCTGAAGACCTCCGGGTACAGCCGGTGAGCCGGCCACTCGAGGTAGAGATCGACCACCTCCATCAGTTCTCGAACGCGTGCCCTGTTTAGCGGATCCGATGGCAGGAGTGCTACCTGCGGATGGACCTCTTCGAGGTAGTCGAGGATGACTTTGGATTCGCCGAGAAAGCTGCCGTCCTCGAGCTCCAGGCACGGGAACCTGCCGGTCGGGTTCTTGGCTCGATAGGAGTCGTCTGCAGGCGGGTAACTCGAGACCTCCTCGAAGTCGACACGCTTCTCCAAGAGAACGACCTTGACGAGGCTGTGATAGTTGCTGAACGCGAAGCCGTGGAGCCGGAGCATTGCGCTTCCTCCTACCGGGACATGTACCCGGGCCATGTACCGGGCCATGGGTTCTCGGGTCGACCCTACGAGAAGATGCTTCCGGGCGGGAACTCCGGAGCCCACGATTCCAGAGGAGTCCTCGTGGCGCGAGCCGTAAACGAGACGAATCGATAGAACCCCGCGATCAGCAGCAGCTCCAGAATCTGGGATACTGTCCATCGCTTCATGAGTTCAGCCCAGAGATCATCCGAGATGTCGACGAAGTCCTCGAACTCGTCGACCAGGCGCAGCAGCAGGTGCTCCTTCTCCGACCACGAGGGATCGTCTGTCGCCAAGCACGCTGTTGCCTCGATCGTTGGCTCAGGTAGACCCGAGCGCGGCGAGTAACCAGCTGCGTGAACGCCCCACTCGTACTCTGCCCCTGTCTTCGCACAGATGCGTAGGATGATGAGCTCTCGGTCCGCAGCCTCGACGTCCCCGTCGTTCAATAGAAAGGCACCCGTCGGACCGATCGCCTGGCCGAGCCTCGGGTGCCGCGCCCAGACGCGGAAGATGCTCAACGGTTCCGAGTCCCTCCAACGAGGGCTCGCGCGCTTCAGCGCTTCTTCGACGTCAGGGGGATAGGGAGGCGAGATGGGCTGCACGCGGGGAGTCGACCGGGTCTTGCGCATCGGCGAACCTCCGTTGACGAGATCCTACGCTATCAAATCTATATCATGCAACAATAACGAAAGCATTGGGGAAAGCGGAGTGGCAACGCCGAAGCCGAGCCAGAGAGTCAGGGGCTCCACTACCGGTCGTCCGATCATGGCGCTTCTGGACCTCCTTGGACGCCGGTGGAGCCTCCGGATTGGTTGGGAGCTCCGCGAAGGGCCGCTGCCATTTCGCGAGCTTCAGCGTCGGGCAGGAATGCCGTCACCCAACATACTCACGACGAGACTCCGCGAGGCAATCGATGCCAATCTGATCGAGAAGCACCCGGATGGTCGCTACGCCCTCACGAGTCAAGGCCTCTTGCTTCAGAAGCTGATGGAGCCTCTAGACGACTGGGCGAAAGGGTGGGCGCGTGATCTGGCTCGGCGAAAGGGCAAGGGCTCGTGACCCTGCAGCCCAGGATTCCCCGTTCCCACACCCAGGAATGAGGTGCGGACGGACCCGCAACAGCACTGGAATCACGGGTCGGGCCGGAGGCCGGTCCCTCGAACCCGGGCGCTTTCCCTGTACTTTCCCTACGTACCAGGGGATTCATCCCAGAGACGGGTTCGCCCTCGCCTGCTTGCTCCAGGGAGGTTCCGCGATGCAAGGGCAGCCGCGGCGCGCACGGAAGGCTCGCGCCGCGATCCTCTCGGCTCTCTGGCTGCTGGCCGCGTGTGCGGCGCCGGCGCCCCCGCCTCTCAGCCGGAATCCCGATGCACTCTCCGACGAGGAGATCGAGAGGCGCATCGCGTTCATCGAGGAGCGGCTCG
>JAAUYK010057619.1_pt1 | contig 16509 bp, 13 predicted proteins | sample 7278021 | NCBI WGS metagenome assembly JAAUYK01 (sample SAMN14350223, study PRJNA611818) | marine sediment metagenome | isolation source: surface marine sediment (1.8m) | place: French Polynesia: Moorea | collected 2018-08
CGAAGGTTGCCCTCGAGGATGATGCGCTTCCTCTCGATCGAGGTATCGGCGATCGGCACGGCGGACAGCAGCGCTTCGGTGTAGGGGTGATAGGGCGGGCTGAAGACCTCGTCGGTGGCACCCTGCTCCACGATGTGCCCCAGGTACATGACCACCACGCGGTCCGCGAGATAGCGGACCAGCGAGAGGTCGTGACTGATGAAGAGCAGCGTGGTGCGGTAGGTCCGCTGAATGTCCATCAGCAGTCCGGTGACCGCCGCCTGCACCGAGACGTCGAGCGCCGACACCGGCTCGTCGGCGACAACCATGGAGGGATGGCCGGCGAAGGCGCGCGCAATGCCGACCCGCTGCTTCTGGCCGCCGGAAAGCTGGCGCGGTCGGCGCCGGGCGAACTCACGGGGCAGCTTGACGAGATCCAGCAGCTCCATGACCCGGCCCTCGATCTTGGCGGGCTCGCTCTCGACGCCGAACTTCTTGATGACGCGGGCCAGCTGGGACCCGACCGAGTGGCTCGGATTGAGGGTGTCGAAGGGGTTCTGGAAAACCATCTGCACCGAGCCGATCTGCTCGGGCTTGCGCCGCTTGACCGGGTAATCCGAGACGTCGTCGCCCTTGAAGATGACCTGGCCGTCGGTTGCTGTCTCGAGGCCCATGAGCACCTTGGCGAAGGTCGACTTGCCGCAGCCGGACTCGCCGACGATCGCCACGGTTTGGGACTCCCGGGCGTCGAAGGAGATGCTCTCGTTGGCCTTGACGTACTTGACCCGTTCGCCCTTGATCATGGCCAGGATCGAGTTGTCGTGCAGCTCGTAGTACTTGCGCATCTTGTTGATCTCGAGGATCCGCTGGCCTGGCGTGATGGCCTCGCCGGACAGGCCCTCCGGGCGGTAGGCGTCCCAGTCGATGTCGCCCCAGCGCCGGCAGCGGACCCGGTGACCCGTCTCCTCGGGCACGTCCTGCATCTCGATCATGCCGACGTCGCACTTGCCCTCGATGAAGTGATCGCAGCGGGGCCCGAAGTAGCAACCGGGCGGCCGCTCGTGGGGCAAGGGCAGCTGGCCTCGAATCGGCACCAGGGGATGGGCCGTCTTGTCAGTGCCGGGCAACGGAATCGCGCTGAACAGCCCCTTGGTGTAGGGGTGGCGCATCTTGTCGAAGACTTCCTTCACCGTCCCCTGCTCGACCACCTGGCCCGAGTACATAACGTTGATGCGATCGCAGGTCTCGAGGATCAGGCCGAGGTTGTGGGAAATGTAGACCATCGAGGTGTTGAACTTCTCGGCGATCTCCGCGATCAGCTCGATGATGCCGGCTTCGACCGTGACATCGAGCGCCGTGGTCGGCTCGTCGAGCAGCAGCAGCGAGGGGTTGGAGAGCAGCGCCATGGCGATCACCACACGCTGCTGCTGGCCGCCCGAGACCTGGTGGGGATAGGAGCTCAAAACCCGCTCGGGGTCGGGCAGGTGCACGTCGGCCAGGACTTTCTTGGCCCGTTCGTAGGCCTCCTCCTCGCTCACATTCTCGTGGCAGAGCGGCACCTCCATCAGCTGCCTGCTGATCGGCATGCTGGGATTCAGCGAGGCCATGGGTTCCTGGTAGACCATGGCGATCTCGTTGCCGCGAAGATGGCGCAGCTCTTCCTCGCTGAGCTCGGCGAGATTGCGACCCTTGTAGATAATCTCGCCGCCGACGATGCCGCCGTTGTTGCCCATGTACTGCATGATCGCCATCGCGACCGTCGACTTGCCGCAGCCCGACTCGCCGACCAACCCGACGCTCTCGCCCTGATGCAGGGTCAGGTCGAAATCGACCACCGCCGGTATCTCACCCGCCCGCGTGAAATAGGAGATGCTGAGGTTCCGGCACTCCAGGATCGGACCGTCGTACTCCTTGACGCTTGCCGACATGATTGCCTCCCTAGTCTCGCAGCGAGATCTCGCGCAGGCCGTCGGCCAGCAGGTTGAAGCCCAGCACCAGCGACGAGATCGCGATGCAGGGGAACAGGGACATGTGCGGGAACACCATGGCCATCTGGCGGGTCTCGTTGATCATGCCGCCCCAGTCCGGATCCGGCGGTGGCAGGCCGAGGCCGAGGAAGCCGAGCACGCCGATCGTGATGATCACGTAGCCTAAGCGCAGGCAGACATCGACGATCAAGGGTCCACGGGCGTTGGGCAGGATCTCCACAAGCATGATGCGCCAGGCGGACTCGCCGCGGGTCTCCGCTGCGAAGACGTACTCCCGGCTGCGCAGGTCGAGCACGAGTCCGCGTACGATACGCATGATTCCGGGCCCCGAGGCGAAGGTTACGGCGACCATGATGTTGGCCGCCGAGGCCCCGACCGTGGCGATGATGATGACGTAGAGCACGAGGACTGGGAACGAGAGAATCACATTGGCGATGAACGAGAGGACCTCGTCGGTCAGGCCGCCGACGTATCCAGCCGCGAGGCCCATGGGTATGCCGACCGCATAGGCGCAGATCGTCGCCAGAATGCCGAAAATGAGAACGCGGCGCGCGCCGTGCATGATTCGGCTCAGGATGTCCCGGCCGATATGGTCGGTGCCGAGCCAGAAGGTCCCGCAGTCGAACTGGCCGGGTGTCTCGAGCGGCGTACAGACGTCCTGCACCTTCTGGCCGCCCATGGACTGGTTCCCGTTGAGGATCGCCGGAGTCATGATTTTCTGCAGCGGCTTCAAGGTCGCCAGGGGATCGAAGGGCGCCAGCACGTCGGCGCCCACGGCGATGAACACCCAGAAGCCGATGATGCCCGCGCCGATCATGCCGACGCCGCTCTCGCGCAGCAGAACCAGGCTCTTGATGGCCCTCAGCAGCGCCGATTCGCGTCGGGGAAGATCCAGTGCCGTCTCTGCCATGGTCCGGCCCCCCTAGCTGAAGCGAATGCGCGGATTGAGGTAGGTGTACCCCACGTCCGCGATCGTCTGGGTCATCACCGCAACAAAGACCGCCACCATCGTGCAGGCCTCGATCAGGTAGATGTCCTGATTGAGTGACGCCTCCAGGAGAAGGGCTCCGAACCCTTTGTAGGCGAAGAAGTACTCGACCACGATCACGCCCGACAGCAGCCAGTTGATCTGCAGCATGATGACGGTGAAGGGCGCGATCAGGGCGTTGCGCAGCGCGTGCTTGAGGATGACTTCCTTGTAGGGCAGCCCCTTGAGGACGGCGGTGCGGATGTAATGGGTCGTCATGACCTCGGCCATTGAGGCCCTGGTCATGCGGGTGACGTAGCCGAAGTCGTACAGGACCAGGACCATGACCGGCAGGATGAGTTGTCTTATGTCGAACCCGTCGGTCATCCCGCTGGTGCCTGGAAGCAGGTCCAGGTAGAAGACGAAGAACGCCGACAGCAGCACCGCGCTGGCGAATTCCGGTATCGAGGTGGTTATGATCGAGGTGACCGATATGGTCCGGTCAAGCCCCGAGCCCTCGCGCATCCCGGCCAGCACCCCGAGACAGAGGGACAAGGGGACGACCACCCCCAGGGTCGCCGCCGCCAGGATCGCCGTGTTGCCGAGCCGAGGCCAGAGCACCACGCTGACCTCTTCCTTGAAGCGTATGGAGCGCCCGAACTCACCGATCGAGAAGTTGCCGAGCCAGCGCAGGTAGCGTGTCGCGAAGGGATCGTTGTAGCCGTTCTTCTCAAGCCAGATCTGCCGCTGCTCGTCCGAGGAATAGGGACCGAGAACCTTGGTCGCGACGCTTTCCTTGTCGATTTCGAGCAACAGAAACAGGAGGATCGACACCACCACCATGGTCAGGACCGTGGTGCCGAGGCGCCTCATCACGAAAACCAACATGGCTTGCCGCCCTTTCTGATTGTCCCCCGGCGCCGCGCAGCGCGCTCGTTTCTCGGCGCGCGAACCACGGCTCCCTGTTCAGAATTTCATTGAACCACCGTGTCCTGGCATCAAGTCAACCAAATTTTGTTGAACTGGTGGTAGAGCGTGGGGTGCATCTCGTAGCCGCGCACCCTCTTGGTGGTCGCCGAAAAGACCGCCCGCCAAAGGGGCTGGGCGATGACGGCATCGTTCTGCAGGATCGACTGGACCTTTTCCATCGCCCGGCGCCGTTCGTCGGCGTCGAGGATGCCGCCGGCAACATCGAGAGCGGCATCGAATTCCGGATTCGCGTAGTCGCTCTCGTTCCAGGGCACGCCCGAGCGGTAGCCCAGGTTGAGCACCATCACGCCCAGCGGCCGGTGGGTCCAGGCGGTAAAGCCGAAGGGCGTCTTGTCCCAGACCTCCCAGTAGCGCGCGCCCGGCAGGATATTGAGGTCGAGATCGATTCCCGAGGGCGCCAACTGCTCCTTGAAGGCCTGCATGGCGGCCGCGTGCCAGGGGTAGGACCCGTCGAGGTCGATGTTGAGCTTCATGCCCCTCGCGTGGCCGGACTCGGTGAGCAGCGCCTTGGCCTTTTCGTGGTCCTGGACCAGCGGCGGCAGCTCGAAGTACTCCGGATGGATCGGCGCCACGTGGTGGTTCTCGCCGGCCGCGCCGCGCCCGCGATAGGCGAGGTCGAGGATCGCCTTGTGGTCCATACAGGCGGCAACCGCCTGGCGCACGCGCCGGTCCATGAAGGGCTTGGTCGTGACCCGCATGCGCGCCACGGCGGTCTGGGCCGTGACCGCCTGGTGCAGCACCGCGTCGGCCAAGCGCTCGACCTGGTCGGTGACTTCGTTCGCCACCTCGTGGATCATGTCGACCTGGTCGGACGCCAGCGCGGCGATCTCCGCCGCCGGTTCGTCGCCGTGGTCGATGTAGAGGATCTCGTCGAGGAAGACCTCTCCGCCCCAATAAGGCTCGGGCCGGCGACGCAGAACACAGCGCTCGCCGACCGAGAGCTCGGCCAGGGTGAAGGGGCCGGTGCCGACCGGGTTGGCGGCGAAATCGCCGCCCTCCTCGCCAAAGCGCCGATGCACGATGGCGGTCGGATAGTTGTAGAGATTCTCGGGAATTGAGAGCACCGGCGCGTTCAGGTTCAAGCGAACCGTGTAGGGCCCGAGCTTTTCGACCGCCCCGCCGACCATCCGCCGCTCGGTGACCGGGTTTCCCTGGGCATCGATCTTGCCGGTTTCGACCTCCTCGGTCATCTGGGCGAAGAGGCCGAGGTTGGACGACCCCGTCGCGGGGTCGAGCCAGCGTTCGAAGTTGTAGACGACGTCGTCGGCGTTGAACTCGTCGCCGTTCGACCAGCGGATCCCCTCGCGCAGCTTGAAGGTCCAGGTCTTGAGGTCGTCGGAGGCCTCCCAGCCTTCCGCCAGGTACGGCCGGGTGATGTTGTCGGGCCCGGTGATCGTCAGATATTCGAGAATATGGCGCGTCTGATTGGACATCTGGGTCCAATCGTAGGTCGCCGGATCGTCCATGCGCTGCACCCGCATGGAGCAGCGCAAGCGTCCCCCGCTCTTGGGCGCCTCGGCCGCCTGGGCCCGGGGCACGAGACCGTCGCCGATGATCTGGGCCGCCGCCTGGTAGGCGGCCGTCGCGGATACGCCGAGCAGGGTCGCCGTACGCAGGAACTCGCGCCGATCGATCCGCTCGCGCCGCAAGGCTTCGCAGAGCTCGGGAAGATAGGGGTGGCCCTTCCTGCCGGCTGTGCTGGAGAAGCCCTTTGACATTACCTCGCCTTTCGGACGCCGCTGCCCCGGTCTTCCCGCTCGCCGCCGCGCGTGGCGTTATGCAACCGGCGACGGTAAGTTCGAGCGCGGGTTCGCCCTGGTCAATGGAAGGTCGCGCCGATGCCGGCGCCCCCGCCCATGCTCGCCACGTACCATGCTACGCCGGCGGAGCGGGCTAAATCCCTTTGCCGTCCCCGTCCCTGCTCGAATTGGCGCAAGCTTAGCAAACTTCCGGAGGCGGCGTCACGCCTCCGTTTGCGCGGCATTCGGCCGAGCCGAGGCCCGGTCCGGCTCAGGCGAATTCCGTGACGACGTGCACCTCGCTCTCCAGGCTTCGGTGCACCGGACACTTGTCGGCGATCTCCAGCAGCCGGGCGCGCTGGGCTTCGTCGAGCGGCCCCTCAAGAAGGATCTTGCGCTCGATGCGGTCGATCCTCCCCCCCACGGTCTCACACTCGGCGCAGTCCTTCGCGTGAATCTTCTCGTGGCTCAGGGTTACGGTGACCCGTTCGACGGGCCAGCCCTTGCGTTCCGCGTACATGCGTATCGTCATCGACGTACAGGCGCCCAGTCCGGCCACCAGCAGGCCATAGGGCGTGGGGCCGGTGTCGTCGCCACCTAAGCTCTTCGGCTCGTCCGCCCGCAGCCCGTGCGGCCCGTCCGCGATATGCTGCGAGAAACGGCCCTCGCCGGTCTCCCGGACCACCACGGTGCCCTCGGCCGCCTTCAGCGCCGGCAAGGCCTCGGCGCCGCCGACGTAGCGGCCGACCCAGGCGGCCAGGACCTCGGCGACGTAGATGGCATCGGCCTTGCGGGTCAGGAGATGGTCGGCGTCATCGAGCGAAACGAAGCTCTTCGGGTGCTTGGCGGCAAGGAAGATCTTACTGGCGTTCTCGATGCCGACCGTCTCGTCCCGCGGCGCGTGGAACACCATTAGCGCCTTGCGCAGGCCGGCGATCTCCGTCTCGAGCTTGCGGCCGGCGATATCCTCCAAGAACTGCCTCTTGATGCGGAAAGGCCGCCCGGCCAGCAGCACCTCGGCCTCGCCGGCCGCCTCGATCTCCGGCCGCGCCGCCTGGAACAGGTGTCCCACGTGCTCCGGCTCGGCCGGCGCTCCGACCGTGGCGACCGCGACGGCCTCGGGAACCTGCGAGGCCGCGGCGAGCACCGCCGCGCCGCCGAGGCTGTGTCCGATCAGGATCTTGGGCGCCTCGAGATTCTCCCGCAGGTAGTCCGCGGCCTTCACGAGATCGCCGACGTTCGAGGAAAAGTTGGTGTTCGCGAACTCGCCGTCGCTATGGCCCAGCCCGGTGAAATCGAAGCGCAGGACCGCGATGCCGGCCTCCGCCAGACCGGCGGCAATTCGCGACGCCGCGAAGATGTCCTTCGTGCAGGTGAAGCAGTGCGCAAAGAGCGCATAGGCGCGCGGCTCGCCACTGGGCTTGTCGAGGCGCGCCGCGAGCTGGACGCCCTGGGTTCCGGAAAAGCTCAGCTTCTCGCTCGTGATGGCCATGGCCTCACTCTCCAGCGTTGCTCATCAAACGACCCGTCCATGCCACGGACCCCTGGCCGAGGCAAGCGCGCCCGGCCCGCGTTTCGGGGGTTGGCGCGGATCGCCTTGAATTGGGATCACACCGTGGTTCTATTTGGCCGTGATCTGCTTTAGGTCGTGCGGCGCGACCTGGATAAGGGGTACGAGCCCGAGACCCGAACCGGAAGCCAGTATGGGGATGCGCGATGACCGGAGACGATTCAGAACCGCCCTACGAGATCCTCGAGAGGACCACCCGCTATAGCGGACGGTTTGAGATCGTCCTCTACAGATTTCGCCATCGACGCTTCGACGGCGGCTGGTCGCGGCCAATCCACCGGGAGGTCTTCGAGCGTGGGCATGCAGCGGCGGTGCTGCCCTACGATCCCGGCCGCGACCGGGTCGTCCTGATCGAGCAGTTCCGGCCCGGGGCCCTCGCCGCCGACCTCAACCCCTGGCTGACCGAGGTGGTGGCCGGAATCATTGATCCCGGCGAGACCGCCGAGGGGGTGGTGCGCCGCGAGGCGGTCGAGGAGGCCGGCTGCCGGATCGGCGCGCTGGAGCGGATCGGCAGCTTCCTGATGACTCCGGGCGGCTGTTCCGAGACCGTGACCATGTACTGCGGCCGGGTCGATTCAGAGGGCGTGGGAGGCATTCACGGCCTGGACGAGGAGGACGAGGACATCCGGGTCACGACGGTGCCAACCGACGAGGCGCTCGACCGCCTGGCGGCCGGCGAGATCGTCAACTGCACCACGGTGCTCTGCCTGCAATGGCTGGCGCTGAACCGCGACCGTCTGCGTGAGCAGTGGGCCTAGAGCGGATCGTCTGCGCGCATCCCTTCTTGATCCGCAGAGCGCCTCAAGTGCCGCCATCTGCCGTCGCCCGCACGCGTCGTAGCCAGGAGAAATACGGGCTGGCGGCTTGTAATCGCCGGGCCCGCGCGGCTAGTCTTTCGCTCGTTTCAGGCCCCAGAGGATTTACCGCATGCTGGTTCGCGACGGATTTGCGGAAACCGTCGGCAATACGCCGCTGATCAAGCTGCGCCGAGCCTCCGAGGAAACCGGCTGCACCATCCTGGGCAAGGCCGAGTTTCTGAACCCGGGCAGCTCGGTGAAGGACCGGGCGGCTAAGTTCATCATTCTCGATGCCGAGGAACGCGGCCTTCTGGCGTCCGGGGGCACCGTGGTCGAAGGGACCGCCGGCAACACCGGGATCGGCCTCGCCCTGATGGGCAACTCCCGCGGCTACAAGACCGTGATCGTGATCCCCGAGACCCAGAGCCAGGAGAAGAAGGACATGCTCCGCATCTGCGGGGCCGAGCTCAGGGAGGTTCCCGCGGTCCCCTACAAGGACCCGAACAACTACGTGCATGTCGCGGCCAGACTCGCCGAGGAGCTGGGGGCGAAGTCTTCGGGCGGCGTGGTCTACGCCAATCAATGGGACAACACGGCCAACCGCCGTGCCCACTACGAAGGCACGGGCCCGGAGATTTGGGAGCAGACCGACGGCACGGTCGACGGCTTCATCTGCGCCATCGGCACCGGCGGAACCCTGACCGGGACCGCCATGGCACTGCGCGAGCGCAAGAAAGACATCGTGATCGGCCTCGCCGATCCCGAGGGCGCGGCCATGTACAGCTACTACACCACGGGGGAGCTGAAATCGTCGGGCAGTTCGATCACCGAGGGGATCGGCCAGGGCCGGATCACCGGAAACCTCGAAGGTCTCGAGGTCGATGAGCCCTTCCAGATCGAGGACCGGGAGCTGCTGCCGGTCTGTTATCGCCTGCTCAAGGAGGAAGGGCTCTGCCTGGGCAGTTCGAGCGGAATCAACGTTGCCGGCGCCATTCGACTGGCGAAGAAGCTGGGACCCGGGCATACGATCGCGACGATCCTCTGCGACCTGGGCACGCGCTACCAGAGCAAGCTGTTCAACCCCGCCTTCCTGAAGGAAAAGGGCCTGCCCCAGCCCGATTGGCTGGTCTGAGGATACGATCGGAATGAACGAGATCTTTCGCCAAGATTCTTACCAGCGGCAGTGCGTCGCCAAGGTCACGGCCTCTGGCGACGACGGCATCGAGCTGGACCAGACAGTGTTCTACCCCATGGGCGGCGGCCAGCCGGGGGACACCGGCCACCTGAGCTGGCCCGGCGGCGAAGTCGCCATCGTCGACACCCGGAAAGGCCCGGCGCCCGGCACCATCGTTCACCTGCCCGAGCCCGGTGCGGCGCTGCCGCCGCCAGGAACCGAGGTCGAGGCGGCGATCGACTGGGAACGGCGGCACCGCCTGATGCGCATGCACACCTGCCTGCACCTGCTGTGCGCCGCGGTGCCCGGCGAGGTGACCGGCGGCCAGATCAGCGACGGCAAGGGCCGCCTGGATTTCAACCTGCCCGATACCAAGGTCGACAAGGAAGAGCTGACCGCGACGCTCAACCGCCTGGTCGAAGAGGACCATCCGGTCGAGCCCCGCTGGATCAGCGACCAGGAACTCGAGACCAATCCCCAACTGGTCCGCACCATGTCGGTCAAGCCGCCCATGGGCCAGGGCCAAGTCAGGGTGCTGGATATCGCCGGCGTCGATCTGCAGCCCTGCGGCGGCACCCACGTGCGCCGCACCGCCGAGATCGGCCGGGTCCGGGTAAGCAAGATAGAGAGCAAAGGCCGGCAGAACCGGCGCATCAACATCGTGTTCGACTAGAGGGGAGCAACCTAGACGCGCCATGGCATCCTTCGACAACGACGCCGTCGTCAGCACCGAGTGGCTGGCTTCCCATCTCGACGCGCCCGATGTGCACGTCGTCGACGCCAGCTACTACCTGCCGCACGAGGGGCTCGATGCCGGGCAAGAGTTCGCCCTGCACCATATTCCCGGCGCGGTGTTTTTCGACATCGACGAGATCGCCGACAGCCGCACCGACCTGCCCCACATGGTGCCGCCCCCGGAGAAGTTCTCCTCGAGGGTACGCAAGCTCGGTCTCGGGGACGGGGTCCGGATCGTGGTCTACGACCAGCGAGGGATCTGGAGCGCGCCGCGGGTCTGGTGGACCTTCCGCTATTTCGGCCATAGCGACGTCGCGGTGCTGGACGGCGGCCTGGTGAAGTGGCTGGCCGAGGGCCGCCCCGTCGAGGAGGGCCCCACCCGCCCGGTGGAGCGGCACTTCACGCCGCGCGTCAACAGCTTTCTGCTGCGCGATCGGGAACAGATGATGGCCAATATCGCGAGCCGCCGCGAACAGGTTCTCGACGCCCGCAGCCAGGGGCGCTTCGAGGGCAGCGCCGCGGAGCTCTGGCCCGGTCGGCGCGCCGGCCGTATCCCCGGCAGCCTCAACCTTCCTTACGACCGCCTGCTCGACCGCGAGAGCCAGACGCTCAAGCCCGCCGCGGAACTGCGCAGCGAGATCGAGGCGGCCGGGATCGACATGTCCAAGCCCGTGGTGACCACCTGCGGCTCCGGGGTCACGGCGGCGATCCTCGCGCTCGGCTTGCACGTCGCCGGACACCGGGATGTCGCCCTCTACGACGGCTCCTGGGCCGAATGGGGCTTGCCGGGCGAGACGCCGGTGGAAAGCGGACCGGCCGGGTAAGCCATGGCGACCCGCGAGCCCGGGCACGGCAAGCTCACGATCCGGACGATCAAGCCGAAGGATCGTGACGCCGTGGTAGCGCTCTGGCAGGACTGCGGCCTGATCACGTCGTGGAACGATCCGCACCAGGATCTCGAGTTTTTCGAGCAGACGACGACCGCCGAGGTCTTTGTCGGCGAGGACAACGGCCGGATCGTGGCCACCGTGGCGGCGGGCTTCGACGGTCACCGCGGCTGGGTCTACTATCTGGGTGTCCACCCGGCCAAGCGGAGCGCCGGCTACGGCTCGGCCATCATGCGCCGGGCCGAGAGCTGGCTGAGCGAGCGGGGTGTGGCCAAGGTGCAGCTCATGGTGCGGGAACGCAATCTCGCCGTGAAAAACTTCTACGCCGCGCTGGGCTATCAGCCCAACCGCTGCCATCTTATGCAGCGTTGGCTCGACGGGCGGGACGCGCCCGGTATCGAAACGGACCGCGACGACGGCAAGCTGGAAGTGACGGTCACCTATCTCGAGATGACACGGCGGCCGCCGCATCCCCACGTCTCGCCGCCCCAGGGCATGAAGCTGTCCCTGATCCGCGCGCATCGGCCGACGGTTCCCTTCTACCGCTTCCTCTATGACACCGTGGGCGAGCCTTGGCTGTGGTACGAGCGGCGCCAGCTCGACGACGAGGCCCTGGCGCGCCTCGTCCAGGACGACCAGCTCGAGGTCTACGTGCTCTACGCCGACGGCGTCCCGGCCGGCTTCGCCGAGCTCGACCGCACCGCGCCGCCGGATATCGATCTCGCGTTCTTCGGACTGATGCCGGACTTCATCGGTCGCGGCCTGGGCCGCTACCTGCTCACCTGGGCGATCGACACCGCCTGGAACTACGAGCCGGAGCGGCTGACGGTCAACACCTGCTCGCTCGACCACCGCATGGCGCTGCCGCTCTATCAACAGTGCGGATTCCAGCCCTACGACCAGATGGTCAAGGTCATTCCGGACCCCCGTCTCAACGGCCTGATCCTGGCCGAGGAGAAAATGCGCGGACCAATGGCGGGCGGATAGCGTCCCTCCTTCGGCTCACCGGAAAGGCGGCGCATGCAGCATGCCGCCGTCGAGCCAGAGGGCATTGGGACCGCGTTCCAATTTCAGGTCACTGCCGGAACCCAGATGGCGGTCATAGAGCTCGCCGTAGTTCCCAGCCGCGAGAATCGCCCGGAAGGCCCAGGCGTCGTCGAGGCCCAGGCCCGCGCCAAGACCCTCCACGGAACCGAGCAGCCGCTGGATCCGCGGGTCATCGTTGTGCCGGCGCAGGCGCTTGGCATTGGCGCTCGTGATCCCGAGCTCCTCCGCGGTGATCAAGGCGAAGAGGGTCCAGCGCACCAGGCTGAGCCACTCCCGGTCGCCGGCCGGCACCACCGGGCTCAGGGGCTCGAGCGAAAGCAGATCGGGCAGGATCTCATAGGCCGCCGGGTCGGGCAGCGCCTGCAGCCGTAGCAGGGCCAAAGAGAACCGGCCGGCGCTGATCGCCTGGCAACGCCCCTCGAGAAAGGCCGCAACGAGGCCCGCCCGGTCGCCGGACCCGAGCGGCGTCAGCGTGATCTCAGACACGGCCGCGAAGCGCTGCAGGGTCTCGTGGTGGCTCTCGTCGGCACCGATGCAGACCGTCGCACCGTCCAGGGCGAACGCGTTGACCAGGTTCGCCTTTCGGGCGACCAGCAAGCCCTGACCATCGATCAAGCTCTGGGTCGTGAACCGTGTGCCATGGTCGGTTCCGGGACGCGCCGGCGACGCCTCGTGCATCAGGAGGTCGAGCCGCCCCTCCCTCAGCGCACGCCGGCCCGACTCGCCTGATCGCGGGCTCAATTCCGTCCGGCCGCCCTCCCCCAGCACCGCGGCGGCCACCGCGCGGCAGAGGTCGACATCGAAACCGCGCCAGGTGCCGCCTTCGTTGCGCAGCGCCAGGCCGGGCAGCGGGGCCTGGAGGCCGCAACGCAGCACACCGGCCTCGCGGACGCGGTCGAACACCGCGCCGGCCGTGGCCGGGGAAGCGGGCAAGAGGGACCAGAGGAGCGCACCCGCCGCCGCGATCGGGCCGAGGCGCACCGCGGCCGCCCTAGAGCAGATCCGGATCCGCCTGAATCGCCAGAGGCGATCCATTAGACCCAAATTGATATCGAGCGGATTCACATGTTCTGCCGGAACCGTGAAGCGCTTCCGTCAAAACATGATCCGCTCTAGTGATGCAGGATCTGGCTCAGGAAAAGCTTGGTCCGATCGGACTGCGGGTTGTTGAAGAACTCCTCCGGCTCGTTCTGCTCGATGATCTCGCCGCCGTCCATGAAGATCACCCGGTTGGCCACCTTGCGGGCGAAGCCCATCTCGTGGGTCACGCAAAGCATGGTCATGCCGGATTCGGCGAGGCTGACCATCACGTCCAGCACCTCGGAGATCATCTCCGGGTCGAGCGCCGAGGTCGGCTCGTCGAACAGCATGATCCTCGGGTTCATACAGAGCGAGCGGGCGATCGCCACGCGCTGCTGCTGGCCGCCGGAGAGCTGGCCGGGATACTTGCCGGCCTGCTCGGGGATCTTCACCCGCTCCAGGTACTTCATGGCCGATTCCTCGGCCTCGGCCTTGGGCGTCTGGCGCACCCAGATCGGCGCCAGCGTGCAGTTCTCCAGGACAGTCAGGTGCGGGAAGAGGTTGAAGTGCTGAAACACCATGCCGACCTCGCGCCGGATCTCGGCGATGTTCTTGAGATCGTTCGTCAGCTCGATGTCGTCGACGATGATCTGACCCCTCTGGTGCTCCTCCAGGCGGTTGATGCAGCGGATCATGGTCGACTTGCCCGAGCCCGAGGGACCGCAGATGACGATCCGCTCGCCGCGCTGCACGGTCAGGTTGATGTCCTTCAGGACATGGAACTCGCCGTACCACTTGTGCATGCCGATGATGTGGATCGCGACCTCGTCGGAGATCTGCATGCCGCTCTGACCGTTGGCGGCGCCTGTCTGTGCTGTCTCAGCCATGCCCCTGTTCCCTCAGCGTTTGTGCCCGGTGTGCAGCTTCTTCTCGAGATAGATGCTGTAGCGCGACATGGCGAAGCAGGAGAGGAAGAAGAAGACCGCGATGAAGATGTAGATCTCGTTCGAGAGGCCCTGCCACTTGCTGTCCGCCAGGATCGCCTGGCTCAGGCCGATCGGATCGAGCAGGCCGATGACCACCACCAGGGTCGTATCCTTGTAGAGGCCGATGAAGGTGTTGACGATGCCCGGAATCGAGATCTTCAGCGCCTGGGGCAGAATGATCAGCCCAACCATCTTCCAGTAGTTCAGCCCCAGCGCCTGCGCGGCCTCGAACTGGCCTTTCGGAATGGCGGCCAGACCACCGCGCACGACCTCTGCGATGTAGGCCGCGGCGAAGAGCGTGACCATGATGAAGACCCGCAACAGCAGGTCGAAGTAGGTGCCCGGCGGCAGGAAGTAGTTGAGCAGTGTTGAGGCCACGAAGAGCAGCGTGATCAGGGGCACGCCGCGAATGAACTCGATGAAGCAGATACAAATGACCTTCAGAACCAGCAGGTCCGATCGCCTGCCGAGCGCGAGCAGGATGCCCAGCGGCAAGGAAAGAACGATGCCGGTAACACCGATGGTGACGGTGAGCATGAAGCCACCGAACTTGGCCGATTCCACCGGCTCCAGTCCAAACCCGCCCCATAACAGGACGAAGGCCAGCACCGGATAGAACAGCGAAAAGATCAGGCCGTATTTTCGGTGGGGCACCTTGTCGAACAGGACCGGGATCAGCGCGCAGATCAATAGAATGAAGGCGAGGTTGACCCGCCAGCGCTGCTCGACCGGATAGAAGCCGTAGATCAACTGGTCGAACCGGACGTAGATCAGGGCCCAGCACGCTCCGCTGCCGAGTTCGCGGCACTCGTTTCGGGAGCCGGCGTTGACCACCGCATCCAGAACCATCCACTGGAACATGCCCGGGATAATCAGGTAGAGCAGGTAGCAGCTGACCAGGGTCAACGCGATGTTGGTCGGCGTGGAAAAGAGATTGTCCTTCATCCACTTGACCACACCGGTCGTGGCCACCGGCGGCGGCAGGTCCGGGTGCGTGCCTGGGGCGTATTTGCCCGTCTCTTCAGCTTGAACCGCCATGACTAGCGCTCCACCAGCGCGACGCGCTTGTTGTACCAGTTCATCACGAGAGAGATCGAAAGCGAGATCAGCAGGTAGATGGAAAGCACGATGGACATGCATTCCAGAGCCCGACCGGTCTGATTTAGAGAGATTCCGCCGATCGTCGCCACGATGTCCATGTAGCCGATCACGATCGCCAAGGAGGAGTTCTTGGTCAGATTGAGATATTGGCTGATAAGCGGCGGAATGATGACCCTCAGGGCCTGCGGCAGGATCACCAGGCGCATGGTCCAGTTCGGCTTGATGCCGAGCGCATAGGACGCCTCGGTCTGGCCATGGCTGACTGACTGGATGCCGGCACGCACGATCTCGGCGATGAAGGCCGCCGTGTAGATCGAGAGCGCGAACCACAGCGCGATGAACTCCGGTATGATCGTCAGACCGCCGCGGAAATTGAAGCCCTTGAGCGCCGGCCAATCCAGGGTGATCGGCATGCCCGCCACGAAGAAGACCAGGATCGGCAAGAGGACGATAAGCCCCAGGTTGTTCGTGATGACCGGATAGATCTTGCCGGTGGCTTCCTGAACTTTCCTGGCGTAGCGCGCGAAGAAGACGGCGCCCGCGACCGCGACGACGAAGGCGATGACCACGGCCTCGAAGCCCGATTCGAAGATCGGCCGCGGGAGCGCGAAACCGCGATTGGACAGGAAGAAGCCCGAAGCCGGTTCGAGCGCCTGCCTGGGCTTGGGCAGCGAGTGAACGATGAGCCCGTACCACAACAGAATTTGCAGCACGAGCGGCACGTTGCGGGTGAATTCGACGTAGCAATAGACCAGTCGGCTGACCAACCAGTTATGCGACAACCTGAGAACGCCCGCTACGAAACCCAGGATCGTGGCGAGGACAATGCCGGCGATTGCGACGATACCGGTGTTCAGCAGGCCGACCAGCATCGCGCGCGAATGGCTGCTGCGCGAATCGTACTCGATCGGCCTCTGGTTGATGTCGTAGTTGGCCGGTTCCTCGAGGAAGCCGTATCCGGTTTCGACGCCCAACAGCTCGAGATTCCGGGCCGTGTTGTTGACGATGAAACCTAGGAACAGCAGAAGCGCGATCAACGCGATGATCTGGATGACCACTCCGCGCGAGCGCTTGTCCGTCCACAGGCTGGTGAGCCTGAATCCGGATGCTTCGACATTGATCGCCGACATGGCTCTTGGCGTCCTTCGCCTTGATTTCCGATAAGGGTGAAGAATGCCGGGACGTGCGGGACCTCCCCGGTCCGGCACGTCCACGGCATCAACACATTACCGGAAGGGCGGCGCGTAGATCAGGCCGCCGTCGGTCCACTGCGCGTTCAGGCCGCGCTCGAGGCCGATCGGAGTCTTCGTGCCGATGTACTGCTCGAAGATCTCGCCGTAGTTGCCGACCTGGGAGAGCACCTGGACCGCCCAGTCCTTGGGCAGGCCCAGCATGTCGCCGTAGCTGCCCTCGTTGCCGAGCATCCGGTTGATCTCCGGGACGTTGGTGCCCTTGGCCATCTCCTTGACGTTCTTGGAGTCGACGCCGAGTTCCTCGGCGATGATCAGAACGTTGAGCACCCAGCGCAC
>JAAUYK010121085.1_pt1 | contig 16485 bp, 17 predicted proteins | sample 7278021 | NCBI WGS metagenome assembly JAAUYK01 (sample SAMN14350223, study PRJNA611818) | marine sediment metagenome | isolation source: surface marine sediment (1.8m) | place: French Polynesia: Moorea | collected 2018-08
CCCACAACAACTACGAGAAGTATAACGACAACCACTGCTAAGCCGACTACAAGATCAACCACAACGTTAAGTCGAAATACTACAGCCCTTAAAAGCACTTCGTCGGCTCCGTCAAAAAAGTCGTCAAAAGCGCCGCCTGGAACAGAAAGTTTAGCCAACATGACTGCCACAACGTCGAACGCATCAAGGAACACGATCTCCACTACCGCAACGAGAATTTCAGCAGCGATGTTGAACACTACAAGAAACTCGACGGCTTCCAGAAACACCACAGTCTCTCCAAGGAACACGTCGACGACAGCTAAAGCAATAACCATTAAACCCAGAGATAAGCCTGAGGAAAAGAAGCCTCCGGCAAAGAAAAAGGACGATTGGTCTGAATGCAAGCATTGGTCCGACAAGGGGGACGAGGACGTGGAAATTGGAAGGTATTTATATAGTTTGGTTCTAGCCGTTATTAACGCGTCAATTATGCTCAAGGTGTCTCCAGAGCGTGGGCGTCGTCGCTGGCGACTCCCGCGACGGCGCCGGCCGCGGCCGCTTCTTCGCCATCAAACCGGAGAACATGTTGGAGGAGGGCAGGCGGGACTGGATGAATGCGTACGCGTTCTTCAAAGACGTCAGGGTGTGAGCCGCAGATACGCTTTAGCTATAACTAAGGCCAAATGTACTAGAAGTCCGTGCCGTGCAGGGCGCCAACTGCTGCTCCCCCGAGGTGATCTCCTTCCACTACGTCTCCCCCGCCGAGATGCACGTCCTCGACTACCTGGTGCACACGGCGAGGATGGGAAACGTGGAAACCGACAGCGGCGTCGGGGACGAGGAGAGGGTGAAGGAAAACAGAAAGGCCATGGAGGCCGCCGCCGCGAGGGAGCTGAGAAAAAAGATGGAGAGACTGCCTTGATCGCTCAGTTTATAAAATGCAGCATTTGCTACGATACGAAATGAACGGCGTTCGTTTAGTCTAGTCAGCAAATTTTTCGGACCTACGATATTTTATGCACTCCTCTCGTCTGTCCCATGGGGTCACTAAGAACGGATCGACGAGCAGTGGGGAAGGATGATTAATCCAGCGGTGTTCTGCGGCGCGAACGCCAGTTTACGTGCGGTTCGCGTAAGCAGCTGACGGCTGCTTGCGCCGCCGATGACGGTTGCCGTTCACTCCGAGAGGAGCCTGCTGACGGCTGATTGCTCGTTCAGCCATGGCCTTTGAAATCGGCTCGCTGAAGCGACAGCTGACTTTCGCTTATTGACAAACGGTTAGAGACTTAGAGTCACCAATTGCGGGGCCATTAGCTGGCGGCCTGTTGCGCCGCGTGGGCCGGTTGGGCATGGCAGGACGGTGAAAAGCACTCTAGCCACGGTTTTTGTCCCAGCCAGATGAACAGTAGCATTCCTTTCTCGTTTCAGTACGTCAGTCGTTGGCTCAACCAGCGGAAGCAACGGATTGGCAAAGCGAGATAGACCACCTGGGCATCCCGGCATTTCGTATTTGCCTGAGCCATGAAACGGCCATCGGCGGCGCGACACACCGCTTGAAATTTAAACCGTGATCAGCGGCGGGAATCGCGGTTAATATGGAGAAACCGATCCGATAACTTCGACACTCCGTTACGTAACTGGAAGAGCTAGTTGCCGAAAATAAACGTAATTCACTCCCCCCAATACTTGGTGCTGACGGTGCAACTATAACGGCGACAGAGGCCACAACAGTTATTTTGCTTTTGATCTCATCTCGTGTTGACACTCATTATTCTCAGATGATTTTCCAATATGTTTTACATGACGAGTTATCACCACGTACGCGATTAGTTTTTTTTCTCTCTCGTACAATTAAGCGTAACCAGGTCATACGTTTAGTTTAGTTTCTCATAGTTTGGAAATACAGGTGTCCGGATGCTGAACTCTGATGACCGCCCGTTGCATTGTTCGCTCTCCTGTGTATACTAGGTAATAAATCAGGAAGGCCACAGGATCGACGTTATAGCCAAGGTTAATTACCTACGTATGATGTTTGTTGGTTTGTTCCACGGACGGAAAAAATAACTTGCTTCGAATAGCAAAATGTATTGCACCTTAGACGTATTGTATGCCATACCCGAAATGAAAGTGAATCCGCCAATCAATTCTTATACCAGATTAAGGTAGTAATTAAAAGCCTTTTATATCTACCGCCGGAAAATACGTAAAATCACTAAAAATCTAAGGAATTTCAAGCCTGTGAAAATGAATGACAGGTTCCCTCCCGTACGAACGAATCCCTTCTGTGTGCACGCACGCGCCCTTGCCCCGGTTGGGGGATTTACTGCAGTGAGAGCAATATTTCAATGCTAACAGCGAGCAATTAAATGCGGAAAAATGAGCGAACAGGTGCCGGACGGCCGGGCCGAGGTCGAGAGGACGGGGGACAAGCTATTAATATGCAGATATATCCGGTCCCGCGAGTCAGTTGAGGGGTCGCAGCTGATTCGACATGTCGGGGTCCATTGATTCGATTGTGAGAAATGTGTAGTTCAATTATTAAGCAAGCATGCAAGCAAAAGAAAAGTTTCTTTCAGGGCTCTATGTTCGTCGCGGCCATCCTCTTGGCTTCTCCCGTCCTCTCCGCCTCCAACCTGGAGATCGACGTCGGCCAGGACAGGTCCCATGTGAAGCTGAACGGGAACTACGGTGGGCAGGGGGCCAAGCGGGGTATCAACGTCATCAACTACATGTCGAAGCAAGGCGAGTTCCCGTCAATAAAGCGCTTCATAGTATATTTGACAGTTTCATTTTCTTCGTGCCTCATAGGATGTTGCCAGCCGGAGGAGCCGTTTAAGTTGGGTGAGAACTTCAGCTATCTTCTGGTTTTAATTACAGTGATGTATAGAAGTGTTTATTCACGATAGACCCCAGCATCAAGCCCTGGATCTTGACCGTCGGCGGCAAGGACATGTACGGCCCCGTGAACACTGTCGGCCTGGCTTCCCTGCTGCCCGTCACCCACCGCGTGCCCACCTGCCTCAAGTCCATCATCGCGCCGCTGCCCAAGGCGCTCACCGGCATCGTGGGGGTCAGCTTGGGCAAAGGTACGGGACCCAGTGGAATCATTGGATTAATAGTTAAGTCCGACCATTTCAGGTCTTTTTCCGCTCGTGTGCGGCGGCAGCACGACCAATGGCGGGGTTGAGGGCATCTGCTACCGCTACGACTTCAAGCACAACGAGTGGCGCGCGGTCGGCCGGCTCTCCAAGGGAAGGGAGTTCGCCGCCGCCTCCGTCCACCCCATGCTCGGCATGCTCATCACCGGCGGGAAGGTCTCCGACACGGAGTTCAGCGTGACCACGGAGTACACGACAGACGGCTTCGAGTTCGAGGAGCTCAAGGACCTGCCTGAGGACCGCCACATGCACTGCCAGGTGAGAAATTGATCCCTTGATTGAGGGAAATCAAGCGGTACGGATTCTGTCTGTCTGTCAGGTGACCATGGACAACGGCACGGTGCTCGCCATCGGCGGAAAGCTGAACACCGGAATCGCGCAGGACACGTTCTACCGTTACGACCGGCGCTACGGCCGCTGGTTCGACTGCCACCTGAAGCTGCCGACGGCGCGCTGGGGACACGCGTGCGGAATCGTCCGCGAACACGGGTGGCAGAAGAAGCTGGTCGTCATCGGGGGCGGAAACGGGACCTACTTCAACGACGTGCAGATCCTCGACCTGAAGACAGCAGAGTGGTCGCAAGGTACGATCTACGTCGGAAAACGCAAATGAGTTCATTAGACCTGTGGTAATGGCGAGTAGGCACCTGTTATAAATGATGTAGGTAGCAGGTAAAAAGAATTGGTAAAAACTAAAATGTGCACTTCGACGACTTAATTGTTGCTTCGTCACAGCCAAACCGTTCCTGCACCCGATCATCGGCGCCCGCACCGTGCCCTTCGGCGACACGTTCGCGCTGACCGGCGGCTCCGACGGGACCAACGTGAAGAATGAGATCTACAAGTACGAGGCGGGCAACGACAACTGGATGAAGATCGACAACAGCCTGAGGGCCGCGGTCAGCGAGCACGCGTCGTTCTCCGTTAGGGAAGATAGCTTCCCGGAGTGCCACTAAATCAAATCGATGACGCCGTCAAAGTTCAAGACGACAAGTATGGCCCCTCCGAAAATTAATTGCGACGTGCGCATAGCTCGACAAATGCCACGCATAAGGTATATCAGGCTGTTCCATTATCGTATTTATTTATGTAAGCTAAATAAATTATTCTGAATGACCCCTCTTCGAGATATATAACTTTGACACTTTTCCATAATTCCGTATACGCTTGCAAAAGTTGCAATAATGTGCTTCAGCGCCGTCATTGGAGAGATTTGGTGACTCTAAAGTAAATTATAGTGACTCATTAAATTGCGTCATGTTACATTGCGTTGAGCGCACGCCGCATACGTATACGTATGCCCGGTTTCCTTCAGCTGATCGAGGGGAAAAGCTTAAACTAACGTTGCGGCGGTTGCGCAGACGTACCGCAAAGGTCAGCTCAGTTACACTAAAAAATTGAGCAAATTGAGCTATTTTAGACCCTCTAGCCAAGATGGCCACCTCGTTCCCCTCTCCGGCGCACGCGACCGTGTCCAACACGCAGTACATCGACAGCTTCAGCTTCCCCTTCTGTGACGAGGTCTCCAAGTACGAGAGGCTGGCCAAGATCGGGCAGGGCACCTTTGGAGAGGTGTTCAAGGCGCGCGACAAGAAGGACAAGAGCAAGATCGTCGCCCTGAAAAAGGTGCTCATGGAGAACGAGAAGGAGGGCTTCCCCATCACCGCCCTGAGGGAGATCAAGATCTTGCAGCTGCTGCGGCATGACAACATCGTCAACCTGTACGAGATCTGCCACAGCCGGGGCAACCACTCCACCTTCTACCTCGTCTTCGAGTTCTGCGAGCACGACCTGGCCGGCCTGCTCTCCAACGTCAACGTCAAGTTCTCCTTGGGCGAGATCAAGAGCGTGATGCAGCAGCTCCTGAACGGCCTCTACTACATCCACCAGAACAAGATCATCCACAGGGACCTGAAGGCCGCCAACGTCCTCATCACGAAGCAGGGCGTCCTCAAGCTCGCCGACTTTGGCCTCGCGCGCGCCATCAGCAAGAAGGCTGGCCAGCCGAACAGGTACACGAACCGCGTGGTCACCCTCTGGTACCGGCCGCCCGAGCTGCTCCTTGGTGAGAGGAACTACGGGCCGTCCATCGACCTGTGGGGCGTCGGCTGCATCATGGCGGAGATGTGGACGCGCTGTCCCATCATGCAGGGCAACACAGAGCAACACCAGTTGACGCTGATCGGCCACTTGTGCGGCGCCATCACGCCCGAGGTGTGGCCCGGCGTCGACGGCCTCGAGCTGTACAACCGCATGGAGCTGCCCGCCGCCGGCTGCAGGAGGAGGGTGAAGGAGAGGCTGAAGAACTACGTAAAGGACAAGTATGCGTGCGATCTGATCGACAAGATGCTCTGTCTGGACCCCTCGAAGAGGATCGACGCGGACTCGGCACTCAATCACGACTTCTTCTGGACCGATCCCATGCCTTGTAAGTAAAAGGCTGCTTCGAAAATGAGCAAACTAATTCCCCCTCAAAATATATTTTCAGGCAGCGTCGAGCGCATGCTGTCCAACCACGGCCAGTCCATGTTCGAGTACCTCGCCCCGCGTCGTCGCGGAGGTGGCGCGGCGGCCAATCAGGCGACCGCAGCGGCGACCGCTGCCGGAGGCGTCACCGCCGCCGCCGGGCACAATCCCCAAGGCCCGAGCAAGCCGGCCAACGACGGCTACAAGGACATGGTCTACTAAGACTTCGGCGTCGATGTGTCATTGACGAATTTCACATACATACTGAGCCAAATGTCTAGAATCCTGTCAGAATAAGAAATCATGTGAAGTAGTACGCATAGAATCCTACTACTACATATCGTTGCATTCTTTGATAACCATTTCATCGGCTCTATTGTGATAAGACTGCGTTTATACGTGTATACTAGCTTTCCACTCGTTCATCATTGCGGCTATAATACGCATAGCCGACAAGAACCGTTCACAAGCAGGCTTGTGTGAGCACTCATGACCAGAGACATGTCGAAATAAATACACCCTTGGAATCACGCACTTTGATTATTTGTCTACTAATAATCTATTTATTGCACCTTGTAATCGAAGTTCTTACTCACATACGATAAAGCTTGCCAACACTGCACTTATTGCACATCTCGGAGGGGAAGTATTCTTGCCTTGCCAGGTCTTTACTTCGTTTCCACTGGAGCCTTCTCTTCCTCCTGCAAGGCCAGTATTCTCTCCGCGACAGCGGGATCCTCCCAGGGCACGTTATTTGACGGCGGCGCCTGCTGCACCCTCCACAGCTCGCGCTCGGGGTTGGCAAAGGCGGTGCGACCGTGCACCGTGGTGTAGTTGTTGATAAGGACGTAGTCGCCGTCTGAAGTCCAGGTGGGCCATCGCTCTATCGTCTTTTAATACCTAGTTCAAAACGGACACATAAGACAAATTGTTTGAACTGGGATTTAAGATTGCTTCCGTACCTTGCATACTTGCTGCTCCAGTTTGCCGGCGCTGACCTTAAGCGGCGACTCGGCCACCTTGTAGTGCTGGCTCTGCGACGTGCCCGGATGGCTGCGCTCGTCCCAGACCTCGGACCACCTGAGCGTGTCGTGGCCGGTCCACGGGCAGCGGTGGACCAGGGAGTAGTCGTAGTGACGGCCGCCAAAGTGCGTCATGACCGTGTAGAAGGAGAGCTTGGTCTGCCTGAAGGCCTCCTTCCTGCCGCCGCTGAGCATCAGGGCGGCCAAGGTGGTGTCCACCATCAGGGACACTCCCTGGCCCCTGCCGGGCGCCTTCTTGCAGTACAGTAGGAACTCCCTGGGTATGAAGTCCACGTAGCTGTGCTTGCTCTGGTCGATGCCCATGTAGGCGGGCGGCATCATCAGATCAAAGTGCAGGGGCAGTCCCTCCGTGCTCGTCACAAATCCGGGCTCGGTGGGGTTGCTCTTGACCACCTTGGTGTGGCCAAAGCTCCAGGGAATGAGGCTGCCTCTGGTGGAGTACCAGGCCTCTAGCTGCTGGACGTCGGTGGATCTCTGGAATCCGCGGAAGACCACAAACCCGAACTCCTTAATGAGGTTGGTCATGTCATCTTTGTTTATGTCGGCGATGTTGAGGAGGCCCTCGGGTGCTTCCAGGAATAGACCGAAGGCCTCCTTTTGAAGCCTAGCCTGGATGAATCGCATCTTCTTGGCCACTGCTTGGCTGCTGGCCTCCAGCTGCAGCAACATCCACCTCTGGTCCTCGAACATGACACCTATGACGACCTTGTTGGCCTCGCAGCTCGTCAGGGTCGTCCTTTTGTCAGTGACGTAACGGCCAGTCCCGGCGTCGTACATGACGGTGTTGTGCCAGGGCGTCTTGATCGTATTGTCCTCCAGAAGGGAGATGGAACTCTTTGGGCCCTCCTTCTGTTATCGGAATTATACGTACATCAATATTAATGTAACTAAATTGTAACCAAGTACGTATTTATGTACTCACGTCATAGCAGTGGATGCTGAGGCGGAGGACCCCTGGGTAGTTGGTCTTCAAGAAGCTGTCGAGTGCCTGGCCGCTCACCATCATCCCTTTTGCCATGTGTGAGACTGCCCTGGCCTTGCTCCTGTTGGACAGCTTCCTGATCAAGGGCTCCTGGTCCTGTTCCATGAACTTGATCATCCCTCTGTATCGGGTCAGGGTGTCCTCATCATGGTCGATCTTGGCATCCAGGCTGGATGCATAGTTGGGGTCGCCGTAGAGCTCCTCCAGCACGGTCTGATACTCATAGTCATCTCTCATATCAGACTGGAACTCTTGGTGGGTTGAGAAGTTGACGATTCTGATGATGTCCTTGGCACCGAGGTGATCGATCATGTCCTCGAGGCCCTGGTGATATTGTTGATATGCTCCCTTGCCCACTGAGATGTACCTCGCAAACGTGTGGTAGTCTGAGAAGATGGTGAGATTTGCCCCTCCCTGGTAGACTCCCTCGATGTCGCGAATCGCTCTGGCCATCTTCCGCAGGGCCAGGTACTCGGCCATGTCGGGAAGCAGGCCGAGGACCTTGTCCTAAAGAGAAGCTTATTTAGTTAAGGACCATAATTTGGCTGTATAAATGGGTCTCAGGAATCTTATTCTTCCATCTCTCGTAATTACCGTGTTGATGCTCTTGCACGGGAAGGCCGGTAGGAGCATGTCAATCGGCCTCTTTGCCGCCACCTTGTCGCCGATCTCCTGCTCCAGGCGCGCCTTGTTCAGGGGGTAGTTGAGAAGGAGCTGGCCGGCCAGCACGGACACGATCTGCTCCGTCACCGAGGCGACGGCAGAGACCTCGACGGCGGCGGCGGCTACGGAGGAGGTCGCCTCGACTTTGCTCGACTTGGGAGCCATGACTGTACGTATGTCTGAGAACGCAATTAAGAAGACGTTAATAAACTGCGTAATTAAGGTAGTAATTCAATCCATGTGATGCTTATGTTTGGCTAATTGTCCACCTGGCTGACTACTTACTTCAGAAGAATCGATCTCTGCTTCAAAGTATATCTTCTCTATTTGGTTCCTCGCTCTCGTTATTATTTTCTCGTTGTAGGTCTAGTGTCGAATGCCCGCCGACGTTCATAAGGTGGGGTTTTATACGTACGCAAGGGATGTGCAGGTGAGTTTCTCCCTCCCTCGGCCGCGCACGACAGTGACTCATCCCTTACCCATAGCGCAATGAGCGAGCGCATAATTTCCCTGGAAAACGTTAAGTCTGACGCCCGCGTGATCGGAGGGTGGGAGGCTTGCGCAACCATGGACAATTGGTGCAACCAGGTGAAGAAAGGATTAGGGTTGAGAAATGCAATGCAACAGAGATTAATACATTAACGCAGAAGTCTCCCGAATCTTTCGCGATGAAGAATGGGATTTCGGTGTTTATTTGCGCACTGCGTTGCCCATAGCGATATCAGCGGAAAAATGCCGACTGCGGACATTGCGGAAATCGAAAATTCTCCTCTTAATCGATCTGTCTTTTGCGCCGCAAAATTAAGATAAAGATCGCAGTGAGACGTCAATAAGTTTTTTATCTAGTAGCACAGGCGCTACCCAATCCACTGTACTACAGTCACGCGCACTAATAGAGTTCGCAAACCTGTTAAGCGTTTGCTGCATTAATCGCATGCTCTGGAAAAAAGAATAAGCATATTTGGGCATCCAGAATTTTTTTTTGCTGATAGCTTTTTTTATTCCGTTTCATGTACATAAACTGTTAATCGGTCGTAAAATTCGATAGTATCTTAAGCGATGGCTGAAATCTTAGTATAATGGGCCAAAAAGTAGTACATTCGTAATTTTTATGCTATTTATTTGCTGTACAATTGAATATCTGTAATTCATGCTCAATACATTAATTGTGCTTCTGGAGTATTGTTTATTACACTCTCCCCTTTGCATCAGCCAGAGTGTCTCCAATCTTGGTCGCTGTCTCGGGCTGCAGCCAGGGCACGTTGTCTGACGGCGGCGAGAGCTGCACCCGCCACAGCTCTCTGGCCTCCCCTGAGAACCCCGTCCTGCCGTGAACTGTGCTGTAGTTGTTGAGCACCACGTAGTCCCCATCCTCAAAGTTGAGCTGGACGGTGACCCGGTCGTCTTTAAGATACTTGCAAATCTCTCTTTCCAGCTTCTTGGGGCTAAGACCGCTTGGCGACCTGACCACCTTGTACTTCTGAGTTTGCATTGTCCCTTGGTGGTTGTCCTCATCCCAGATCTCTCCCCAGCGGAAGGTGTCATGGCCGGTCCAGGGGCAGTGGTGGAGCAGAGTAAACTCGAAACTCTTGCCCCCAAAGTGGGTCTTCCTCATGAAGTAGGAGAGGTCAGTTTTCCTGTATGATTCCCTCCTCTGCCCATCTACCATGAGCGCAGCCAGATTTGTGTCCACAATGAGGGAAACACCCTCTCCCTTGCTGGACTGCTTGTGGCAGTAAAGGAGGAACTCCCTGGGTATGAAGTCTTCGTAAGCATGCCTGGACTGGTCCACCCCCATGTACGCAGGGGGAAACATGAGGTCAAAGTGGAGAGGGAGGCCCTCGTTGCTTGTGACAATGCTTGGCTTACTGGGCAGGACTTTGACCACTTCGGTGCTGCCAAAGCTCCAGGGCACGGGCTCGCCTCTTGTGCAGTACCACTCCTCTAGTTGAGTGTGGCTGGGGCACTTCTTGAAGCCGCGAAACACCACGAAGCCAAACTCCTTGATGAGGTGGGTAAGATCAGCTTCATGGATATCCCTGACATCCAACAGTCCTTCAGGCGATTCCAAGATTAGGCCAAATGCCTCCTTCTGCAGGGTGGCCTTCACGAACTTCAGCTTGCTGGCCATGGCGGTATCGGCATGGAGCTGCAGGAGCATCCAGTCTTGGCCCTTAAAGGTTGTCATGAGGATAGCGCCCTGCCGTTCCAGAAGGGAGGACCTCTTGTCCGTGTGGAACTTGCCAGTAGTGGCCTCAAAGAGGATAGTGTTGTGCCATGGCGTCTTGACGGTGTTGTCTTCCAGCAAGGAGATGGAGCTCTTGGGGCCTTCATTCTGGATGTACAATGAAAATATTTAAAGACTCATTTGCTTTATGCCATTGCTTAAACTTGTACTGACCTCATAGCAATGAATGCTGAGGCGGATGACTCCTGGATAGTTCTTTTTCAGGAAGCTATCCAATGCTTGCCCGCTGACCATCATGCCCTTGACCATCTGAGATAGTGTCCGTGCCTTGCTCTTCTTGGACAGTTTCCGAATCAAGGGCTCCTGGTCTTGCTCCACAAACTTCTTCATTCCCTTGTATCTTTGCAGCAAGTTCTCATCACTCTCAATCTGAGCATCCAGCTTGGAGGCATAGTCAGGATCCCCATAGCGGCTCTCCAGGACAGTCTGGTACTCAAAGTCATCTCGGAACTCGGCCTGGAATTCTTGGTGAGTGGAGAAGTTGACGATTCTGATGATGTCTTTGGCTCCCAGGTGGTCGATCAGGGTCTCCAGACCATTGTGGTACTGGCGGTAGGCAGCGCTGCCAACACCTATATATTTGGCAAAGGTGTGGTAGTCTGAGAAGATAGTAACATTGGCGCCAGTGGCGTAGATGGCCTCCATGTCTCTCACAGCTCGGGCAAGCTTTCTCAGGCAAAGGTACTCAGCGATGTCAGGGAGAGGGCCGAGCACTTTATCCTGAAATAATTGCACATTCTAAGGTTTTGAGGAGTACTATCAAACTTTGCATTGAGTGTTCTTTCTTACCATGTTTATACTCTTGCAGGGGAATGCTGGCAGCAACATGTCGATGGGCCTGCCGGCTGCCACCTTGTCCCCGATTTCCCTCTCAAGCCTCTCCTTGTTCAGTGGGAAATTGAGGAGGAGCTGCTCGCCAAGTACGGAGACGATCTGCTCGGCGATGAACGCAGCCGGCATGGCCCCGCCACTATCGTAGTCGTTTGAGATGGCAGCCATTGCTAGCCGCAGTTGTACTTGAATCGTAATGAGGCTTTGACGCGACGTGGTCCGCTCAGATCAGGAATTGGAATGACGCGAAGAGTGGCGCCGACGCTTTTTATACCCGCGTACGGCTGGAAGTTTTATGGTCGCGTCGTCGCCGCCGCCGCTCGGCGTTTGCTAAAACGTACATACTAGAATCCCATCTAGAAGCCGCCGACCGCTACAACAGCCCGACCGGGGTCAGGTAGGAGTGACCGCCTGGCCGGGTTACAACCACACACAAAAAATTGCGTACTCTCCCGTTAGCTTGACGCATCAAAATAATGCGACAAACATCGTCCTGTTGGCTATTAAAGTGCATTACGAAGACTGCACCTGCACGGACAAACAAACGAAAGGACGAAGATGCGTAGAATCAAGTTTTGGTTGGAAAGTGACACGGGCGATGTATGAACAGGAAGACCAGCTGCGCTATATGTACGTAGATCGAATTTGAGGAGCCGGACGACTAATTTTTTTCCAAACCGCACACATTTTCCTGGGCGCGCGTAGAAGGTTTACAATACGTACGTAACTGTCCAAAATCCAGACGTTGGCCGTCTTTGTGCTACATACATGTATAGGTCTGGGCAGGGTCAGTCTGGGCGACGGGGCGACGGAAAAGAACAAAGAGATCGAGTTAGTTGTCACGTTTTTCGTACTTTTCTGTTGAAGCGCTTTCGTACGTGAACGCTCCTGTTATTGCGTAAAAGATGTACGTCGGCTATTTTGGGCTAGAATTGTCTAAGAAATATGTCTATCTGTTTTACTGCAGGCAATACAGCAGCTAGCACGCGTAAAGACCGATTAGCCAGCCTCTAAATTTAAAGCAGAGTCCATGCAATTATGTAATAAACGTGGGTGGGAGCAGGTTTAATATGGTATAATTAACAATTATGCTCACTTTTTAATCCTCGGGCAGCCAATTAACGAATTTGCGAGGCCCCAAAAAATACGAATTGCACTATTTGCGTCCTGTTTCGGGCTTGGAGAAATGAAATTGCTACGTGCATGCCAAGTGTGCAGGTTTTAGTCAATGACACGTAAAGTCTTTGGTTCATGGGAAGCGGTGCAAATACGTATATCTCTATTTAACCACGGCAATATGAGTCAGCCAGTCGTGACCGATTGGAGAAATCTCGAACTACCCATGCAAATGGCGCTGTTATTGACAGAACCAACAGAGAAGGGAAAATCCAGCAGATACACCTCCAGATAATGTCTGCATGCGGTATCTCGCGCATCACATCATTTCCTACCGCAACATAATTTACGCTGCATCTCAAAGCGCAGTTTTATGCTTACACCTTGGGGGAATGTGTAAGTCGGCCCTTTCTGGCGCGCGCGACGTAGTAAATATTCAGCGCCTTTAGCTGGGATTCCCGAGTGAGTAGTAGTCGGCGGAGCGAGCCACTGGACGGACGCTTTTATCCCCCAAGCCAACGTCTAAGCAAAACATTGAGTGGGTTGCCGATACGGGAACGAATGGCGCAAGGTTTTACGACTAAAAAACACACTGACAGCTAGGCGCAATTTAGCATATGGCCTGAATGTGCTATTGGACCATGTGTTGTCTAGACTGACTGAGGCCTGGGCGTTCGTCGTTCCAAAAAAAGTCTTTTCGCGGCTGTGTTGAAGCTTCGTACGGCTCTAAGCCACAAACATCCATGTTTCGAGCAACGAATTAGGGCCAAGTAAACAACTTCGTGTCAATTGTATTCTGTTCATAAGCATTTGTTACGTGAAATTGCGCAAACTCGGCGTCTCGTTTCCTGATTCTGACTCGGCCAGACACGACCGAAATCGGCCACATTGGCCAGCGGATGGGGAAACCCCCGTAGGTCGACCTCCAAATTACACTTCGTACGACGTAGAAGAGATTATTCCCCAGGCTAGGCCACGTGCGTAGCCGAGCGAGTGGACGAGACAGTGGCGCACTTTTATATCGCCCTCGTGGTAGGATGGCGTCTAATGTAGCTTCCCGCTATGTGAAGTCTGGTATTGGATGATAGCCTTGTGTCGACGCGCCCTGCCTTTAAAATAATACGGGCAAAAAAACTAAATATTGCACTGACGCATTAAATAATGTTAATGTCCACGGAACGCTGAGAAAGAGGTATTCACCAATGCATAGCTATAGGCTGCACGATCTACTTAATTCGGTAAGACATTTTGCGCTGAAAAGATTACATGGCACAAACTATTTTCTTGATTAAATCATCACATACGTACAGTATGCGTAGTACGTATAACTTCACTTCCCAGATAAAAACTTTACGTGTTATACTTCGTCCACTTTATTTTACGCCTAAAAAACACGTAGATTTAATATGAATACGCATGAGGCGCGGAGAAAAAATATTCATACGCACGCGCCAATTTCACAGCATTGTCACCGGTAAACCTTCCCCAATAGTATAGTAGGTGGTAACTTAATTAACAGACTGGCTGGCTGCCCTTGTCAATAACATCGAAAAATAAATTAATTTACGCGTACGTTATGACGGCCAGTAACGTGACTTGCGAGCTTACAACAGATCAGGAGCCAACTCCCAATGTAGTACATGTGGCACTTGGTGGGTAGCGTAGCAATATATGAGGAACTGTGCGCTCGCTCTTTAAGTAACTGCACATGGTGCAGAATATATGTACGTAGTCGATCGATATACAAATGCGCGTCTTTTCTGGAAGCCTCCACTTTCAGCGCGGAGCCGACTGCGAATCGTCTCTGGTAGTAGACAGTGGCAAGAGGCCTTCTTGGCACGGTTTGTTCTCTGCAGGATGTCCTGCTCCTCTGCTGTTGCTGTTGTTCAGCCTCGCTCTGATCTTCTCCGGCGACGGGTGCCACGGATAGAAGCAGGTTGCGGCCAGGCCGAGAACGCTGCAAACGGATTTTACATAGTAGAGGTACAGACTAGTAGTACAGAGACAAAGTTCCAGTAGTTTCGTTATCCGTACCTGAAAGCGGCAAGAATGAGAAACAGGCCGAGGTATCCCCACGCCTGCAGGATTCCCTTGCTCATGGCCCCCACCAGCAGGTTGTTGACGATGTCCGACGTGAAGATGAATCCGTAGATGGCGCCGCCGTACCTGTGTCCGAAGGTGGTCGTCGTCACCGCCGGCTGCGTCGAGTACGTCCCCGGGAATGTGAGGAAGATCATCCACATGAAGACGGCGTAGAGCCAGCGGGTGGCGCGCGTCGTCGCGTACAGCGTGGAGAAGAGCGCGGCCAGCACGACCGTCTCCGTGGTCATGCTCACGCGGTAGTTGGTGCGGTCCATGAGCAGGCCGTAGATGAGGCGGCCGGCGCAGTTCATCACGGAGCAGATGGCGCCGACGAAGGAGAGGAAATGGTCGTCCGCGATGAAGGTCTGGCCGAACGCCTTGTAGAAGCCGGCTATTGTCTGTTTAGAAGAGCATTCATCGATTTAGGTAGTAAACACCTCTTGAATATTGCATGAAGCATGCCTACCTGAGTGCAGAGAACGACGCTGAATCTGGTAAGCCAGAGGATCCAGAACTCCCTCGTGCGCAGAGCCTCCGAGCGGAGAATGTACGAGCCCTTGGCCTTTGAGTCCACGATGGAGATGGCGGGCTTCTCCTCTGAATCCGTGGACTCGGAATTCTGCAAGGAGTTCGTTGTATTTTCCTAAATGATGGTTGGTTACTCAAACTACCAGTTCTGGTGCGTTGCACGTGGTCGGCTCCGTGATCATGAGGCAGGCGACGACGCAGATGGAGAGGTAGATGGCGCCGAGGATGAGCATGAGGCCGGGCACGCGGTCGAGGAGGCGATGGTCGACGAAGTAGCCCGAGTCCGGGTCGACCGCGATGTTCTCCGGGTTGAGGATGGCCGTCTGGATCTGATTGAAGACGAAGGCGCCGAATCCAAACCCGCCGACGACGATACCCATGGCCATCCCCTTCCTCTCCGGAAACCACTTCATGCCGATGGTCATGGTGGGGATGAGGGCGATGCCCTGGCCGAACGCCGAGACGAAGCCGTACGTGGCCGCCACGGGCATGAGGCCGTAGTCGATGGTGAGGTAGGTGAGGGCGGCACCGAGGCTGAACACCACGCAGCCGCCGAACATGGCCAGGCGGGGACCGATGACCTGCACAATGGTTCGCTCAATGTAAAATCCGCGTTCGTGACGAATAGAGAGCTTGCTTGCCTTAATTATGAATCCCGACAGCGGGAACGCCATTCCCTGCGTCATTCCCCACACGGATTGCACGACGATGAAGTCGCCGTACGTTAAGTCTGGCGATCCGTGAAACCTGCGAAAAAAGCCTTGCATTCTTGTAAAATTTCCTCATACTTAATGCATTAATTCGTATAGTGCGTAAGGTTGGCATAAGGCGCGAATAACGAAGCCGATATAATTGATTTTTCTGTCTAACCATGCCCGCGAAGGACCTTGGCGGGCGGTCCTCAGTTACGCACCGCATAAAGGCAGCGTATTAGTCAAGAGCCAGGCAAACGACTGCAGCTGGCCTTGAAGGAGACATGTCCAATATATATATTGCCAGAGGAAGGTGTAGGCATTGCCATGAGTGGTCGACCCATGAGGGACGATGGAATTTGTGAGACTGCAGTACTTTGTAGAACTCAGATATTTTACCACCCACCGTACTTTGTAGGACCCTTAACTTTGGAGAACCTGTACTTTGTAGGACCAAAGTTGATACCTCACTGGAATTTGCAGCACTGTACTTTGTAGGACTCTTACTTTGTGAGACTTGCATATAGAAAGTTCTATATTTTTACCTGCGGCGAAGCCAGCAGGTCTATGGGCACTTTGAGTTGTTCTTCTTCTTCTTGTTGTTGACATTTCCTCAAAGAAGCTTAATAACATGTCAATTTCATGTCTATTAGTCTTTTTGAGGGTGTAGAATTAAAAAATCATGGTCTCCAAC
>JAAUYK010158551.1_pt1 | contig 16466 bp, 17 predicted proteins | sample 7278021 | NCBI WGS metagenome assembly JAAUYK01 (sample SAMN14350223, study PRJNA611818) | marine sediment metagenome | isolation source: surface marine sediment (1.8m) | place: French Polynesia: Moorea | collected 2018-08
ATTCTCAGTCAGCGGCGCAATTTGAGGACTTGTCTGCTGGCCATTCCCGATGATCACTTGGATGCGGAGACGCCCTCGTGATCCCGCCCGGGCGGTATCTTCGTGCCGCGTCCGGAAGGGCAGGGTGTGACGTGAAAGGTCTGGGGGCATGAAAAAAATATCCATCGTCACCATCGGCGGCGGCAGCGGACAGTTCGTGCTGTTGTCGGGACTGCGTCCTTCGCCCCGGTTTCGAATCACTTCGGTGGTCTCGATGGTGGACAGCGGCGGCAGTACCGGGAGGTTGCGCGGCGAATTCGGCATCCTGCCGCCCGGCGACCTGCTCAAGTGCGTTCTGGCCCTTTCACCGCACCAGGAGCTGGCCCGAACGATCCTGCTCAAACGTTTCACCAAGGACCGCCGCCTGCGGGGCCACAACGCCGGCAACATGCTGATCACCATGCTCTCGCGCTACACGGGCAGTTTTACTTCCGGTATCCAGGCCTTGGGTGAGATCCTTGACGTCAAGGGCCGCATCTATCCGGTCACCACGGACAAGGCCACCCTGGTGGCGGAACTCACCGACGGCCGTCGCATATACGGCGAGCAGGCCATCGACGTGCCGGAAAGCGGACCGCGCGCCAAGATCCGTTCGGTTTTCCTCGTGCCCCATCACGCCGACCAGGTAAAAGTCTTCCCGCCTGTATTGACCGCCATCGAAAGCGCGCAGCTGATCATCCTGGGGCCCGGAGACCTCTTCACCAGCATTCTGCCCAACCTGATCGTGCCCGGCGTCACCGAGGCGCTCAAGGCGACACGGGCGCCGATCTACTATGTCCTCAACTTGATGACTAAATACGCCGAGACGCACCGCTTCAAGGCCCGCGACTTCGTGATCGAGATGGAGAAGGTCATGGGGCGCCGGCTGGACGGGATCATCTACAATACGGCCGTGCCGGATTCCGGCCTGCGCCAGGCCTACGCCCGGCAGAAGGCCGCGCTCGTGAAGCTCGACCGGTCCGACGGCTGGTGGCAGGGGCGATGCCTCGTGGACGCCGACCTGCTGGATACCAGCGGGGGCGTGGTGCGGCACGATGCCCGCAAACTGTCCGCGGTAATCGAGTCGCTGGCGGCGGATCTTCAGGGCGCGGCGCCGCCGGCTTCCTGAAACCCATTGTCCAGGGCCGCGCCGCTGCGCGTCATGGCGCCGGAAGAACATCACGGCCTGGGCCGGCCACTGTCAGATCAAGCGTTGCGGCTGTGAATGACCTGTTGGAGGGGGGAGCGGAAGCCGCCCGGCAGAAACGCGCGTGCCGCGATTCATTTGGAAAACCGCGAGGGTTACCTCTCGATGCGTTTGTCCGCGGCGCAACAGACTCCCACGAGGTGTCGATGAATGACGGGCAGAAGTTTGCGGCGGCCTGGCTTGCCGGCGGTTAAAAGGCGAATGGCCCGGCATCGTCTTCCCCCCGGTTGCCATTAGGGCCCCATTCCCGTCCGCCGCAATGCCCCCCCTGCCATCCGCACTGACGGCCGACCCCTGCCATCGGCTTTTCTCGGGCGTCATCCGGCGGCGCCCACCGGTGTGAATCCATAGCGCGCGTAGATGCGCTGCGCTTTCTCCGACGTCAGGAACATCAGGAAAAGACGACCGGTTTCCGGATGCGACCCGTTTTTCAGCGGGCAAGCATAATACCTTACACGGTTGCGCTGGTCGTATTCACGGCCCACGTCGATGCCTTCCAATGCCAAGCCCTGCCTGCGGGCGTGGGTTATTTCGGTGGACCAGACCGGGCCGATGTCGGCCTGGCCGTTCAGGATGCGCTCCGGGGTCTCGCGGTGATGGACGGTGGTCACAAGGGTTTCGCCGCGGCGGCGCTTGTCCTCCATGATGGATTGCACCAGGGCCTCGCCGCCGGCCTCCCGGTACATGGCCAGGATGTGCGCGGCGATGTCCTCGTGCTCCAGGCTGGGCTGGGAGATTCGCAGCCCTGCCTGAGCAAGGTCCCTTACATGCGCAATCCTTTGCGGATTTCCAGCCGGCACCATGAGCGCGATCCGATTGCGAAGATAGGCGAAACAGTCTTCCGCATCAACCAAATCGGCCGCTGCCAGCGCTTCAACGCCTTGAAACGATACCGAGGTGTAGACGTCGGCCCGGATATCGATCATTTGCCCGCGAAACATGGCGCCGCCTGACAGGATCTGGCGCAATTCAATCTTGGGCTGCAGTGTCTCGTAATAAATCGGGCCAATACCGGGGCAGGTCTGACGGAAAGCGGCGATGAGTTCTTCCATGACCATGAACTGATTGCCGGCCATGAAGATCACCAGTTCGGCCCGGTCGCTATCTGCCAGGCCATGGAGGTCGTCTTCGCGTTCGTCGGGGATCTTCGGGTACTGATGGTTTGGGTCATCCATTGGGGCTATTCCCACGGCTGATAGTTGACACCCATTACGGCCGCCCTTGACGTCTGTCTTGGCTTGCACGCGAAGGAAGGCGAATCACCAGAATGCACCTATGCGCTTGCGGTCTGATCGGGGTCGGTATCGGAATCGGTTGTCGGAACGCGATCAAGTCGTACGGTCTGAATTCTCGATTCCGATAGTGATGGCGATACCGACGCCGATGAAAGCCGGGCCGGTTTGTTCCTTGGCTGCGATTCGGGTTCCGTATGACATGAACGGTCTGTGTGGTGGTTGCCGCTGCGTTTGTCGGTCCGGTGCGGGGGATGGCCCTGATCATTGTCCTGCCCCCGTTGCATACTGAACTGCCAGGAGGATGGCAATGACAAAAAGGGTGCGGCGCAGCCAGCGGCGGTAGGTATCGGTGTCGACCCGGCCGCGGATTCGGGCGCCGACCCACAAGCCGGTGAGCGCCAGCAGGCCCGCCGAAAGCGTTCTCAAGATGACTTCGGCGCCAAAAAGACCGGCCGCGCCAAAGGTCATGGCTTGTGAGAGTTTGCCGCTGAGAAAGCAGAGGTTGAAGACCCGGACCGTGGCCAGGGGCGCCAACCCCAACTCGAGGGCATAGACGATCAGGGCCGGCACGGCGGCGTTGACGGTGCCCGCCAGAAGGCCGGCGGCCAGTCCGAAAGCGATCATGGCCGCCCGGGGGCGGTTCCGGACCCACGGCATCCGCAGACCGCGCTGCTGAACGGCGAGGTAGAAACACAGGACGACGGCCAGCAGCAGCTTGTAAGGCGTCGGATCGGTGACGATAAGCAGCCGGGTACCGGCCACGCTGCCGGCCGCCACACAGACCACCAGCGGCCAGAAACGCCCGATCGACAGCCAGCCGCGGCCCCCCTGGGCGATGCTGGCGATATTGATGCCCATGGTGGGGATGAGCAGCAGCAGCATGGCCGTGCGCACGTCCAGTAGCATGGCCATCAGTGGCGTGGCCAGCAGGGGAAAGCCGAAACCCAACAGGCCTTGCACACCGCCGCTCAGCAGCAGGATGGCCCCCAGGATGACGATTTTAAAAAGGGAAAGTTCGTCGACACCGGACATGGCGCGGTCAACCCATGGCCAGACCGGCCGCCAGCAACAGACTGAACATCAGCGCCAGCAGGGCCGTTCGGCCGAGACCGGCGTTGAGTTCCCGACCGCGGGCCGTGTAGATCAAGCGGATGCAGCTCAGAGCCAGGGGCAGACTCAGCCAGGGTAGCAGGATAAATACCGGATGCTGGCCGGTGGGCAGGGCGACCAGCGGCACCAGGTAGGCGAGGGCCACCAGCAGGGCATATTCGCCGCGGGTGGCGGCGGGGCCGATTATCACCGCCAGGGTCCGCTTCCCGGCCGCTCGGTCCGTCTCGATGTCGCGCAGGTTGTTGACCACCAGGACGGCCGTGATCAGGAAGCCCGGGGGCAGGGACATGATCAGGGCTGCTTCGCTGAAGGACAGGGCCTGGACATAGTGCGTCCCGACAACCGCCGCCGGACCAAAAAAAACAAAGACGCACAGATCCCCCAGGCCGTGCGATGCCAGGGGATAGGGGCCGCCGCTGTAGCCCAGCACGCCGGCCACCGAGGCGGCCCCGATCAGGGCAATGGGCCAGCCGCCCACATAAACCAGAAAAATCCCGATCAGGCCGGCGGCGCCCAGGGTCATCAGCATGGCGGCCCGCACCGCGCCCGGCGCAATCAGGCCGGACTGGGTGACCCGCACGGGCCCCAGCCGTTCGGCCGTGTCCACGCCGCTTTTGAAATCAAAGTAGTCGTTGGCCAGGTTGACGGCAATCTGCAGCAGGAGGGCGCCGGCTAGCGCCCCCAGGGCCGGCAGCAGGTGAAAGGCATGGTCGGCCCGGGCCAGTGCGCTGCCGACGGCGACCGGCGCCATCGCCGCCGGCAGGGTGCGCGGGCGGACGGCCAGCATCCAGTTTCGGCAGGGGTTATGGTCGGCCGACACGATCGGCGCTCCTGCTGCCGGCTTCCGGTACGGTGCCGCAAATGATGGTGACGGTGTCGAACATGCGCTGTTGATAGACGACATCGACCAGCCCGGCGGCGCGCATCAGCCGGGCCAGCTCGGCCGGTGTCTTGAAAGCCTGTGTGGACTGGGGCAGGTACCGGTAGGCATCGTGGTCGCCGCTGACAAGCCCCCCCAGCCAGGGGATCACCCGGTGCATATGAAAATCGACCAAGGGCTGCAGGACATGTCTTTCCGGCGGGGCCGTATCGAGGCAGACGATGCGCGCACCGGGTTTGGCCACACGGACCTGCTCGGCCAGGGCGCGGTCGATGGCGACCACGTTGCGCAGGAGATAACCCGAAGTGATGGCATCGAAGGTGCCGTCCGCGAAAGGCAGCGCCAGGGCGTCGGCGCAGCACCACTCCAGCCGCCGTTGAGGGAGGGCGGTGCGCCCCTGTTGGAGCATCTCCAAGGTGAAATCCGCCGCCGTGATCCGCAGGGAGGGATCGCTGCCGGCCGTCTTGGCGATACCCCCGGTGCCGCAGCCGATGTCCAGCAGGCGCCCGCCGGGCTTCAGGGCGGCCCGAACGACGACCGCACGCTGCCAGACGCGGTCCTGTCCAAACGTCATGAGACGGTTCATCAGGTCGTAGCGTGCGGCGATCCGGGCGAACATCGAACGGACAACCTTGGCCTTTTCTTGCCGGTTCGGCAGCATTATCGGGTATTATCTCCCGCAAGGTAGCGGTGGCGGTTGATCCGACGCTCCAGTCCGAAAACCGCAAAATAGAGCAACAGGCCCAGGGCGCTCATGCCGAGGATGCCGGCGTACATCTGGGGGTAGAGCAGCACCTGGTAGGTTTCCACGACGATATAGTAGCCCAGACCCCAGGTCGTCAACGACTGCTCGGCGATGAAGAGAACGGCCACCGCCGTGCCGATCGAGACCCGCAGGGCCGTCAGCACGGCCGGCAGCGAGGCCGGCAGGTAAACATAGCGGAAGAGGGCCCGCCGGCCGGCCCCCAGCGAGCGCACGGACATGAGCAGGTCGTGATGCAGGCCAGCGGCTTCGTCCCGCACCACCACCAAGATCTGGAAGAAGATGATCAGGGCAATCAAAAAGATTTTGCTCAGGTCGGTGATGCCCATCAAGACGTAGATGACGGGAAGCAGCACAATTTTGGGGATGGGGTAGAGAATCGCAACCAGCGGGGAAAACAGCCGGTTCAGCGCAGGCAGTTGACCCAGGGCCAGTCCGGAGGGTACCGCCGTGGCGACGGCCAGCATGATCGCCGCCAGCACGCGGCCGGCGCTGGCCAGGAAATGCAGGCCCAACTCGCCGGCGATCGAACGGACAAAGAGGGGCACGACCACGCTGGGAGGCGGCAGGATCGGGCGGTCGACCAGCCAGGCGGCCAACTGCCAGAGCACAACAAACATACCCACACCGATCAAAAACGATGTCGGCGCGCGTGACGGCTTCATGTCAGGCCCTCCAGCAGAGTGCGGATGTTGGCGCATTGTCGGCTGAAGGCCCTGTCTGGCGCACCGTCCGTGTCGGCGCTGCAGGGGTTGTCTATAAGGTGCGGCGTGCGGTTGGTTTCGCGGGCCAGCACCAGGATGCGGTCGCCCATGCGCACGGCCTCCTCGATGCGGTGGGTCACGATGACCGTGGTGAGATCGGATTCGCGCTTGAGCATCAGGACGAGCGCCTGCAGCCGATCACTGGTGGGCGCATCCAGGGCGGAGAAGGGCTCGTCCATGAGCAGAACATCGGGGTCGAGGGTCATGGTGCGGGCGATGGCGGTGCGTTGTCTCTGCCCCCGGGAGAGCTGCCCCGGATAATGACCCTGCAGCTTGTCGAGACCCAGCCGCTGGAGCCAGTAGTCGACTTTCTGCCGGCCCAGACCGGCATCAACCTCGAAGTCCCGGGGGGCGTGCTTGCCGTCGGGACCGTAAAAGCGGCGGATTTTGAGGCCCAGCATGGCATTGTCCGCCACCGTGGCCCAGGGCAGGAGGCCGTGGTCCTGAAGGATGAGTCCGGTTTCGGGACGCGGCCGCGACAACGGGGCGCCATCGATATGGATGGCGCCCCGGCCGGGCCGGAAGAGACCGGCCAGCAGATAGAGTAGGCTGGTCTTGCCGCATCCCGAGGGGCCGATGACAGCCATGGTCTCGCCGCGTTCAATCCGCAGGTTGAAATCATCGAAAAGGGGAGGCTGGCTGCGATAGGCGAAGGTGATGGTGCGCAGTTCAATCATCGCGGTACCCAACCAACGTCAGGGACGGTCTGCAGGCGCCGGCCGGATAAAGCGATCGGTCACCGAGCGGCTGTAGGGCAAAGGCGTGCCCAAGAGTCGGCGCGCCTGCATCCAGTGCATGGCATCTTGCCACTGGTCGATCGTGGGTACCCGGCCATGGGCGAACGGCGGAATGCCAAAGCTGTCGCGTACGTTGGGTGGGATGCGGATCTTGGCAAGCATCAGGGGGCGATAGGCGCGGGGATCGGCATTGATGGCCGCGGCGGCGCGCTGCCAGGCCGAGATGAAAGCCTGAACCTGGTCGTGTTTGGTCTCCACGGCCGCAAGCGCGAAGGTCAGAATACTGAGGCTGTAATCGGCGGCGGCGGTATCGTCGGCCACCAGGACCGCTCCGGCCCCGATGGCGCTCATGGCCAGGGGGTCGGGCAGCACCGCGGCGGCCAGGTGTCCCTGGATCAGCAGTTGATAGCGTTCGGGGATCGCCGGCACCGACTGTTTGCGAATAAGCTCCGACGGGAGTCCCGCGCTTTGCAGGAGTCGATCGGTGACGTACTCGATAATGGTGTGGCGGGAGATGCCGATCGGTACGCCGGCCAGGTCCGCGATGGTCTGATGGCCACTGCTCGGGGCGGCCAGGAGGCGAAAGAGTGGATGGCCCGGACCGGCGGCCCTTACGACCGAGACGATCTGGACGCGGGGGCGGTCGCGATTGAAATTGGCGCTGCTGATGATTTCATTGAGCATGCCGTCGATCTGCCCGGATTGCATGAGCTGGTCGCGCGCCGCGCCGCTGGCAACCTTGACCGCTTCCACCCGCACACCGGCCGCTTCAAAAAACTGCTCTTTTTCAGCCACGTAGTACGGCAGGCTGTCGATGATCGGCAGCAGGGCGACTCTCAGCGGCGGCCGGGCCGATGCCGCGGCGGGCGTAACGGCCAGCAGGCCGAGGCTCAAACCAACGAGCAAGGCAACATACGATCGAAGTCTGGAGTGAATACAAGCACGCATTGAACCATCCCTGGATGTGAATCGATTGTGTCCGGCCGTGTTCAAAGCCGAGGGCCAATCCCTGGGGCTCGCGGATGTCGGCGCATGGCAGGGAGTCATCAAGCACGGCCGGCCAAACCGTCCGCCGCCGATCAATGCAACGGCGCGCTAGTGATTGTGGAAAAATGGCCGCGGCAGCTCGATCACCACCGGAAAGACCGGGCTGATATCGGGGCCGACAGCGCTCAGGCCTTCGGCATTTTCCGTGATCGAAACGATGACGCTGTAGGCGAAACTGACGACGTGGCGCGGGATGGGGTAGAAGACCTGGAAATGATCGCGGCTCACGGCCAGAAGTTTGACATTTTGAATTTCCGCCGGGTTGCCGTAGGTCAGGCCAATCATGCGGCCTTCATAGAATTCGAGCCGGGCTTGGAGGGAGGCTGCCGGCCGGTAGTCGTTCGGCGGGGAGGCCGGTGGGTCGGCGGCTTCAGCTGAATCGCCTGCCACCGGGTTTTCGGGGGGATATTCGATGTATTCGAAGGCGCCCGTCTGGTCTTCGATGGCGGCGCTGTCGAGCTCCTCGATTTCGATTTCATCCCTGTCGTCCGGCGGTGGGTTTTCTTCGACCGCATCGCCGGGCGTGTCATCGTCGATCGCCTGTTGTTGCTCTTCCTCCTGCCGGCGGTGTTCTTCCAATTCGCGCTCTCGGGCCTCGGCTTCCTGGCGCTCCTGCTCCTCCTGCTCGCGTCGCAGGGCTTCGGCTTTCTCCTCCTCTTCGCGCTGGCGCGCTTCGGCTTCCTCCTGCTCTCGTCTCCGGGCTTCGGCTTTTTCTTCCTCTTCTTGCCGACGCCGTTCGGCTTCGGCTTTTTCTTCTTCCTCTTTCTGGCGTTTGAGGGCCTCGGCCTTCTCAAGCTCCTCTTTCTGGCGTTTTAGAATGTCCGCGCGCTTCTGGGCCTCGATACGGCGTTCCTCCTCAAGGCGTCGGGCTTCTTCCTCGGCCTGACGGCGCTCGGCCTCACGCCGCTGGCGTTCTTCCTCTTCGCGCTGACGGGCCTCGGCTTCCAGGCGCTCCCGCTCCTCCTGCTCGCGACGCAGGGCCTCGGCTTTGGCTTCCTCTTCCCTCCGTCGCGCTTCGGCCTCCTGCCGCTCCCTTTCCTCCTGCTCGCGTTTCAGGGCCTCGGCTTGTTCCTGCTCCTCGATGTGGCGCCGCAGCGCTTCGGCCTTTTCAAGTTCTTCGTAATAGCGTGAAAAGTGGATGCCGCACTGCGAGCATTCTTCGGCCAGGAAATTATTGGCATGGCCGCAGTTGGGGCAGGTGATCGTTTTGACTTTCATTTCTCGGCCGTCCTTTCGCCTGGTGCGATCGATAATTACCCTGGCATTGTCGTCAGAGGTCTGCGGGGCGGCGCTTCAAGGTTGTGGGCCGAACGAGGTCGGGCGCCCGGGCGCCCCTGTATCCAGCCCCCTCGTCATCGCGTAACATACAGTGATCCTAAAAAAAAATATGTACCCTGTCAATTGAAAACCCCCAACCCTCAAGGCCGCCAAAGCCCCGGGCGGAGGAGAGGAGTTGACAGCGTCGCCGCGGATTTCTATATCCTGTGGGCTCTTAAAAAAAGCGCCTTGGAACGGGCGTCAAACATCGATGGATCGAATGATGGAAGATCAGCCGGAAAAAACGCGTCAACGTAAAACCATAGAACTCAAGGCAAGACTCAAGGCGGCTTCGGGGGATCGCCTTCATCGTTTCGTGCTCAAGGGGGGGCAGGCCCGAGGCGGATTGGTCAACGGCGTTTTTCTAGTTCAGAAGATGCGCCGTCAGCATCACCTCGGGATTCTGGAAACCCTGGTGCTCGGCCATGCCTACCTCGGGGCTTTGCTGATGGCGGCCTCGATGAAAGGGGAAGAGCGGGTGGCCCTGCAGATCGACTGTGCCGGCCCCATCAAGGGCCTGGTGGTCGAAGCCAATGCCCGCCTGGAGGTGCGGGGCTACCTCAAGCGTGTGCCCGTCCCGATCGATCGGCCGTTGGAGGATTTTGACCTGGCCCCGTTCTTCGGTGCGGGCCTGCTGCGCGTCACACGGAACTTGCAGGACGCCAAACAACCCTTCAGCGGTACGGTCGATTTGAAGTCCGGCAATCTGGCCGAAGACCTGACGTATTACTACCTGTCATCCGAGCAGGTGCATACCGCCTTCAATTTGAGCATCCAGTTCGACCGGCGGGGGGAGGTGATCGGTGCGGGCGGTCTTTTTCTGCAGCGCATGCCCGGCTGCCGCGAAAGCGTGAGCGTCGACATGGAACGCATCGTGCGGACCCTGCCCCCCCTGGGAAAGGCCCTGGCGGAGGGGCGTGAACCGCGGGCGCTGATTTCGGAGGAGTTCGCCGCTCTGCAGCCGGAGATCACAGACAGTCGGCGGGTGGATTTCTTCTGCCCCTGCAACCGCAAACGCTTCGAGCGCTTGCTGGCCCTGCTGCCGGCCGACGATCTTGCGGATTTGCAGCGCAACGGGCCTTTCCCGGTTGAACTGCGTTGCAATTACTGCAACCGGGTGCATACCTTTACGCAGGCGCAGATGGGCGCGATCGGTACGCATCCAGGCCCGCGCTCGACCTCACCGCCAACCTGAATGATGCGTATCCGGCGAATCGGCCTTTATGCGGCGCAGAGCGTATGCATGCACGCCCTGCCGGCGGTTGGCGAATGGTCCTGGCCACCGGCCGGCGAGGCGATGGCCGTTATCCGAGACCTTCGACCGGCTCATGACCGTGCCGCACAGACCCGGGTGCTAGCGATCGAAAGGCTCAGCTCAGCCCTTTGGTGATGAGAACGCCGATACAGGTGGCCAAGTAGACGGCGACGATGACGATCATCCATTCCTTGAAGCTCAGTTCGTCGACGAAGCGTTTCATCTTGGTCTTGATATAGGTTTGGAATTGTTTTTTTTCGCTGGCCGCTTCCGCTTTTTTAAGACCGGCCTCCAGGCGAGAGAGGCGTTGCTCAACGTCTTGAATCATCTTGATGCTCCTGATTTGAAGTCCCACGCCGGGGGCAATGCCGACGCGGCGGCCCACAACGGCCACATGCCGCCGGTCCAGGACGGGCACCTGCCGATCGTACGGGCCGCTAAAGTGTGAATAATATTTAAGTGTATGAAAAAGTTAAGAAAGACAGTGATGCCCTTCCCTTTGCAGGGTGTGCTCCCCGTCTATAGCCAAGAAACGGAAAGGTGTCAATGCGGCCGGCGACGCGTTCGGTCCGCCGATTGGACGGTGAAGTGGATGGCGGTTTGGATCTCCGATGCCGAAACGGCGGACTGATCTGACATGTGCACTCTCCATGGTGGGGTCGATTTAAATCGGTAGGCCCCATAATCGAATTCTCCACGGCTGTCAACCGTTTTGGCGGGCGGCTGCAGTGCGGCGAAAGGTCTGAACGAACACAATGGCTTCCGCCTTCATCCCTGGCTCCGATTTCATCGTCAATCCCGGCACCCGGCCGCAGCGACTGCTTTTTCTGAGGCGGGATCGGCTGCTGGTGAAAACCGTCAATGGTCAACCGGTACCCGTGGGCGCCGCCGACCTTGCCCCCGCCGCCTGCGCTGCGGGCAACGTTCTGGCCCTGGGTCGGTTGAACGGTGGCCTCTGCGCGGCCTGTCGGCTCCCCGAGGACTTTATCCCGCCGACGGGATGGCATTGGGAAGGTCTGCGCCGCCTCTTCGGCCGAATCGCCGACGCGGACATGGCCGCAGCCGGATACGGCATGCAGCTTTTTCGCTGGATGGATGACCACCGTTTCTGCGGCCGCTGCGGGGCCGCCACGACCCTGCGCGCGGGCGAGCGGGCGCTGGCGTGTCCGGCCTGTGGACGGGGACTCTTTCCCCAGGTGGCGCCGGCGGTCATCGTGGCGGTGATCTCGGGGACGCGGCTTTTGCTGGCTCGCGCGGGGCGCTATCCCGGGCGCATGTTCAGCGTCATCGCCGGTTACGTTGAGCCGGGGGAAACCCTGGAGGAATGCGTGCAGCGCGAGGTCCGCGAAGAGGTGGGCATCGAGGTCGGCGACATTCGCTATTTCGGCAGCCAGCCCTGGCCTTTCAGCGGGTCCCTGATGGTGGCCTTCACGGCGGCGCATACCGGCGGCACGATTACGGTGGACAACAAGGAAATTCTGGAGGCCGATTGGTTCACGGCCGCCGATCTGCCACCGATACCCGGCAAGATCAGTATCGCCCGGCGGTTGATCGACTGGTATGTCGCGCGCTACGGACCGGAGGCGGCCGGAGCGGCCGTAGATAGGCGCGGGTCGTCGTAATCGATGAATTGGCCGCTCAAGGCCGGTGGGGCGGACAGCGCCAGCCAGGCGACCGCCCGGGCGGGCACGTCCGCAGGCAGCAAGGCGCCCTTGACTTTCAACCCTTGAAAATAGGCGTTGAGCTCGTCCGTCATGGCCTGCGGACCGCTGCGGCGGATAAGGGCCTGCATGGCGGTATCCACCACCCCTGGACGCAGCGCCACTGATACAATGGCCGGCTCTTCGACCGCCAGTTGGCGGGTGAAATGGGTCAACGCGGCTTTGGCGACGCTGTAGGCGCTCCAGCCCTGGATGGCCTTGACCGCCGCCCCGGAACTGACGTTGACGATCCGCCCTCGGCTTCGGCGCAGGTGGGGGATGGCCTTTTGGCTCAGGTAAAACGGTCCCAGGAGGTTGACGTCCAGGTTGCGCCGCCACACCGCCGGGTCGGCTTCGGCGATCCGAGCCAAGGGTTCCAAGATGCCGGCATTGTTCACCAGCGCGTCCAGGTGGCCAAACACGTCGATGGTTTCCTCCACTACCCGGGCACAGACCAATGGATCGGACACGTCGGCAACGATGGGGTGCAGGCGGCCGGGGGCCGCGTGATCGTCGTTGGCCATCGGGCGATCGGCGGCCGGTGTGCGTGCCACGGCGGCCACTTGGGTACCGGCCTGGAGCAGCCTCTGGACAGCGGCGGCCCCGATGCCGCGGGAAGCGCCGGTGACGATGACGACGGGCGGTGCCATAGGGTTCAGTCCCTCCGAACCGGGGGATGAATCCGGCCGGTTTGAAAGGGGAAGATCCCCGCGGCACGGTCCCTGAAATAGCGCCGCAGCGTTTCCTCGATGACCATGAAGGCGATCGCCCCCCATGGAATCTCAGCTTCGGTGAAAAACCCGACCGCCAGACTCTCGTCGCCGGGATCGCAGGCCTCCGAGACCAGCGTGCCGCGGAAGATCAGGTAAAGCTGGTTGACGAACGTCAGGTCGAACAGCGCGTAAGGCGTTAATACGTCGACCCGGGCCCGGGCCTCCTCCCAGGTTTCACGCCGGGCGCCGTCGGCCGCGGTCTCGCCGTTTTCTAAATAGCCGGCGGGTAGGGTCCACAGGCCTTCGCGCGGGGCAATGGCCCGACGGCACAGCAGGATGCGGCCCTGCCATTCGGGGATGACGCCCACCACCAGTTTGGGATTCTGGTAGTGGATCGCTTGGCAGGCAGGGCAAACGTGCCGGGGGCGGTCGTCTCCCTCGGGAATCTGATGATTGACTTTGGCACCGCAGTTCGGGCAGAAATTCATGGCACACCGGTGGGAATAGAAGGTCGTCGATGACATTGCGGGCCGTTTACGGCTTAAAGCCCGATCACACTCGCTGCATCGCGACCCTAACACAGCCGGAACGGATTGCCAATTATAGTCCTTGGCGGCCTGCGAAACGAAGCGGCGGCGTTTACATCTCGCCCTATGGCGGCTAACATGGCCAGGGCCTGAGGCCCGCTGATGGATCGGAACCGGGGCCATCCGGACAACCGCAGGATGGGGCGCCTTCGATACCGGCCGATAGCGGTCATCGCCAAATCCAAGGAGCGCGACAAGATGAAACTGATTGTTTGCGGCAAGGGGGGATGCGGCAAGAGCACGGTGGCGGTGCTGTTGAGCCGCGCCTTTGCCCGCCTGGGACGCCGGGTCATGTTGGTGGACGCGGATGAATCCAATATGGGACTGCATCGCCTGGCCGGAACCGCACCGGCGGCAACCCTGCTGGAGACGCTCGGGGGGCGCCGCTCCCTGCGCTCCAAGCCCGCCGGCCAACTCGGGGAGGCCTGCCGCCTTTTTTACGACCAGCCCTTTCCCCTGGACGCGATCCCGACCGCCTGCACGCCCGCGGTGGACGGTGTGCGCCTCCTCAAAGTCGGGAAGATTCAGCACTTCGGTGAAGGCTGCGCCTGCCCGATGGGCGGCATTCTGAGGCCGCTCCTGGCCAATCTGCAGGTGGAAGCCGGGGACCGTGTCGTGGTGGACACCGCCGCCGGCGTCGAGCATTTCGGTCGCGGGGTCGACCGCCATGCCGACATCATCGTGGGGATCATCGATCCCACTTTTGAGTCTTTCAAGCTGGCCAAGAAACTGATCGCCCTGGCCCGGGATTCGGGAACTTCGTTCGCTTTCGTTCTCAACAAGGCGGACGCGCGCATGCGGGCCGGACTGGGCAGTTTTATCGATCCGGCCGCGATCATCGGAGAGATTCCCATGCGGGACGAAATCTTCGCCGCCGGTCTCGAAGGCCGTCCCATCCGGTTCGAGCTGCCCGAGGTGACACAGCTTTGTCGGCGCCTGGAATCCATGGACTGATCCGCCGCCGGGCTGTCCGCCGCCGCCGATGCCATGATACCCAAACCACCGCATTTAGCGCCTACAGACGACCGGACTTCAGCGACGATCCTTTTTCGGCTGGAGCAGGCCACGCTGCGTGTCGGCGCCCGGCATCTTCTGCCGGAGACCAACTGGACGCTGCGTGCGGGTCAGAACTGGGTGCTTCTGGGCGACAACGGCGAGGGCAAGACCACCCTGGCCGGCACGCTCACCGGTGAAACCCCGGTGGTGGCCGGACGCCGTTGGTTTGATCGGGATCGTCTCGCCCCCAGGCACGTCCGCTGCGTATCCTTCGAGGCCCACCAGCGACTGGTGTCCCGGGACGAAGGCCGGGACGAAGCCCGCAGTTTCGCGCACAAAAGCATGCAAGGCATCCGCGTCGCGGAAATTCTGAAGTCGGACTACCGGGAAACCGCTGCCGATCCCGGGGCCCTGGACCGCTGGATGCGGCAGACCGGGCTGCTGGCCTGGCGGGAGCGGGAAATCCGCACGCTCTCGGCCGGTGAAATCCGGCAGGTCATGATTGCCCGGGCATTGCTGGCCGCACCCCGCCTGCTCGTCATCGACGAGCCTTTCGACGGGCTGGACCCCCGCGCCCGCCGCCGGCTGGCCGCTATGCTTTCAACCCTGATGGCCGATGGGCTGCAAATGGTCCTCATCACCCATCACCTCGACGAAATTCTGACGGGCATCACCCATTTCCTTCGGCTGCGCGGCGGTCGCGTCGCTGAACAGGGGGTCTGGCGCCCATCGACGGCCGGGCTGGAGGCCCACTGCATGTCGGCATCGTCGCAAGACGCCGCCGGGGATGATGTAAACCGGCAGCGCCCGCAAGGGGCTCCCCGCGAGCTTGTCTTGATGCGCCATGCGACCGTGATCTATGACGGTCGCCGGGTGATCGACCGCCTGAACTGGCGCGTGGGATTCGGGGAACACTGGGCTGTCTGCGGTCCCAACGGGGCGGGCAAGAGCACACTTTTACAGTTGATTAGCGGGGAGCATCCCCAGGCCTACAGCAATGCGATCTACCTCTTTGGCCGGCGCCGCGGCAGCGGCGAAACCATCTGGGACGTCAAACGCCCCATCGGCCTGGTTTCCAACGCCCTTCAGATCCGCTACCGCAAACCCCTTGACGGTCTGGCCGTGATGCTTTCGGGTTATTTCGATTCGGTGGGTCTGTACCGCCAGGCCAGCCCGGAGCAGATTGAATCCGCGCGCCAATGGGCACAGCGGCTTTCCATCACCCGCCTACTGGACAAGGACATTCGGAGGCTGTCCAATGGCGAGCGCCGCATGCTGCTGATCGGCCGGGCCATGGTCAAGCACCCGGCGCTCCTCATACTGGACGAACCCTGTCAGGGGCTCGATGCGCAAAACCGGGGGCGACTCATGAAGATGCTCGCTGCGATCGTGGCCACCCGGACCACCCAGCTGATCTACGTCTCGCACCGGCCGGAAGAGGTGCCGGAGGCGACCACCCACGAGCTGCACCTGAAACTGGACGGAAGCTACCGGATCATCGCCCGGTAAGAGGCGCCTTGGCCCCGGCAGTTGCCGGCACGGCTCGCCGGCATTGCGTTTCGGACCTGCAGAAACTAAAACGGCCAAAAATTCTGGTCGAACCATACCTTCTGGGTGAGCTCGCTTTCCAGTTCGGCCAGAAAGCTCAAATGCGATTTTTCCCACCGGGCAAGCCATTCATAGAGGGCTTTCTCCTCGGGGTCGGTCGCCTCGGCCGCCCGGCCACCGTAGAGCTTGATGGCATTTTTTTCCATGGCCACGGCAGCGGAAACGGCAGCGGACTCGAAGTCCGCCGCCTGCATGGCCGCGACCAGATCCTGCGTCAGAACATTGTCCACCGCGCTCTTCCCGGCATCGCTGTCGTAATTCAGGGATGCGAAACGGCGATTTTCGTGGTAGGCTCTAAACTGATCGGAAAGGATCTCGATATGCCGGACTTCTTCCTCGGCCATGGTTTCGAAAAACTGTTTGACCTCCGGGTGCTGAGCCGCGCCGGCAACCTGGCGGTAGAAAGCCTTGCCTTTCTTTTCGATCAAAAGTGCCTGTTTGAGAATGTCGACGGCTTTTTCGCTGTCCATGGGTCCTCCTGATGAGAGTGGTGAGCGCAGCTGGCTGCGAGATCTTTAGATCTTGTTTC
>JAAUYK010158728.1_pt1 | contig 16466 bp, 18 predicted proteins | sample 7278021 | NCBI WGS metagenome assembly JAAUYK01 (sample SAMN14350223, study PRJNA611818) | marine sediment metagenome | isolation source: surface marine sediment (1.8m) | place: French Polynesia: Moorea | collected 2018-08
AGGTCACTCTCCTCGGCGCTGCTCGTCTCCCCCTCTGTATGCCCCGTCTCCTCGCAGATCTCCATGGCCAGCTCCTTCTCGGCCTGCAATTCTTTAATGTTGGCCGGTTTCTTCTCTATCTCACTGTCCAGGCGGGCAATGCGAGATTTTCGAACCTACGGGTGAACAAAGAAAATGTGATACTCGTAAGAGACTGAACATTAATTCGAGCGTTTCCAAACAAACCTTGTTAAGGTTGCATATGGTCATAGATGGGAATGGGACTTCCCAAATAGGCACTGCTTTGGAGTCGAAGGAAACCAGTACGGGGCTAGTCTGCCACTTGTCTATCACAGCGTAGATGAGGTATCCCGCGGTCACGGCGAACGAGACGACGGCCACCAGCCAGAAAATCCTCTCGACGATGTGGCGCCCCGGTTCGGCGATGTACTTGAGGCCGTGGATCGAGGTCTCGGCAAAGTATTTCCTCGTGATGTCCGAGGCCGCATTCGGCTTGGCTGCCGAACCACTGTTTCTGGCATGAACTTTCATCTCAAGGGATTTATGTAGGTGTCCGAATTTATTTCGCGCCAAAGCACTGATTCGAAGTTAATAACATGTCCCCAAGCGTCTTCTTTGCACTTTCAGATAGCAAGGGCACGTAACCTTACTTGAATGCCCTTACTGCACTGTCGTCAATTTCCTGCGACGGACGAAGAAAGAAAGTGCCTGTGCATGGTGCGCACAAGACAATCTATGAATTACTAACCGCAGGATAAGAAGGTCCGGGACAAGGCAGGAATGGATGGTGTTGCAATATTCAGGGTGGCAGCCCTGCTTGGGAACCAGGAAGGAGCGGAGAATTTTCCCGTCCCCGACCCGTGGGAAAAGCAGCTACGAAAGATACTGATAATTTCCTCTGACCGCATGACCATACAGCATTTCTGAACAATAAAATGGCGCCGCGGTCTTGTAACTCCAACTCCCTACAAGTCCGCAAGGTTATTGCCCAAGGGAACGCGATTATGTCGGCAAGCAAGGAATGCCAGCATGGCCGTGAACTGCGACGATATACTACGTCACAGGTGATCAGAAATTCAGAAAGAGGTGTGACACTTTGATTAAGTGGATTTGAACAGCTTCACTTGTCGTGCGTCGGAACATACGTGTATAGTAGTACATGTTGTGTGTAGTACGTTGATATTCGTCACGCCGCTGTCAAAATGACCACACGAAGACACCAATCATTCCTATTATAGACCTACGGTAGGCTTTCAGCTATTCGCTTATGGGTCTCCGAAATGGCACAAGCCGAGTATTTTATCTTCAATTTCCTTAATCTTAAGAAATCCTTCTTTCATTGGGGTCGCTTATTTTTTTGTTCACCGAGTGCTCTCGCATTAATTGAGAACCTCAATACATATCAGTCGCTCAACGTGTGCGCTCGTGACGTTTATCCTCCGCAGCATCATTAATCGTCATGTCCCGTACGCGTACGTTATTGACCGCCACAATCGTGGCAAACGCGTCGTCATAGAGCAACCAAGCAACGATTGGACAATCGCAGGTTGGATCGTAATCGCAAGCGTTACTTGGCTGATGGCGACATTAACAACGTTGCACTTTTACTACAGCAAATACATTCATTTGCCGACACGTTTTTGCACATTTCCTAGCATCCACTCGATGCATCCGTAGCAAGAGAATCCGAGGAATAGCCCGAGCGAGCCGCCGATGGCGGAGATGATTGCGTTTAAGTCGTAGATCAGCACTTCCTTAGTCACCGTGACGAATGGCGTGCTGAAGTAAAAAATCGCGACGCTGCAAAGGCAATATAATACATATTCAAAAATACATGCCCGTACATATGAATTCGTACCTTGCGTTGACCAACTTTGGTCCGGCCTGCGAGACTCCGGTCAACATGTTCAGCTTTGTAAATCTGCACGGCAAGGCGCATCCGTTCCGCTCCGGATTCGTGATGAAGTCCTTCAAGAAGTCAAAATGGCGCTGGTTGCAGGCAAAGTCCGACTTCTTCAAGCATCGAGGCAACGAGAGACCCGAGAGCATATAGTCCGCAAGGGGAAAGCTGCAAACTGAAGAGACAAGAGTCAATATCACTTACGGACAGCTCTTAGTAATTTACCCAGTTTGCACGAGCTCTTAGTGACGTACTCTCGCTGAAACCACGATTTGATGCACGCCAGGTGCCCATCGCCGTTGATCGACGGATCGCACACGTCTCCGTCGCGGTGGTACGACGTGCAGTCCGTCTTCGTCAGGCCCAGCGTGATCTTGTCCCCGGCGTCGATGTGGTGGGCCAGGGAAGGAAGCGTCCAACGGTTGAAGTAGAGGCCAAGCTGGGGCGAGTTGTAGGCAGCGAATATGGCTAATATAAGCAACGAACTAGTTTAATACGACATCCTTATTATGGGTACGAACTACGTGCCTATTCTGTGTGTTAAAGTATGGTTCAGCTTTGCCACCAAGGCTCTTGTTCTCGGCTCCTTTGAAACTACGGTGTAGCAGCGTCCCGCAGACACGGACTCCTCCACCAGGCTTCCGTTCCAAGAATTGGAGGCCGTCAAGATCGTCCTCTCGGCGCCTTTACTGATCAGCTTGATGCTGTCAAATGCTGAAACAACACTGTAATTTTAACGCTTAGTTTTGTTAAATCGACTATTGCTCTCACTTTCTTCCGCAGTGAACGTGTGCTCGCGCCACCAATCGTCAATCTTAGTCGCAGTGACGTGGCCAGGTGCAACGGTCTGCAACAAGTCGGGGAACGAAGTGTCGAATTGTCTGTCGGCGTTGTCGAACGCGTGCGGTTTGAAGCCCGGACAGAACGTGACGAAGGGCAGCGACAACTTATCGTCCTTCTCGATGTAGCTGGTTGTCGTCGTGTACGCGTTCACATATTTTTCCCAGCCGTCCCAAACCTACTAAGCACCAGAAGCTTAAGTTAAATGCTCACACACGATTTCACTAAATCTTTTAAGACAATTAAACCTGAACGAAGAATCCAGCCACCAAAATAATAAGAATGCAGTACGATATGCCCCGTATAATGTGTGCAGCTGTGAACCGCCCCATTTTATACGTGTATAGTACTCTACTATGCACTAAGCGGTATAGCTGTTCCCGCTTGTGCCGAAATTAGTCTACGGACCAAGCCCAAGCCTATTTCTAATTATGCATGGCTAAGCACTTACAAGTACATCGTAGGCTACCTTACCATATTTCTATTATTAACGTAGATTATGACAGCAAATTTGACGGAATTCTTTTAAGATATGAGTATGTAGTATTTATCTTAGTCGTACCCGTACATTGACAGCAGTACGTACTGTATATCAGCATATATAAGCAAAATTACAGTGTATGTACAAAGCTTAATTGCGCAAGCGTACAGAATTGATGGGCTCTCTCACACCACTGTGAAGTCACTCTGGGCCACTCCCGCCGTCATTTGGACTCGCTCGGTGGTCGCCGGACCGACTGCAATTATAGAGATTAATATTTAAACTCTGCACTCTCCATTACAAGGCTGAGCAGGCTTACGCAATTCGACAAAGGTCGTGCTGGTTGCCGCGCCCAGGTCGATCTGCACGGACTGGATGGCGTTCCTGATGGCGTTCATGATGGCCACGCCCATGTTGACGCTAGGCTCGCCCGTGCACTTGCCGCCGAGAGGACCAGAGGGGAGGCCCTCGATTTTCTCGGTGAAAGTGATTCGGAAGTCCTCTGGGATGTCCTGGCTGGCGGGCGGCTTGTACTCCTAAATATCGGACAACGCAGATATTTTGCTGCCTAGTATATAAAATCAGCGTATGTAATTTCTTACCCAAGTGTCAAAGGTCAAAAGAGCTCCGGTGTCGGGGTCGTACTTGATCTCCTCAGTTGTCCACATGCCCAGCGCCATGATGAAGCCGCCCTCGACCTTGAGCAAGACTTCCAATTAATGAAGCCTGATTCACTTTTAGATCTTGATTTTACCTGTCCCATGTCGATCATCGGACTGACGGAGGTGCCGACGTCCTCGATGAGGTCCACGCGGACGATGTTCTTCTCGCCGGTCAGCACGTCGACCTCGACTTCGGCCAAAGTGGCGCCGTACACAAAGTAGTTCGGGGTCCCGTTGGCCACTGGGCGAGACCTGTCAAAACAAGAAGTTTTCGTTATGTTAAGTTATTCGTAAATCCATAGTCATAAATGCGTCAACCTACGTGTATCTGGCTGTAAGATCAACCTCGCCAGCGGCACTCTTCTTCACTCGCGTTAGCCACGGCTCCGACTCGCTCGAGAACTCGTTCATCCTCGTAATTAGCTCCTTGCAAGCTTCGATGGCGGCCTGAAAGAATCAAGTGTAAACGTTTAAAGGCGTAAATAGTTAAATATTTGTGTGTGCGCATACAAAGCAGCAGTTGTCTGAAGCCTGACTTCCGCCGGTCCAGTTGTTGTTGTTGGACACAAAGTTGTTGGACGGCTTGACGCTGATCTTGCTCATGTCCGAAAGTCCGAACTCCCTGGCGACCACCTGAGCCACCTTCGTGTTGACGCCCTGATGGAGTACGTACATATCGATTTGACTCTACTTATTATGTACCGATCGTAATTAATCTCGGCTGATTGTTACCTGTCCAATCTCAATTCCTCCATGAGAGATCGAAATGGAGCCATCCTCCTTGTAAATGGCGACCTGGACGCTGTATTGATAGGCACCTGTATGGATTGAGAACATATTATAAATTGCCCATGATAATACGTCGACGTAACTACTCAGTCACCTAGCATGTGCTCGTAGTTGAGGGGCGTGAACCCAAGTCCGCGCTTCTTCCACTTGTTCGCCGCGTTGAACGCCGCCACGCTGGCCAACCTGTCGTCGTAGCCGGCAGACGTCTTCAGCGTCTCCACGATCCCGTTGAGGGCGGAGTGGTCGGTGCCGAGGTTGTTCATCCTGAACTGCATGGGGTCCATACCCTGAGTGACGGCCAGGTGCTCCATGACGGTGTCGATGATGGCGTGCACCTGCGTAGTCACGGGGGCGCGGCACGACGTCGTGTTCGGCACGTTGCCCTTCACCTCGGTGCCGTTGGCGGCGACGGGCGTCGCGCACTTGTAGAGCGTGTTGCGCTCGATGAACAGCGCCACGTTGCCGCCCTCGCCCTCCGCAGCCGTGTGGCCACCGTCGGCAGCAAGCTCGACTGTCAGGGACTGAAGGTTGTTGCTCCCATCCACGGCTCCCTAGTAGTAGTATTTACGAGTATACTAGTATTCAGAGTTCGAAACGACACAATTTTAAAACATTCTTACCGAGTACATGACATCGAACGCCGGCCTCTTTCCAACCATCCTCATGTTATCGCTGAGGCTGAGCATCAGACGCACCGGCCTCTTCACCTTTGCGGCGGCGAGGGCGCACGCGCACGCCACCATGTTCGCCCTCGTGATCTTGGCGCCGTAGGCCCCGCCGATCCTTCTGTTGTACATGTTGATGTCGCTCGACTTGATTCCGAGCACGGTGGCGACTGCGCGCTGCGCCCATTGCTGCCACTGGCTGCCCAGGTAGATGTCGTACTCCTTGCAGTTGTCCACCGGACGGACGATGCAGTTCTGTGTCTCCATGTGAAAGTGGTACTGAGGCGGCACAGTCATGTGGCCCTCGATGTTCCGGGCGGTAGTCTTGTTGATCTTCCGAGCTTGCTTCTGGCGAACGTCTTTCAGCATTTTGGGCTGCCAAGATTATGCAAAGTGTGGAGCTACGTTTGTTTAGAGCAGTAAGATTCCAGTTACCAATATCGGTTTCTTCGCGTCGATCACCGGCTTCTTGGTGGGCGTGAGGTTCACGACCACTTGCCTGGCGCCACTCCTGGCATTGCTCCTCGTGTCGGCAACGATCAGTCCGATTGGCTGGCCGGCGTAGCCGATGGTTCCGCTGCTGAAAACCTCCTCAAGGACGGAAAAGTCGTTGCGGCCAGGGATATCGTCGACGCCGACGTAGGCAACAACGCCGGGTACGGCCTTGAAAGATATGGCTGCATACTGCTAGCTGTACGCTAAGAAAAGATCGAAATTCTTTACCAGCGCCGCGGAGACGTCAACGTCCGTGCTGGGATTGAACGTGGCCGGACCGATGGCGGCGAGAACGTATGCGGCATGCAGCTCCCCCTCGACCGGCGGGATATCGAAGATGTACTCTGCCTCGCCCGTGCACTGCGTCTTCGCCTCCAGTTTCTCGACGGCCTGGTGCACGGGGAACTCGGCGGAGTCGCCATCCGGAACTGTCTGCATTCCGGAGGAGATGCCCCTGGGCACCTGGGTGGCGCCGCTCCGAAGATTCTCCGGCGCCTGGTCGCCGATGGCGTAGAGCACGGCCTTGTAGTAGAGCGCCTTCACGAGCCTCGTCCTGTACTCTATGCTGGACAGGACTGGGTCGAGGTCGGGCGTCGAAATGTCCAGGTCCAGCTGAAGCCAGGTGTCGACGACGGCGGTGAGCGTGGCCTGGTCAGTCAGCTGGCGGCCGACCAGGTAGCCTTCCGTCTCAGTGGCGTGGTGGAGGTCGGGACCGTAGCCACCGAACACGATTGAGGCTGAGTTGACCCTATAGTCTCCGTCCAGGTCGAAGGCGAAGGCGGCGTTGATGTAGGCGTGGGCGTTCTGGCGTCTAGGAGTCGTCTTGTACGATCTAGTACAGACAATTTACGTAGGAAAGGAGGAAATTTAGAGCTATTATGTTTTCTATTCACTTACGTGAATCGGACTGTCGCCGCGTGCTGAGGGAACGTGATGTACTCGATCACCTTCCTGTTCATGTCCGCGCTCAGAAGCTCAACTGGCCTAAGGCTCGTCTGACCACCGGTGCCGTCCCTCACGTGAACCGTGGCTCCTGCGGCCTCCAGTAGCACGAAAACGTCGGACGGGAACTCCGGGTGGGCCCTTTTCAGCATGAGGTTCCCCGTTAGAGAGCCCACGTTGCGCACGGAGGTGTTGGCAACGTAATTCAAGTGGGAGGCAAGTTGGGCCAGATATTCGTATCCGGACTCCGACGAGCGCGACTCAAATGAATTGATCGCGTCCGTGATGGACACGCCACCTCCGACGGTGTACGGAGTTGCGCCGATCGTCTTCAGCTCGGGAACCATGGTAATGTCGATGAAGGTATCGATGGGACCAAGAGAGTAGATGGCTGCAACGAAATCCGTGCAAAATCTCGTGTTTGTGGGAATTGCGAGCTGTACCTTTGGCCGTATTTCCCGTGACGAGTTGGTAAGTTGAATCCACGGGCAACTCATTTAGGACGGCCATGAGGTCGTTCAGAGTCAGCGGCTTCATCCAGTCGCCGTTCACCGTTCTGATGTACTGGATGGTGTTGGTGTTCTTCGATCCGGAGCAAGTGCCGGAGCATGCAAGTCCGCTCCTATAAATGATACGTTTGACATTTGCGTACGCGCAGATAAATTAATTTAATACTTGGGACACGTCTTTTTGGTCTTGTTGATCAGGTCCTCTATGTCGACGTCTCCCCCGTTCTGATCCTTCGCAAAACTCTTAAACGCGTCGAAAATGGGCCTGTATCCTGTGCACCGACAGAGGTTACCGTCGAACGCATTTTCGATCTGCTCCGTGGTCGGATTGGGGTTGTCCGTTCGGAGGCTGTGCATCGAGTTGATGAAGCCCGGGGTGCAGAAGCCGCACTGGGTGCCGTTGTAGCTGGCCAGACGGGACTGAATGTCGTTCAAGTTGCCCACTTGGCCGACGCCCTCCACCGTGGTTATCGACCACCCATCGCATTTCAAAAGTGGCGTGATGCACTGGAAATGGCCTTAGTGTTCTTACATCCTCGTTGCTTAATTAGAGTCAATCGTACCGAGTTGACGGCCCTCGTCTTGGGCTGCCCCGTAGATGCGTCTATGTACGTTGCGGTGACGATGCAGACTCCGCAGCCGGCCTGGTAACACATGGTCTTGGTGCCGTAGAGCTGCAGCGTGTCGCGCAAGTAGCTCGCCAGACTCGTCGTCGCAGACATGTTGGTCGTGTCTAGCGTCAGGAGTTGTCCGTTGACCGACATCGTGATCGCCTTCTCCACGAGGTAGACGTCCCGGCCCGAGGCGGTTGCGGCCGCCGGTAGGTAGGGCACGACGGCCGGGGGTGCGGGCATGGAGCCATTCGACGCAGGCTGCTTCTTGATCACCTCGCCCTCCTCCTCGCCGCCGAAGCAGCAGTTCGCCATCCCCGCCATCTCGAGGGGTTAATGCGCAGTTAGATGGGTCAGTGTAGTACTGGCATACGTACGCGTACGTATTTAGCGCGGCAAGTACACTTCAAATTACCTTATCTCGGAGTCCAGACATGTTCGATCGACCGACCGATCGATGCTCCAGTTGGAGCGACCCGCCCGGCGATAATTGGAGCAGTAGCTTGTTCGGGGTCACGCTCAGTACTTAATTGGAGGTCGCCAGGGGACTCGGACAATAGTACTTACGATGGGGAAAATGGTCCACCAAGAATGTCATCCATCAAGCGTTAGCGTCGTAACCTTTCCTCTTCCTAATCAAGCCATTTAGGGTTTTTAATTGTGCACCATATGATTGAACCTGGAAAGGACTTGGTGAACGTACGCCTTGCCAACGCGACGTTATCAATTAAGCCTGAAGTTAAGTAGGCCCGGCTTAAATACTACGTCCGAATGTAGGTTCTCTTTGTGTTTGCAGCCCGAAGACGACGGGGCTAAATATTCGCTGCCGAGCGAATCTGTCTGTAGGATGTTTTTGTCTGCCCGTTGAAGTGGCCGGCTTGTGAAGGAGGCAAGAAAACTGGATGCTCTAGTCACATGGTTCAGTAGGTACATTGCGATCGACGCTTGGCCGGATTTAGAGTTACGGCGTACTGTAGTGTACATGCAGCCTGGACTCAACTGGGATTCTTTATAGTTGCACAGAACCTCGGCAGCAAAACTCGTTCTTCGCTATTTAAACTGAAATAAAACTCCGACGAAGAAAGTGCGATTGAAGAATGTTTCTTATGTATACTCGTACTTTTAGTTATACGTACTGTATTTCCATTCGCTCAAGTTCTATCCACATACAAAAGCACCAGCTATAGTCGTGTGCGCGTAAGTATACGTACAAATCGTCCCCTCGCTAGCCACACTAGCACTCACACCTGCACTTTTCACGCGCTCGATTCCAAGGTTGGTCACGTTAGTCTTGAGAGAGATAGCCTTCGATCTGTAATTGCGCATTCAGTCAGTCAGTATCTGTAGTATCCTCCTCCCGCTCCCCGCGCGCCAGACTTGTTCGCCGACGTCGCGTTCACCGGCACGACGCCCTCCTCGATCCGCATCTGGGTCCGGCTGCCCGAGGTCGGCTGGAAGCTCTGCTGCTGCTGCTGCTGCTGCTGCGAGGGGCTGTACGATGAGTACCTGAAACGGCGTCAGCAGTCATAATGAACTTTTTTCCGCATGCATGTACTATACTTAAGTATGTAGTACACGAAACGAAACTAAAAACATTGAAAAACTACACTCATATGTCAAATCATCACGCTAGTACTGCACGTGCACGCGGCAAGTCCGTATTACCCTACTAGATATCGTGCCAGAGGAGTAATTAGCGATCGCGAGCGAGTGAGATTGCGTGCTAGTATTCTTCGGCGAGGGACGAGTTGTAGTACTCTGCGCCGCTCGAGCTCGTCCTAAAGTTGGTCACTCGCTGCTCGCGCTCCCTCTGCAGCTGGCGGTCGACGAACCTCTGGCCGGCCGCGTCCGCAGCATCCAGCGAGTCAGGTCTGGAAGGTGCTGTATGCTATAGTACGTATATTCAATCCACTTTATGTCTCAAACCCGGAAAACCGCTCCATAAAAGAGAAAGCCTCTAGTATCTCTCGCCTGAACCGAGCCACTACCATATATATACGATACCATTCCGAACCCGAAACGGGCACATTTTCCCCTGGCAGGAAATTAAAACCAATTTCCCAGAGGCGGGGAAGAGGAGAAGCTAAGCGAGAAAAACTGCATTTTCGCTGACCTAGATCGGACGCGCCAAATTGGGAGGCGATGGTGGGCGAACGAGCAGGGGGGAGCCAGCCAGCCAGCCGGCCGGAAGGGAGGGGCTGACTGGCTGGCTGGCCGGTCGGCTGGCGAATTTCTGTCTGGACGTCTGGAGGCCGATGGAATTCGCGTGGAAAACGATGATGGAAACTGCCTTGGCTTAATTACAGGACAGATCGACACCGTACTAATTCTACTGAAGATTCCTTTTGTACCACATTTTTTGCGTTTCAGTCTCTACTGAACTTCCGGCTGAGGTTCATTCACCGATTCACTCGCTTCGCAAAGTCTAGCGCCATGCAGCAGAACAGGCCTCTGCCGCGCCGCTTTCCCCGCTGCTGCTCCTGTCTCTGCACCTCCGTCTCACTCTGAGTCTTCGTCTTCCTCTCTTCCAACCGCTGTCCTCCTCCGTCGGCCGGCGCGTCGCCGTCCCGCCGCCGGCCTCGATCTAGTTCAAGGCTGCTGCCTCGCGCAGAACTGTTGCTGTCGCGTCCGCCGCTGCCGCTGCGGGTCACCGACGCCGCGACCGCCGTCGAACGGGACGCCAAGGAGGGAGGGAGAGAGAGAGGGGGGATGGTGGGTAGTGCAAGTGCGGTTCAAGCCCAGGGAGTTTGCAGACAGCCAGCCAGACGCTCACTCGCTCGCTCTGAGGGGCAAACAAACGATATGGGGAAAGCTCTCTCACTTTTGCTGGGCGGGGAGGGCGGAATTCACTCGCTTCCTACTTTCAGGCCCACCCACTCGCCCAACACGTCAGCGAAATTTTGGCAAGGCCCTCGGAACATCAATGGGTCGGTGTATCCAGTGAGCATATAGGTTTTCAATAAGGGCGAGGCTAGTGGATCTGTCAAGGTTTATCCTCTCTCTCTCTCGACCTCCCTCTCTCTTGCCCAACCTGGCTCCCATTTCTCGACGGAGGCCGCGGCGGAGGGACGACAACGTCACCGGCAGACGCGACCAAGTCACGTCGTGGGGATCTGAATCGGTCATATTTGAGTAACGTGCAGCTCCTACACATGAACTACTGTACGTGTTTGTAGCTACTGGGGATTTGTGCAAGCTGTATAGTTTTGCCAGGATATGTTTGAAAATCCACCGGTCGTAAAGTGTGTTGCATGTCGAGCTGTTAACACCTAGCCTCGCATCTCTCGCGTTATAGCAGCGTCTCCGAAAGCCGAGCTCTCTAGAGACGATACGGAAAGCGAGGCGACACGCACATTTAGTGTACATACTGTCTGCCACAGTGTGACGTCGAGCCGCTACGTATTGCCGCATTTGAAAGCAATAGCTTATTTGCAGCACTACTACTCCACTAAGCCGCAAGGGTGCTGCATGCTCGTTGCGTTGCGTACGTGGAAGGAAGGCAGGCCATAAACTGACGGATATCCGACTCACTTTCGCTGCTCTGCTTTCTCTCTCGAAAAAATCGCTTGCTCGCTCACGCGGTCTGGCCTTCGGCGTCGTCAGCACCCGCCGTCGCATTGTTGCTATATGTACACCGGAAATTGTTAGTAGTAGACATTTTTTATACTAGAGGACACAATTAGCTCTTTGTCGTGCTCCGCCGTGTCGTCCCGCCCCGCCTACCTGTTCTCTTTCCTGCCGTTGTACACCGAGTACCCCATCCTGGCCAGGTCCGCCTCCGAGTCGACCCTCCGCTCCTGCATCTCGTGATGTCCGTGGTGGGCGGGCGAGGCCCCGCCGAACGCCGTGTTGTCATAAGCGTGCTCTGCAATGCAAAGAAGGAAGCGACCATGAATGCAGATGAATTGGTTGGTTAGGCGGCCGTAATTTCCCTTGGGACATACAGACACGAATACGAGACAGACAGCTCGCTATACGTACAAAAGCGCCGAGAAGGCCCAACGATGCTTGATTTTTTTTCCGGCTAAGCTACATTATCCTGAAATTATTAGTCATCCTGGCATTCTGCGAAGCTATGCCCCACCCGAAGCTCATGCATGTTAGTCGCTAATTATGCTCAAGCTGGCGGACCTGCTGTGCACACAACGCCTCATTGTTTCGTTCGTTCCACTGACCCACAAGTCTCTCTTTCTTTCCTTCTTCCGCCCCTCCCATGCTCGCTCGCTCGTTCGCTCGTTAGACTGACTACTTGCCCTCTCTGTGCGGATCCTCGTGAACGTAGCGCTGGTGGCGGCCCGACGTGAATTCCCTCTTAAACCTGAAAAGTGCCTCGTTACGTCCTCTGCCTCCTTTGTGGGCGGAAAGGAAAAAAGACTTTCTCCTCTTACTTTGCGAATGCCACGGTGAGGGCGAGGAGGAGAACGAGGACAAGGAATATGATCCCGCCGAGAGTGCCGGCCACGATGTAGAGCTGCGTCTGAACATCCAACGTCTCGTCCTGCAAAAGGAATAATGGAACCATGTTTCATAAGTGACACGACAAACTATTATGTCGCGGCGTATAAAATAAACCACATATCGTGCATCATGCATGAACGCATCGGATATATACACATGCAAAAGGATGCAAAAAATTAGCAGTGATATTATACACAAGACATTCACCGTGCAGCTGAAACAGTGAATACATGCAGTAAAGTAACAACGCACGTAGAAATACGTAGGCCGCCGAGTGAGTCTAACGTGCCATTTAAGCAGGCGGAGAAACTTTGAAACAACAGATGGTGGTGCAGAGCCGGCAGTGCGACGCTGAAGTTTCCACACAACATACTAGAGACTTGGAGGGCATGCTGTGCTGGAGGATGCATGGATGCAACTACTCGGCCACAACATCTCTCTACCTTCTTCTCGCGCTTGCTCCCCTCCGGTTCGGCTCCGGGCTCACCATCACCGGTTCCGCCACCACCATGACCGTCACCATCGCCCACAGTCACCACTCCGCTGGAGTTTCCTCCTCCTCCATCGCCAAACTGCGTCGCATCCTCCGCCTTAGCCCAAATTTCCCCTGATCCCTCGTCATCACTCCTTGTCGAGACGGCTACCTCATCAATCTCTCCGCCAGACGTGGAATTGGGCGACGCAGCAGTGGAATTGGCAAAGTTCGCCGCCTCGCTAGAAGTCTCCGAAGGCGGAGAACTCGAGCTACTGCTCGTTCCGGGAGCTCCCGTCGTTGTCGACGTCGTCGTCGAGGGGCTCGCAGTTGTCGTCGACGTCGTTGATGTTGTAGTGGGAGATGTGGATGTTGTGGACGTTGATGTTGTCGTTGTCGTAGAAGGCGTCTTTGTTGGAACCGCTGTCGAATTTGCTTTCGCCTCTTTCATCCGGTCGGCTATCACGCCCGGCGCCGGCTGAGAGAGAGGCAACGCGCTTGTAGTACTAGTACTCGTTGAGTCTGGACTTGTGTCTGTTACGGGTTTGGCACTCGTTGTTGGAGATGTCTCAGTGCTTATGATTGGCGGCAATGCCGACTGCGTGACGCGCGGTGCTGGAGTTGTGTTCCCCTGTTCTGACTGTGTGGATATAGAAGGTGTTGATGTGACAACGGCGGAGGAGGCGGTTTCAGTGTCTGTGGTGGTTGTGTCAACGGGGAGTGAGAAGGTTACAGCGCTTTCGATCACAGCATCGGGTAGAGTTTCGTTGGCTTCCACGCGGCCATCGAGGCTAAGAGTCTCCTCGACAGCGCCCAAACCACCGTCGATGGTTCCGACGAGGTCGGGAAAAGCGTCCTCCGACACGTTTGACGCCGGCGGAAGCACGATGAATGACTCAGCGGCCTCGCCTGCCGTCAGGTTGGCCAACACCACCTGTTGCTCGGGCGAGACGCCGACGGCCACGGGAAGCTGTGTATTGTTCTTGTGCCGCGAGACAAGGAAATGAGTGCACGATATTTTCCAAAGATAAATGCAAGTACGACGCACATAAATTGTGCTGAATACTATTCGTCAACTGTAGAACGGAGACACTAGTACATATGCTTGGTTGTTAACGTCACTTTATTTATTAGGCTTACCGATTGCTTATCCTCCAGACCCGGTCCCGGTCCGTCGTTCAGCTGTGCCTCGGATACGCCCGCCAAGACGGTCAGCAGGAAGAACGCCGCTGCCGCCGCCGCAAGCGGCCACTCGTGTTTCCGACCCATCATGCGATCGATCACCTCTGGGACGGTGCTAAAATGAGCAACGATGTCGAACCCATGAGCGCAGCCAGAAGACACTGTCCGGAGAAACTTTCCAGTAGGGGCTGATTACGGCTAGCTGGTGGTCCGTCCCGCGCACGCAATCTTAATTTCAAGTGCCACTCTCCTTGGCTTGACGTTAAAATTGTGGAAGGGGCGAAGCAAAGACGACGGAGGAAGGGGAACCGACTTGCTCCAGACACTTGATCGGCGCCTACTGATTTTTTTCAATCGGAATTTTCCATGGAGGGAGGACGCTAGGCAGGATCGAGGTGGTGGGAGGAAGTGCGGGCCGAAATGGAGAAGCTAGGGACACGAACAGGGTTAACACATTGGTTTCACATAACGTTTCACGTATTTCCGCCAGCTTTGAAGCAAATGACGTGTTGAGTGGTTCATAGTAAATGTAGGATACTATTCTTTAGGCTGCAATCCTAATCCACTTATGAGCAATATCACAATCCGCTTGAATCCACTGTAGCTCCCGCTGCCTGCCTGCCTGCCTGCCTGACTACGTTCGGCCCGGCCGGCTCTCCGAGCGAGGGAGCGAGCGAACGCGAGCGCCTGATCGCGCTAGAGAGCAGCTATGACTACGATCAAGAGGAGGAGTGTACTACGAGCAAGGGGGATAATCTAATAACTGACCGTAGTACCCCTTATCCCGGGCTAGGAATGTCCAAAATTCCAAATTGACTCATTGCTGCCGGCAGAGAACGGACAAAACCCTTCGTAGGTATTAATTGGTAAAAGTGATATGCAGTCACAATGCAATGGTCAAAGTGATTCGACTGATATGAGGATTTTTTAACCCGGGCTTTATTGTCCCTTCTGCCACCCTCCTCCTCGAATGAGTGATTGGGACGTGCCTATATATGGAGTGCAGGGCGACGCCGGCAGGCGGGGCAACTGAAGTTCCGTTCTTTCGTTCGTTCGTTAGTTAGCCGGAATCGACCGAGCGACCGACCGAGAGCTGCTGCAGAATGGCTGGCGGGCGGCGGCTCAACTATATATGCGTGTTGTTGAAATCTAATCCCTCTCAACTTTAGCCTCGCATTATGATGAAGCACTCGGAGCAGCCGAAATAGAGAGAGTGTGAGTGAGGAGGAAGTTAACCTGCAGTTGTGCAAGCTCACAGCTAGGCCCTTGGCTTATTTTCAAAAACAAGGCTTGGCTATATGGAGCGCTCTAGCTTCTATAATTTCACGACTCACTCTGAGGAGGCACTTTCTTGTCCGATTGAATGAGATACACTCGGTTATATCTTAAAAGTCTTTCGCTTGCTAATACGTCTTCCTCCTTCCTTCCCTCCTTCAACACAGTCGGCCGTCGCGACTTTCGTCTCGCCTCGATTCCGCAGATCGGGCTTATCTTTTGATGTTGCCGTCAGTCAAGCCGCGTGCGTCCGCGTCCGCTCGCGCGAAGCTAGCTGCTGTTGCATATGGCACCGGCGACCGATTACTAAGTCGTTTTGGGGCTTGCTTGCATTATCACGGTCGCCTACGCAAATACGTTGTGCACACTAAAGTCGGGCACAGGTACCATCGGATTTGAAGAAAGCCATTAGCAATGGGGTGTTATCCTTCATTAACTCGATTCCACTACCAAGTACGGACATGATACACCACGTGAAAAAAGGGATATGAGCCCAAATAGCTCCGGCCAAACGCGGCAGGCTATTTTTTAGTTGTTGGGGGCGTCCAACTTGCCGAAATTGGGGTTCGATTTCGTCCGTTCACACGCGTCGATCCGGAATGCGCGCACCCCGCGCCACGCCACGCCGGCTGTTCGTTCAGATAAGAAAAGCGGGCAACCGAGCGAGCGAGGGGCGCGACATGCAACTCAGTTTGCTAAAATCTGTCGGCCGGCAACAGGGATATAGATTTTGAAAAAAATGCACTAATACAGATTTAACCGCCAATCGATCACTCGCCAACCGCAGCTATTCGGAGACAGTTAGGCACGTACGAACATTTTTTTGCACGTCGCAGTGCTGCAGAAGGCGAATTATCATATGCGTAAGAAACCTACTAATCGCAAGGCAATGGTCATAACGGAACAAACATGTCAGCAAGCAAGCTACGCCTCAGGGTGTTCCAGTAACCACATTGCTTACGAATCCTCTATGTTTGCTATTGTGGGCGGAATCGCTCACGCTCAAGAAATTCGGTAACGTACAACCTAGCTGAATTCATTTGAGGTAAGCGGCACTTGATCGTGCGAGTGGCATCAGTTATTCCGATCGATTTAACAGCTCGGAGCTCTCCCGGGATGGCAAAAAGTGCTCTCTCTCTCTGTCTGCAGTAGTTTTGTTGAAAGCATTCTTACCTTACTGCAGGA
>JAAUYK010069603.1_pt1 | contig 16446 bp, 22 predicted proteins | sample 7278021 | NCBI WGS metagenome assembly JAAUYK01 (sample SAMN14350223, study PRJNA611818) | marine sediment metagenome | isolation source: surface marine sediment (1.8m) | place: French Polynesia: Moorea | collected 2018-08
CCCCGCCGCCCTAGCATGATCGCCTACTGCTCTTCTGGGTCATTTTCCAGGGGAAGGCGCAGGTCAATGGTGCCGCTCAAGGGGACCGCATCAAGGCGAACGCGATAACCGCTTTCGTCCTTGTGGGTCCACGCGGCACCGATGCGCCGCCAGACCGGCTTACGGTCCCCGCTGGTCTCAATGACCTGGTAGGCGATCAGCGCGGGCGCTTTGGCCGGGTCCGGGCGTGCTTCTTTGGTCTTGGTCTTCAACATGATGTTACTCCTTTCGAAATGCCGGGCCGTGACCATCACAGCCCCTCACCCGCGGACGGGGGCTGTGGGGGCACGGGATGGCCCGGCATTGTTCGAAAAGGAGTTCAGGTTGAAGCCGGGGCCAAGTCAGCAAGCCGCACGGATCCGCTGCCCAAAGGCGGGGGGCACACCGGGGATCCGTCACCTTAGGAATTGGGTGGGAAAATCAAGACGCTGTCTGGCGGTAGCCTAGATTTTGAGCTCTTGCGCCAGACCTTAAACCGCTGAACTAGCTACTTTTTTGAATGGCCTTCTGTTTGTCGCTGAAAAGGCTACGAGTGCTGCGAGCGAATCTCCTTCGCGCAGCCAAAAAACCGCTTGACTCACTCGCCGAATCCGGGTCTGTTCGGCGGCGTTATCGAAAACCTTATGCCGCCACAGAAAGGAAACGGCCCCTGTGACCCTTTACGACCCCGCCCCGTCCGAGCCGCCACCAGAGCCCCCTTCGCTCCGGGTCGTTTTCGTGCGTGAGGCGATTGTCCAGTACCGCGGCCGCGCTGTTCGCACCGAGGCTCCGATCCAGGAGTCGGATCAGGCCGTCGCCTACGCCCGCCGCGTCGTCCGCGACCACGCCCGCGAGCATTTCCTCGCCCTATATCTCGATGGTCGCTACCGGCCCGTCGCCCATTCGGTCGTCTCGGTCGGCACCGCCACGGCTTCTCTCGTCCACCCCCGCGAGGTGTTCCAGACTGCCGTCCTCAGCGGCGCAACCGCCTGTATCGTGCTCCATAACCACCCGTCTGGAGATCCCTCCCCGAGCGCCGAAGACCAAGCCGTCACGAAGCGCTTGCGCGAGGCGGGCGCGATTCTCGGCATTCAGCTCCTGGATTCGATCGTCTGGAGCCATGCCAGCCCACGCTACGCCTCTATCCGCGAGCTGAACCCCGCGGCCTTCGCCTCCTAAGAGCCCGTGCGCGGTCTCTCACGCATCCGATGGCGGCACTGTGCATATAGACTGCGGCGCATCGACCGGCAGATCCGCCCCCGTTACCTTCCCCAGCCATGCCGTGGGAAACCGGCCTTGCCCTTGACGATTCGACCAAGCCCCTGGCTCTTTTTTGTCCAGATGACGACGCCCAGAAGCGCCTATTCTGCCGCGCCTGTATCATCGGTCTCTGGGTTGACGGCATTGACGCCGCTCTGACCGAGTTTGCGCCTGACCTCGAAGTGATCCCCGTGAGCGTGTTCTTGAACATCCGCGTGGACGAGGTTCTAGCCGAGATCTCGCCGGGCTTTGAACCGCTACTAAATCCTGGCGAATCAGGAGGGCACCGTCATGACGGATCTTAAAATCGCCCCGGACGCGTCAGCGGCACGCTCGCGGGCAAGCTCGAAGAGCTAGCGATTTCTGAGCGCCGGTGTGGAGACCGGGGCGGTTGACAGGCCGCGTTCCTCATGTTCTGGTGTCGTCTATGACTAAAATTCCGACTCGGGAAGACATTGAGGCCGCGATTGTCGACCTGCGACGCGGCCTAAACTCTTCCAAACGAGACGACGAGATTGCGCAGATGCTCGGCGCCCTGGCGGACGAGCGCGACGAGCTAAGGCGAGAACTCGAACTTGCCCTCGACCGTGCCGCTGACCATCGTCCAGATGTGGCCCCGGGGTCAACCGTTCGACGAGGCCCAGGCCCAAAGGCGAAGGGCTACACCGGGGATCCGTCACCTTAGAAAACGGGTGGGTTTCACTCTACAAAATTCAGCGCGTGGCGGCGCGCTGCCAGTGATAGGATGCGCGCCTCTTCAACACTACGGAGGAGGTGCCCCCCCAATGGCCACACGCGCGCTGCATGCCGTGGTTACTGTGGTTATCGGTCTTACGCTCTACGGCGTTTGCCTGATTGCCTTGTCCCCCGCTACGTTCAAAGCCGCGCAGGAGGCGGCGTTCGGGGCACCTGCCGCGGGCGCAATCATCGCCTTGCTGCTGGCTCGGCTCGGATGGCGAATTAAAGGCCGTCGCCAGTGGCTTGTGAAGGCGTTTGACTACAATCAGCGCGGTGGTCCGCTGGCGTGGCCGCTAGCGTGGACCTTTCGTTTCCTGATCCCGACTGTGGCCGTCATGTTCTCATTCACAGTCGATCTGCAAAAAGACGGCGCAGCGGCGTTTATCAACTCGCATCCCATCCCAATCGCGCTCGACGCATTGGCCACCAATTATACCGCGTGGCTTCTGGTCATCCCGGTTGTCTTGATGCGTAACTTCGTCCGTTACAGCTTGATCGAGCGTGAGCCGGAGCCGACAAGCGGAGCTTACGGCGAAGCGCGCTGGGCGACTATTCTGGAGATTGCAGCCGACAGCGAGAATTTCGCTTTGGCGGCCGATTGCGCGCTCAAGGAGCGACGGCTAAGGGGGCGTGTCCTGGGAAAGCGGGTACCACTGCCGACAGATAAGAAGATCTGGGAGGTCTCTTCCAAGGAAGACCGGAAGACGCACAAGCAATTTATTAAGGATTTGGATGGGCTGGGGTTTGATCCCATGGTGTTTTACGGTGGGAACACATCACGGCTAACCTTCGGGCGTCCGGGATCGGGCAAAACTTCCTGTGTCCTGATCCCGGAGGCGGTACGGTGGTATGGTTCGCTGATCTGCATCGACCCCAAGGGCGAAATCGCGAGCGTGACGGCGCGTGGCAGGGCAACAACCGACCGCGTATTCGTTCTCGATCCGATGGGGGAGGTGAAGGGAGATGCGGCCAAATCGTTGCGGGGAAGTTTTAATCCGCTGAGCGGTTTGGCCGATGCTGACCGTGAAGAAATCGCGGAGGTGGCGCGGACGGTGGCTGACGCGCTGGTGATCCCCTCAGGCGGCGATAGCGGCCACTACTGGGACGACGAAGGCCGCACACTGATTGAACTGCTCGTGCTGCATTGCCTGCACGATGAACCGACAGAACGGCACACGCTCATGACCGTTCGTGAGTATCTCAATCACCCGGACGGGCTGGCGAGTTATCTTGAACGGATGATTAATGAAACCGATTGCGAACAGGCCGCGCGCCTCGCAGCGGATTTCTTGGCCAAGCCCGAAAAAGAACAGGGATACACACAATCAAGCGCGGCTCGTAATCTACGCTGGGTCACGCAACCGAAAATGAGCGAGGTTCTGCAATCTTCCGACCTAGATATCGGCGCGCTCAAGGAAACACCAACAACGGTGTTTCTGGTCATGCCACCCAAGGAGATTAGAAATAATCCCCGATGGCTTAGGCTGCTGGTGAACGTCGCTATGGCGCGGCTGATGCGGGGCGGCCCGGGCAAGCGCCCCGTGTTGCTGCAAGCCGATGAATTCCCCGCGCTGGGCCGAATGCGCGAGGCTGAAAAGATCGTAGCGGAGGGCCGATCCTACGGTGTCACGCTACACGCGGTCGTGCAAAACCTTCCGCAAATGAAATCCAAAGACCTCTACGGCGACGATTGGGAAAACTTCCAGTCGTCAGCAGGGGTCATGCAAGTGCTAGGCGTGAACGATCTGACCACGGCCAAGATGGTCAGTGACCGGCTTGGCACTCAGACGGTGAGGACGCAGAACGTCCAGAGCGGGGGGGAGATGGGCGGTCAAGGTGAAACCGGGCGGCCCCTGATGACGCCCGATGAGGTGATCACCCAACTTGGAAACGGGCGGCAGATTGCCTTTATGGCCGAAGGGCGCGGCATCCTCTTGCAGAACATTTTTTATCGGCAATCCTGTCCGCCTGAGTTGTTGGACGACAACCCGCACGGCGGGTAATTCAAGGGGGCGCTATGAGCGCTGCAATTGAAATCCCGGACACTGCCACAGCAGAAGACCTGGAACGGCTACAGAAGGACTTGGCCGCACGGATCGAGGCCAAGCGCCGCGAGGAAATGGCCCAGAAGTTCGGGCAAATCGACGCGCTGGCCGAGAGGCTGGGGCTGTCCAAGGCCGACCTCGCGGCACATTACGGCGGAAGAAAGGGCGGCAAGCGCACTCCGGCTGCCCCCAAATACCGCAATCCGAACAACGCGGCGCAGACATGGGCGGGCCGTGGCAAGCGCCCTGCGTGGGTTCAGGCGCACCTCGACGGCGGCGGCAAGCTGGCGGATCTGGCTATCTGAAGGGGTCGCGTTCAAAGCGCACCGTCATAGTGCCGCCCTCGGGCCAGTCCTGCTCGATCTCGTAGCGGTCGATATGCCCTGCGGCTCTCAAGCCGTCGAACACGGCTGTTAACGTGCCTTGCGCCTCATGTGGTCGGGGTTTGGTGAAATCCGGAGCACGGCTGGGTGCCGTGCTGTCTTCAAGGCCGGGGGCCGCGTCGTCAAGGGCTGCCTCCACGGCGATCTCGCGCGGATGGGAGGCTGGTTGCAGCGCCTCCGGGCTGTATCCGTCCGGGAACGCTTGGGCCAGTTCGCGGAGCAATCTGCTTTGTTCTTCTGGCTCCATAGGCGTGCCGCGCGCCAGAACATCAGCCCAGGCCGAGCCTTCCGCCTCCTTGGGTCGCTGCTCGATCCATCGGGCGGCGGCGCGGCGCAAATACACCAGTAATGGGTCTGTGTCTTCCTCGTCGTAGTCTTTGGTCATGTCAAACTCTCCATTTTCCGGCGCAGGATACCGGGCTCTGCGTTCGTGAATTCTATTCCCTCACCCTACACCGGAAAATCCTAAAAAGGTGTGAAGGCGGGAAAACGCGATATAGGCCCATCCGTTAACTGGCCTTCATCGGCCTCCCCGCCTCCCCGTCTGCTTGCAAGCATCTTCCTGCGGTTGATCTCGGGCCGGGCCGCTAAGCCCAGCCCTCCGCAAGAAAAATCAGCTATTCAAGGCGTGGGTTTTTTACCATAAGACGCAATTATGTGTCAAGTGCATAATTGCCCTGTGACGCCTCTTCTCGGATTCTGAGCCTTCGGATACCTCCTGACCCGGGGAAGGCGTTCTGTGGCGCTCCTAGGGCTTGAAATGGCGGCTCCGTGCCGCCTCTGGTCGGAAAGGGTGCGGAGCACCCGCCTCAAGCCCCTCGGCGCATGAGAGTGAAAGCCGGACCCTGCGGGCCTGGGCTCGATGGAGCGTGTGGCCGGAGGCATCGGGAACGGACCAAAATCCGCCCACCCTCTCGAAGCGCTCCGGCGACCATGCAAAATAACACCGGGGAGTGACGTGGGTTATCCACAGCGCCGGTGAGTTAAATGATTGTTAAAGTAGTGTTACGCGGCCCAGAACGCCGCGTAAGCCACTGAAAAACAAGTGCTCTTGCATATCAGGTGTTCCTGATACAACGATAGAGTGTTCCTGAAACAACGATAGAGTGTTCCTGAAACAACGTTGGCGTTTCCATAAGTTGGAGCGTTCCTGAAACAACGATGCGTCTTGACAGGTGTTCCTGAAACAACGAAAATTGAGGAGGTGTTCCTGAAACAACGATAGAGACCAGCCATGCCGATCATTCCCGAGAAGAAAGACCGCCCCGCCCTGCTTCCCGTGAGGCACCCGGAGGCGGATTTCTTCATTTGCGGCGTGCTCGATGCGCCGGTCAAAGATGACGTGGCCTCGATGGAACACCCCATGTTTTCGCTGGCGACCAAACCGGACCGGCGGATCAGGGTTTACGAGCACAACGGGAACACCCTTCAAATCACACCGAGCGTGCTGGGCCTGGCGACCATCTTTGACAAGGACGTCCTGATTTACTGCGTCAGTCAACTGATGGCGGCAATCAACCGCGGCGAAGAGGTCTCGCGGACGCTGCATATCCAGGCGTATGACCTGCTGGCGGCGACCAATCGACGCACGGACGGGCCCGCGTACCGGCGGCTTGTCGAGACCATGGACAGGCTGCAAGGCACCAACCTAAAAACCACTATCGAGACCAATGGTGTGGAGCAAACACGGGGCTTCTCGATCATCGACGAATGGGACATCGTGAAGAAGCGCCGCGACGGGCGCATGTTGAGCATGTCGGTGACGCTTTCCCGATGGCTGTTCAACGCCGTGCTGGGCAAAGAGGTGCTGACGATCAGCGAAGCGTATTTCCGGCTGCGAAAACCGATTGAGCGGCGGATATACGAGCTGGCGCGGAAGCATTGCGGAGCGAAAGACGAGTTTAAAATCAGGGTCGAGCTGCTCCACAAGAAAGTCGGCGCGACGGGGACGCTTCGGCAATTCCGACTAGCGGTGCGCGAGCTGGTACAACAGGACCACCTACCCGATTACTCGGTGCGCCTGGACGGGGGTTTCGTCGTGTTCCGGCGGCGGCCCGATGCAGCGGTGCAGATCGCCGGAAATCTCGGACTCCCTCCCCTCTCTCCGCGCGCTTTCGAGGAAGCTAAACCCTACGCCGTGCGCTGCGGCGATGACGTGTACCAGTGGGAACAGGACTGGCGCGCGTGGTGGGCTGAGACCGGGCAAAAGACCGTGGTCAACGCGGACAGGGCGTTTGTGGGCTGGTGCCGCAAGCGCGCGGCGGGCCGGACCCGGCGCAACTGATAGCCCGATATCGCGATATACAGATATTGCGATATTACGCTAACGCGCTAGACAAATATCCCATTATCGCGATATCGTGTTATTTCGATATGGCGATATGGCGATATCAGATTGAGGGGGGGGCTTATGCGCACACTGACCATTGCGACCCGAAAGGGCGGACCCGGCAAGAGCACACTGGCGCTCAATCTGGCCGTTGCCGCCGCGCAGGGTGGGGCGCGCGTGCTGGTGGTCGATCTCGATGACCAGCGCACGGCGGCGGACTGGTGGGAAAGCCGGGACGCGGAGATCCCGGCAGTGGTCTACGCCACCTACGAGCAGCTTGACGAGGTGCTGGCCTGGTCCAAGGGCGAGGGCTTTGACCTCGTGGTGCTCGATACCCCGGGCTGGGCGGCCAACATCACCAACAAGGCACTGGGCGCCGCCGACTTCGCGCTGTTGCCGTGCCAGCCGACCGACCCGGATATCCGCGCGCAAAAGGAAACCGTGCGCGCGGTCGACACGCTGGGGTGTAAAGCGGGGTTTGTGCTGACCCGAGTGGGGCCCAGGGCAGCCAAAGGCCGCGTGAGCGGGGCGGAACACGGGCTCAGGGCCCACGGCCTGCCGATTGCGCCGGTCATGATCCGCAACCGCGAGGACTACCCGGACGCCTACCTTGCCAAGCTGGGCGTGACCGAGTTCGACCCGGACGGTAAGGCGGCCCAGGAAATCCGGGAGTTGTTCGCCTGGGTCATGGAGAAAATGGAGCGGCTGGCGGTGGAGCCTGCCGCGTTGCGGAAGGTGGGAACATGACGAAACGGAAGGCCGATTGGGGACAGATGGGCGGCGGCGCTACCGCGCCGGAGCGTGTGGCCGAACAGGATCAAGCACCGGTTGCGGCCAAAGAGAAGACAGCCGCGGCGGCCAAGCCGGAGGCGGTGGAAACCGCCGCGCCGGAGGCTGCTGCAGCGGACGCGGAACTGGTGGCGCTGCTGGTGCGCATGCACCCGGACGTCCACGAGGAGCTACGGCAGCTGGCGCACGATGAGCGCGTGCCGATGTCGCGGCTGGTGCTGCGCGGCCTCGATCTGCTGTTCAAGCAAGGCGGCCAGCACTCCCTCAAGCTCCTGACCGGCGAGGACGTCTGGGCGAAACCGGCCAGGAAAAGGCGGAAGAGGGCGGCGGCCTAAAGGAGGGGAGCGCCATGACCAAGGAAGAGATTGAAACCGCGATCCGGGTGCTGCGCGAGCTGGACGAAACGGCGGAAGCGTCAGAGGGGTGGGAGCTGCACCCGGCGATCAACCGGGTGGTGGACGCATTGGAGGCGCTGTCCAAAAAGGGAGTGGTGTGACAAACGACCATCTGCGGAAAATGCACGTGATGACGTACGCTTGGGAGAAGTTCTACGACGGGACCCGCATCCTGCTACACGGGGACGAACCGCTCCCGGATCGGCTCCGCCGCGCTTGGTTGTACGAGCTGCATCATGCCAAACGTGATGGAATCCCCGAAGACCAGCTTGAGCGCTACGACGGGCTTAGGGCGATACTAGAGGCGGAGCAGGAACGGGAGTTGGGCGCCGAAGCGCCCGCATTGGTGGATGATGTGTTGAGCATCCTGCTGGCGCTGGAAAAGGCGCTGGCGAAGAGGGGCTAAGGGGGCGGCCTTGTTCTGGCGCTGGGGCCTTTGCAGTGCATCGGCGCAGCGGTAGTTTGAGGCACTGGTCGTCCTGGGCTCCGGGGAAGCAGGGCTTCAGGCGGGCCGGATGCGGTGCAAAGGGTAGGGCAGGGAGCCGTGGCAGGTGACGGCTGAAGTCAGCGTCATGAACTCGCTTGGTGTGGCGCTGGCTGCGGACAGCGCCGTGACGCTTGGTGGCGCGGGAAAAATCTATGCGTCAGCCGACAAGTTGTTCGAATTGTCGCGGGCAGAGCCGATGGCCGTCATGGTCTACGGGAACGCAGGGCTTCTAGGCGTACCCTGGGAAACGGCCATCAAGATCTATCGGAAGGAACTCGGGGCGAACAGCTTTGAGACGGTGGAAGACCAAGCCAAGCACTTTATCCGCTTTCTAGAGCGGAACCGCCAATTGTTCCCCGCGGCGGCCCGAAGCAAGTACGCAAGGTGGGTCTCTGAGCAGGTAACGAAGGCTTACTTCGCTCAGTTGAAGGAGGCCTGGCAGCAAGCGCTCAACAAACGGCAGCGGGCAAGAGCGGGGAGCTTGACTGAGCAGGAGGCAACGCGGATCGCTCAGAAGCTTGCTCGGGAGTTTTTGGCGGCAATTCGCAAAATGCCGAAGATCGACGAATGCCCCAAGACGTTCTTGAAGACATTGAGGTCAGGGTACTCTCGCGAGGTTGGCGACGGCATCCAAGGGGCTCTCGGGAAGACCAAGCTAGTGTCTTTGCTGAGCCGGACGTTGCGCAGCGCCGTGTTCGAGTTCTTACAGAGATTGCCACCAGAGCTCTCGACCAGCGGGGTGGTGATCGCCGGTTTCGGCACCAAACAACACTTCCCTGCGCTCGTTCGGCTCGATACGGACGGGATGGTTGGAGCCCGGCTCCGGTGCCGGATAGCGGCTAACGTCGCGCTAGCGGGTCCGGATGACGCGCGCGTAATGACGTTTGCGCAGAGCGAGATGGTGCAGACCTTCATGAACGGGATTGACCCGTACCTTCACAACGTGATGATGGATGCCACTAGCAAAGTGTTCGAGAAGTTCTCTGCGCGCGTGGTCGACAAGACCAAGAAACACAGTCCGAAAGCCGCTGCCGCGCTGCAGGCGGACCTTCCGGCTGAAACACGGCAGCTACTGCGCGACCTAAACAGCGAGCTGAACGACGAGCAAGACCGGTCGTATATCCAACCCGTGATGAGCGTCGTGGCGGCGCTTCCGAAAGATGAGTTGGGAGAGATGGCGGAAGCGCTTGTGAACCTCACGAAGTTCAAGCGGCGCGTGAGCACCCAACAAGAGACCGTCGGCGGACCGATTGACGTGGCGGTGATTACCAAAGGGGATGGCTTCGTCTGGACGAGAAGGAAGCACTATTTCGATCCGAGATTGAACCCGCGGTATTTTGTCCGACAGGAAAGGGGAAGCAACTAGTGTCCAACGTGAAGGGCTTCTCGACGGTGAAAGAGCTAGTCGACGCCCTGCTTTCACCCGGGCTGGGCGATAGCGACGAACCTACGTCGTCCTCCGAAACGGGGGAGGAAATCGCTGAGCGCGTGATGCAGAAGCTTGACGAGAACGGACGCTCCACGGCGCGCCAGGGGGGAACAACTGCGGCTGCTTCCTAAAACCCAATCCGGTCGGCCTCGACGCTGACCTGATCGCGGGACCGGTCATAGAGTCGGGTGGTGAGGGGGTCGGTCAGTCCCCGAGCGGGGGGCTGTGCTACCGTCATTCGTGTGGAGACCGCGCTGCTAGCAATTAGTGCGCTAGCTGCGGCATTCCTGTACCCATACCTGTCCGAGTTGGGTAAGTACGCGGCAAAGCGCACGATTTCTTGGATAGAGCGAAATTTTAGGAAGCGCTTAGGGCGGGGGCATCATTGGTGGGGGCAGACTGTAAAGGGACTCCGCGCAGCTTTCGGTTGCGCGAGCCTTTGGGTCTGCCCCGATTCCGTAGACACCTTCATTAGTTCGGGAGACCCAGCCCCCCCGGATCTCTTCCTCGTTCAGCAATGAACGAGGGGGTTGGGCAGCGAAGCGCCCGAGCGCCCTGCGGTTTTTCAGCTCGAACTCGATCGCCGCCCTCGCTGTACCCAGCGCAGCAAGTCGCCGATCATCTGAGGGACACGAGATTAAAACCGGATGCGGTCCACGGCCTCGACACTGACCTGATCGCGGGACCGGTCGTAGAGCCGGGTCGTGCGCGGGTCGGCGTGGGCGGCCATCTGCTGCGCCTCGTCGATGCTGCCGCCGTCGGCGCAAAACAGCGTGATCCCGGTCGCCCGGAAGCTGTGGGGGCTGATCTTGGTCGCAATCTCGGCGGCTTTGGCGCGGCGGCGGATCATGTGGAGCGCATCGTTGCGGGTCATCCGGTTGGCGGTGAGCTGGCGGCGGCGGTCGGCGGTGCGGAAGAGGGGACGGGCCGCCTCTCCCTTGATATCGAAGCCTGCGGCCTCGAGGTAGGCGTCCATGTAGGCCGCCGCGTTGCGGCTGGCGGGCATCTGGTGCTGCCTGCCGCCTTTCTCTTTGAGCCGGAACCAGGCCAAGCGCTGCTCGGTGTAGTAGTCGGCGACGTTCATTCCTAGGGCCGCCGAAATCCGGGCAAAGCTGTATATCAGCACCCCGCAGAGCGCCCGGTCACGCAAGCCTACGATGGTCTGCACCGGGAAGCTGTCGAAGAGCTGGCGGCACTCCTCGGCGCTCAAGATCGGCGTTGAGCCGCGCTCGACGCGAACCCTGGGGCCGCGCACCGCGGCAGCCGGGTTGGTCTCGATGATCTGGCCCGTGACCATCCAGTCGAAGAACCGCCGGATCGCGGCAAGCCGGAGCTTCTTGGTGCTGTCGCTGCCGGGCTGGCTGTCGAGGAACGCGGCCACATGCCGGGTCTGGATCTGGGGGAGGGCGCTGACGCCCTCCAACTGGCACCAGGCCAGGAAACCGCCCACGGCGCGTGTATACGCCTCCCGCGTGTTCAGGTTCCTGATCTGGGCGAAAAAGAAGTCGGCGGCGCGGTCCCGGGCCTTGTGGCTGGTGGCAACAACGGGCAGGGTGAGGCTGCTAGGTACAGGTAAACTAGTGGGTTCCGGGAACAACTCAGGAAGCATCAACAACCTCCTCCGTGTGCCTCTGTAGACAAGCACGCGCTTGGTCGATTGCGTACATGGCTTCAGCCACCTTGCTATCCGTACGACCTACCCCCGCGCGCTGTTTCTTCCTACCCGTAGCAATAACGTCTCTACAAGCATCGGGAATTTCATCGAGGGGTGAACCGATCTCCTTCAGAAACTCGTAATCGTCGAGGCATTGCCGCGCGCTGGCATGAGTCCTACTGACGAGAAGGACTTGGGCCGTCGGGGAGTCTGTCGCCGCGGCGAGGAGATGCGCGCTTCTCGTTTCCTCGATGGCTGCGTGGCAAACCTGAGGGAATTGGTCGAGGGGATCGTGAATCAAGGGGTCACGATCCGGGAGACCGAACAGCCGGTTGAAGACGGCATTCATTGCCAGCAGAACGACGAGAAGGGCAAGGCCCGCCCCGAGGAGTTTCAGAAGGTCAGTCATCGGAGGGCACGCAAAGCGCGGGCGGCGGCCGTCTGGGCGCGGCTCGCGCAGTTGAGGGCGTTCCCTGTGTGAACCTCCCGGCTGATTTCTTCGACGGCGCGGGCTAGCTCGCCGACGCCTTTGGCGAGTTCCTGAAGCGCGTCGGTCAGGTCGCTCACGATCGCAGCGGTCTGCTCATCACTCACGATGGTCCCCCTCTCGATTATCAACCATAACTAGCTTTATGGTTGATATTCAAGAAAATCTGTCTCGAACGCCTCAAAAAAACCCGTCCGGCGCTCAAGTCATGGGCTGTTTCGGCCGAAGGACCATAGAGCGGCGCTAGTTCTGCTCAACGCTCGCTAAGTCCGTTCTGCTCAGCGCCCCTGGAGGGAAGCCATGAACGAGGTGGAGATGCTCAGCAGAGGGCTAGAGCTGATCGCTGCTGGCGTTGGACCAGCAGGGCTCGCAGCGTTGCTGTCGACCGCGGCGTTCTTTCGGCTCAGGCCGTATCTCGAGCTGGAGGGCGTGGTCTGGCGGTTTCGAATCCGAGCCGGTTTTGGAAAGCGTTGGGCGTCCACCGAGGCCGGTGGCCAGCGGCGGCGGACGCCCAACGGCTGACGGAAGATGACGAGCTGCTCTAGAAGGAAGCCCGGATCGGTGGCGTGAGCCCACCAGGAGGCTGACTTCCGGCGGGTGTGATTCACCTTGCCCCGGTTTCGTGGACACCCCGGATCGCACGAGAGTGCGGTAGGAGTGTGTCATGGCGAAACGGAAGCGAAGATCCTTCGCGAGGGAATACAAGGCCGAGGTGGTCCGGCCCATCCCCAAGAGCGGGAAGAGCGTCGGGGCCGTGGCGAGGGAGCTGGACCTGACGGAGACGGCCGTCCGGCGCTGGCTGAAGCAGGCGGAGATCGACTCGGGTGAAGGGCCTGAGGGCGCCCTGACGACCGCGGAGCGGGAGGAGCTCGCGGCGCTGCGTAAGCGGGTGAGCAAGCCGGCTAGGTGGTGTCCAATCTTCGATCGGACCGCGTGAGATGACCCCACTGGCGAGCTTTCTCGCCCCCGCGCGGCGCGCAACCGGTGCGGCCCCTAGTGATTTGACTGTCAACAAGGGGGGATTAGTCTTGAAAAGAGGGGGGCAGCCCGGAGACCGCCCCCCTGCGCAACTATCCGCCCTTATAGTGCATGGGGCGGAGCTTGCCCCACTTTCAGCGGAAGTAGATGCGCTTGCCGCAGTAGCGACAGATGCTCATCTCGGCTCGCCTTTCTCCCAGGACTGGAGTTAGGGCTTGGCCGAAGCATGCCGATGGGACATCATCAGCAAGCCTTGTCACAAGGCCAAGCCGGGCACGCCCCCCGCCCCTGGGTGGAGGGGAGCTGCCGGGTTCACGGGGGATTGGTGCTCCAACACCAGTCCCCCGTTCTGCAAGTAAGGCTGTAAGTCCTCCATCTACAGCTTAAAGGTTGTCGGCTCGTTGTCGTCGAAGCGGCTCTTCATCCGGGCCAGCTCGTCCTCAACCGCCTTGATGATCTTCTGGACCTCCTCGCGCTGGTACTCGTACGTCACCCGGTTCCCGCACCGGCCAAGTAGGCGGAGCGCGTCCAACACCTTCTGGGTCCGCTTCGGAGCAACCTCCAAGAACCGCTCCCGCGGCGTCTTCCGGGGAGGCTGCAACTCAAGGATTTTGCTTATCTTTTTGTCGTGCTCCACGGATTTTGCCCCCTTGGCATACACTGCCGATCTTTCAGGTTAAGTCCGATTCAACGTGCGTCAATGACCCTGATGGAAAAAACTCCGCTCTTCGCTGACCTGGATAGTGTTAGCTGTGTCCGCATCTGTCACGGGTGGCGTTGTTGGATCAAAATGTGCGATGAATACTATTGACCCCCTCGGGGAAAATCGGCAACCTGGGCGGATGAGAACGCCACCGGACCCCTGGCGCGACAAGGACACGGAACCGCCGCCGCCCCCAGACGGCTGGGCGGCGTGTTCCGTGGGGGACCTGGTGCCCGCTGATGTGATCCGCTTCGAAGAGACGGTCTGGCGGCGCAAGCAACGGATCGGGGCGCGGCTCATCACGGCGGAAGTGCTGGGGCCAGACAGCCCCGAAGCGCTGGGACAGTGGCCAAACGCCGCGGCCGGAGACGGCTGGGTGTACCTCGGGGGGCTGGGCTGCGACGGAGATCACCCAGACGAAGTGGCCGGGCTATTCAGGCGCAAGCCGCACGTGGTCGAGCGCAACGGGATCATTCGCAAGCTCTGGGCCGACGAGACGGCCAGGGCGGCGCTACTGACGGACTAACCGGCAAACGGCTTGCTTAGAAAACTCACGGACGGAGCGGCGCGCGTGTCATTGCGCTGGGCCGTGATCTAGAGAGCCAGGGGGTTTTGGTACCGGGCAAGCCGTTTAAACGGCCTCAGCGGGCTTCTACGGGCCTCATTTGCGGCGGCGTTGGTTAAAACCGGCCGCGATGGTGGCTCCCGGTCGTCGTCGCGGTCTCGGTCACGATCTCTGGCGGCGCGTTCACGGGCTGAACGGGCCGCTTTGGCAAGATCCCGCCGCCAAGCGGGTTCGGGTTCTGCCTCTTGGCGCTGTCGCCCTTGAGCCGGAGCCTGCGGGGCCGCGGGGTCGGGTGGCTGTGCTTCTGGATCAGGCGGCGCGGCTGCATCGAAAAACCGCTGCGTCAACGGTTCCGGCGGCGCGCCCGGTACGGAAACCTCCTCGAAATCCAAGGCTGGGGTGGGGTCCACGCCAAGCCGGTCACGCAACTCCTGGGCGCGCTGGTCCTGGGCGCGCCGGGCTTCGGCTTCGTGCTGCGCTGACTGCGCAGAGAGGCGGGCCTGATGGCGCTCAATCTCAGCGTCAAGCCGCGCTTGCTGGGCGTCGCGGCGCTGCTGGGCCAATTGCCGGGCTAGCTCGATAGCCCGTAGCCTGCGGCGCTCATTCTCGGCCCTGATCTCGTTATTATAAGCCGCACGGGTTCGGCCTTGGTCAATCTCGCTGGCGTAGTTCAACCTCCGGGTGGCCTGGTCGCCGGTCTGGTATGCCTCGGGCAAATTGCCGCCGCTGTTAAAAGCCGTGGATACCTCGCGGTCTTGGCTAGTCAGCGGTTCACTTTTCTTCTCCTTCGCCTGTGCTGCTTGTCCCTCGTGGATGGTGGGTTTGCGGTCTACGTTCTGCGCCTGAAGGGTTCGCCGGTCCAAAACCGACTGATGGCCCGCGCGCTCCAAGTGCTTGTTGCCGATTTCCTCCCAGAGTTTCCGTGCAAACTCGACGGGATTGTCACCACGTCCCGCTTTACGGCACTGCTCCTTGTTGGCGCTGAACATGACAACCCGCTGTCCCTCGCGGTATTTCTCATCCGAGGAGATGGCTCTATCCCGGATGACGATATGAACATGCGGGTTGCTGACGTCGTTGCCCTCCTTGTCGTGAAACGCCGCCGCCCACGGCACCCGGTTTCCGTCGGTCAACTCGTCCATTAATTCCCGGATGGCGGCAACGTTTTGCGCATGGGTCAATTCCAAAGGCAAGGCCACTCGCACCTTCGATATCACCCGGCCATTCACGCGGGTGTTGTGGTTCTCCTCATGATTGAGCCAGCGGCGCGCTTCGTTGCCGCCATGGGGTATCTGATTGGCCAGAATTTCGGAACAGGCTTCCTCGCGCATGATGTAGCGCGCGTGCGCACCGGCGGTCCCGGCCGCCTGCGTTTTACGCCCAACACTAGACACGTTGAGGTGATAAATCGCCACGCTCAAAATGCTCCAAGGACGGGCCTACGGATCTACCGGAGTATTTAACGGAAACGGATCACGGAAACGGAGGCAGGCGCAACGGATGCACGGACACGCAGCACTCAGCAAAACGTCAGTTTTGCACAGGCCAGAGATTATTAAGAGGGCGGCCCTAGCCCTCTTGATCGCGCGCCTTTCGAGGAAAGGCATAAGTGCGCCCTCCTACGTCGCCGAAGCTAGCGCATCGGCTCCAAGGTCGGGAGGGGCCTCGGCGGAACGGACTGCCAACGCAGCCGCCTCGGCCCTTCGTGTCTCGCACAGGACAACTATCGGTGTCAACGGATCTGTGCTCACAGAGCGCGCGCACTAGGAACCGTCGAGCGGGCGCGCAAGCCACGACCAGGGCGGGGGAGACATGAGGTATTCGCGGCCTTGACTTGCCAGAAATTACGGATTTAGAATGGAAATCTGCGGCGCGCGAAGCTGCGCGCCGGGCGGGACTTGAACCCGCAGCCTCTCGCTTCGTCAGATGAGCGCTCTGTCCAGTTGAGCTACCGGCGCAACGCGCCCGGCGCTCTATCCGAATTACGGGCAAGTCAAGGTCCGAATTCACCCGATGGGCGGGGTCGTGGCTCTTTCTCGTAGGGCGGGTGAGAAGCGACGGGAGCCGGTGAAGGCCCCCGCCGCCCTAGCATGATCGCCTACTGCTCTTCTGGGTCATTTTCCAGGGGAAGGCGCAGGTCAATGGTGCCGCTCAAGGGGACCGCATCAAGGCGAACGCGATAACCG
>JAAUYK010152523.1_pt1 | contig 16436 bp, 16 predicted proteins | sample 7278021 | NCBI WGS metagenome assembly JAAUYK01 (sample SAMN14350223, study PRJNA611818) | marine sediment metagenome | isolation source: surface marine sediment (1.8m) | place: French Polynesia: Moorea | collected 2018-08
GATGGTCGGCCCAGTCCGACGTTGTCGGCAGCTCGCCCGGCAGCACCGGGAGCCGCCCCTCGAGAAAGTCGCGGAACGACTGGCCGCTGGCATCGAGGTACTTGCCGTCGCGATAGACGAAGTACATGGGCACGTCGAGGACGTGGTCGGCGTAGCGCTCGAAGCCCATGCCGTCCTCGAAAACGAAGGGCAGCATGCCGCAGCGGTCGGGGTCGGTATCGGTCCAGAGGTGGCTGCGGTAGCTGACGAAGCCGTTCGGCTTGCCCTCGGTGAAGGGCGAGTTGGCGAAGAGCGCGGTGGCCACCGGCTGCAGCGCCAGGCTGACCCGGAACTTGCGCACCATGTCGGCCTCGCTGGAGAAGTCCAGGTTGACCTGCACGGTGCAGCTTCGGGTCATCATGTCGAGACCCAGGGTGCCCTTCTTGGGCATGTACTCGCGCATGATCTTGTAGCGGCCCTTGGGCATCCAGGAGATCGCCGAGCGCGGCCACTTGGGCTGGAAGCCGAGCCCCAGCATGCCGACGCCGAGCGGCTGGGCGATCTGCCGCACCTGAGCCAGGTGGGTGTGGACCTCGTTGCAGGTCTCGTGGATCGTCTCCAGGGGCGCGCCGGACAGCTCGAACTGGCCACCCGGCTCGAGCGTGATGTTGCAGGCCTCCTTGGCCAGCGCGATCACCCGGCCGTTCTCGCGCACGCCCTGCCAGCCGAAAGCCTGCTCCATGCCGGTCAGGAGCGCCTCGATGCCGCGCTCGCCCTGGTAGGGCAGCGGCCTGAGGTCGTCCTGGGTGAAGCCGAACTTCTCGTGCTCGGTGCCGATGCGCCAGTCCTGGCAGGGCTTGCAGCCGGCCTCCAGATAGGCCACCAGCTGCGCCTTGCTCGTGATCGGCTCACCCTTTTCCTGGGGCGGGGCTGACATGCGGGGGGCTTCCGTCTCGTGGTGCAGGAACGGCGATGACCATGCTGGACTTAAAGCGCCTATGTCGCGCGCGCCCCGGGCCGCAAGCGGCCATCACCCAGTATCGCCTGCCAGCACGCCAAGGCCGCAAGGGCGGCGGTATCGGCGCGCAGCACGCGGGGGCCCAACCCAACGAGCCTAGAAAAGGGGAGATTTGCGAGTCCGTCAAGTTCGGCGGGCGCGAAGCCGCCTTCCGGCCCCGCCAGCACTGCGCAGGGCGGGGGCCGCTCGGGTTCGGCCCGGTTCAACGCGCCGAGCACGTCGGCGATCGGCTCGGCCGGGCCCGCTTCGGCGCAGACCAGCAGGTGGCGCTCCGCCGGCCATTCGGCCAGGAGCGCGAAGAGATCTTGCACCCCGCCGACCGCCGGGACGTCGAGCCGGCCGCATTGCTCGGCGGCCTCGCGCGCGTTGGCGGCCAGGCGCTCCTCGTTGACCCGGCTGACGGCGGTAAAGCGGGTCATGACCGGCTGCAGCCGCGAGACCCCCAGCTCTGTCGCCTTCTCGGCCAGGAAGTCGATCCGGGCGCGCTTGATCGGCGCGAAGACCAGCCAGAGGTCGGGCGCGCCGGCCTGCGGGCGCAGCTTCTCCTCGACCACCAGCGAGGCCCAGCCCTTGCCCAGGGCGTCGAGCCGGGCCGACCATTCGCCGTCGCGGCCGTTGAACAGGGCCAGCTTCGCGCCGCGCCCCAGGCGGAGGACGCTGCGCAGGTAGTGGGCGCGGCCGTGATCGAGGCCCAGGGTGGCGCCGGCGGCCAGGTCCTCTTCCAGGTAGAGCCGCGTCTCCAGTTTGTCCGCCATGTGCCAGGATCCTAACCATCCTTCGGCGACGCCAGCCGCTTTCCCGGTCGCCCGAAGCCTGCGATGATTAGGCCATGACCAACGCGCCCGAGACAACGCCCGCGGCGAACCGGGCCGGGGCGAGCGATATCCGCGACCACTGGGCCTATCGGGTCGCGCCGGCGGCGCTCCGCCCCTACCTCAAGCTGGCCAGGATCGACCGGCCGATCGGCACCTGGCTGCTGCTGTTTCCCTGCTGGTGGAGCCTGGCGCTGGCCTCGGTTGCCCTCGGGCGCTGGCCGGACCTCTGGCTGGCGGCGCTCTTCGCCGTCGGCGCCGTCGTCATGCGCGGCGCCGGTTGCACCTTCAACGACATCGCCGACCGGGACTACGACGCCCGGGTCGCGCGCACCGCCCAGCGCCCGATCCCGAGCGGCCAGGTCACGGCCCGCCGGGCGGGCATCTTCCTGTTGATCCTGCTGGCGCTCGGCCTCGCGGTGCTGCTCCAGTTCAACCGCTTCACCATCGGCCTCGGCATGGCCTCGCTGGTCCTGGTCTTCAGCTACCCCTTCATGAAGCGCATCACGTACTGGCCCCAGGCCTGGCTCGGCCTGACCTTCAACTGGGGCGCCCTGGTCGGCTGGTCGGCCGTGACCGGCAGCCTCGACTGGCCGGCGCTCCTGCTCTACGCCGGGGGCGTCGCCTGGACCCTGGGCTACGACACGATCTACGCGCACCAGGACAAGGAGGACGACGCGCTGATCGGCGTCAAGTCGAGCGCGATCAAGCTCGGCGCGCAGACCAGGCCTTGGCTCCTCGCGTTCTACGGCCTGACGCTGGCGTTCTTCCTGGCCGCCGGCCTGGCGGCGGGTCTCGCTTGGCCGTTCCTCGCCGGGCTGCTGGCCGTGGCGCTCCACTTCGCCTGGCAGGTCGCGACGCTCGACATCGACGACCCGGCCAACTGCCTGGAGCGTTTCAGGTCCAACCGCTTCGTCGGCTGGCTCCTGCTGGCCGGTTTCCTAGGCGCCGGCCTGGTGACGGCGTGACCGCCGGCGCCTTCACGGTGGCGGACCTCTGCGACCCCGGCCGTTTCGTGCGCGCCAATACCGCCGTGGAGCGCCCGCCCCTGGTGCCCGAGATCGCGCTCCACCTGGCCAGCGAGGTGGTGCCGCTCTGGCAGTCGACCGAGACGGAGCTGGCCGAGAGCGGCCTGCCGCCGCCCTTCTGGGCCTTCGCCTGGGCCGGCGGCCAGGCCCTGGCGCGCTATCTCCTGGACCATCCGGGCCAGGTCGCCGGGCGCCGGGTGCTCGACTTCGCGGCAGGCTCCGGCCTTCAGGGCATCGCGGCGCTGAAGGCCGGCGCGTGCCGCGTCGAGGCGGCGGAGATCGATCCCTTCGCCGCGGCAGCTCTCGGCCTCAACGCGGCGCTCAACAGCGTGGCGCTGACGGTCGTCGAGGACGATCTGATCGGCCGCTCCAACCCCGGCTGGGAGGTCGTCCTGGCCGGAGACGTCTGCTACGAGCAGCCGACCGCCGGCCGGATCGAGGACTGGCTGCGCCGGCTCGCCGCCGGGGGCGCGCTGGTGCTGCTGGGCGACCCGGGCCGCAGCTACCTGCCGGGGCGGGGCCTGGAGCGCCTCGCCGCCTACAGCGTCAAGACCAGCCGGGAGCTGGAGGATACCGACCTGCGCAACGCCGTCGTGTGGCGCGTCCTGCCCTGAGCTCCCGCGGTCAGGCCTCGCGGAAGTTCGGCGCCCTGGGCGGCAGGGCCTCGCGGCGCAGGTCGTCGATCAGCGCCCGGCGGGCGCCGGCATCCCGCATCGCCTCCAGGAGCAGGGCATCCAGGTCGTGCCCGGGGCGGTGCCGGTCGCGCACCAGGGAGAGCACGTCGTGCTGGTGCAGGCTCGCGTGCCGCCGGCCCTCGGCCTCGACCGCCGCCAGGCCGACCGGAGCGCCGTCCTGCGCCAGATAGCCGTAGCTGCCGAGGTAGACGCCGGCGTTCCCGATCGCCTCGGCCGGCCCCGCCTCGAGGGCGATCGAGACCTCGTCGAGCGCTCCGTAGCGATAGATCTTGGCGCCCAGCTCGGTCTCGTGCATGCGCGCGAGCTGCTCGTCGGTCAGCCAGGTGATCCAGATCACGACGCGGACCCCGGGCACGTGCGCCAGGTTGGCCGCGATCGCGCCGTAGCGGGTCATGTGGGCCGAGTAGACCACGTCGTGGTCGGCCAGCACCCCGCGGCTGACCGGAATCTCCGCCCGGTCGCCGAACTTCCGGCGCAGCTGCTCGGGCGAGCGGTTGGAGCCGTGGGCGACGACCGGGATGCGCCGCTCGAAGCGGCCGGATTCCGCCGTGCCGCCTTGGAGCGGCCGCGTCTCGCCGTTCGAGAACAGGTAGGAGCGCTCGGGCACCGCATAGGGGTAGCCCTTGGCCAGCGCGAGGCGTCCCGAGTCGCTATCCGGCAGGGCCCACGGCACGGGACGGACGGGGTCTAGTCCGTGCAGCGGGGCGGCGCATCGGGATCGATTCGTTCGATCCGATAGCGCATGTGGCAGTCGTCGACCGACTGCCAGGCCAGCTTCGCCCACTCCTGGCGCGCCACTTCATAGTCCCCGAAAGGACCGATCCACTCTTCCTTCTGACCGATCGTCTCGGCGAAGGTCGTATCTCTGTACTCTCCGCCGACCACCCAGAATTGCGCCATCTTTCGCGCCCTTCCAAACGTTTGCAGCCAACGCGCTCGAAAGCATCCTAGCGGGATTTCTCGAGCACAGTAAACAACGTCTTGATACTGTACGGATCCTAATAATGTCTGATCCACGCGGCCAAACGCTATTTTCTGGTGATTTCCGGCGGCCGCCCGGAGGGCAGGCACCTTAAAGCTAGACACTTCGTTTACCATATCTTGATAGACAGCACCCGGACATATCAGCGTTCTTTGCTCTCGTCCCCCCGGCGAAGGCCGGCTGTGCTTCCGGGAAACCCTTTTCAGCACGGAGGCTGAAGATGTTCTTCGATATCGGTGGCTTCGGAACCTTTGCGATCGTCCTCATCGCGCTCGCCATTGTCATCGTGGCGATGGGCGTCAAGTCGGTGCCCCAAGGCCTCGAGTACACGGTCGAGCGCTTCGGCCGCTACACCAAGACGCTGCCGCCCGGGTTCGGCACGATCATCCCGGTGATCGACCGCATCGGCGCCAAGATGAACATGATGGAGACCGTGCTCGACGTCCCATCGCAGGAGGTCATCACCAAGGACAACGCCCTGGTCCAGGTCGACGGCGTGGTCTTTTATCAGGTGCTCGACGCGGCCAAGGCGGCCTACGAGGTGCGCAACCTGGAGCGCGCCATCCTCAACCTCACCATGACCAACATCCGAACGGTCATGGGCTCGATGGACCTGGACGAGCTGCTCTCGGAGCGCGACCAGATCAACGCCAAGCTGCTCGGCATCGTCGACGACGCGACCGAGCCCTGGGGCGTCAAGGTGACCCGCATCGAGATCAAGGACATCACGCCGCCGCGCGACCTGGTCGAGTCCATGGCCCGCCAGATGAAGGCCGAGCGCGACAAGCGCGCCACCGTCCTCGAGGCCGAGGGCGAGCGGCAGGCCGAGATCCTGCGCGCGGAAGGCGATAAGCAGGCCCAGATCCTGGCCGCCGAGGGGCGGCGCGAGGCGGCCTTCCGCGACGCCGAGGCGCGCGAGCGCGAGGCCGAGGCCGAGGCCAACGCGACCAAGTTCGTCTCCGATGCGATCGCCTCGGGCGACATCCAGTCGATCAACTACTTCGTCGCCCAGAAGTACGTCGAGACGCTCGGCCACTTCGCCAACTCGCCGAACCAGAAGATCATGTTCCTGCCGCTCGAGGCGAGCAGCGTGATCGGCGCGATCGGCGGCATCGCCGAGATCGCGAGAGAGAGCTTCGGCGACGGCGGGCCTTCTGGCGGCGGCACGCGGCCCAACGGGTCGGGGCCGAGCCAGCCCGGTTCCTCGGGCAGCCGCATCCCGACGAGCGCCAGCTCGACCTTCGCCGTCCCTGGACGCGAGAACGCCTGATGTTTCTCGAGCAGATCGAGTTCTGGCACTGGTGGATCGCCGCCCTGCTGTTCGTGCTGGCCGAGGTCTTCGCCCCGGGCGCCGTCCTGGTCTGGCTCGGCGCCGCCTCAGCCGTCGTCGGTCTCATCCTCCTGGTGTTTCCCGAGACCGGCTGGAAGGTCCAGTTCCTGATCTGGGCCGTGCTGTCGGTCGCGAGCGTGGTGCTCTCCCGCCAATACCTGAGAAAGCACCCGATCGAGACCGACCGGCCGACGCTGAATCGGCGCGGCGAGCAGTATCTCGGGCGCCAGTTCACCCTGGAGGAGCCGGTGATCAACGGCCTGGGAAAGATCCGGGTCGACGACTCGACCTGGAAGATCGAGTCGGAGACCGACATACCGGCCGGCACCAAGATCACCGTCGTGGGCATCGAGGGCACGATCTTCAAGGTCACCCAGGCCTGACGCCAACCCCGGGGTCACGCGAACAGCGCCGCTCGGCCCGTGTTGAGCTTCGCCTTCGACGCGGTCTTCTGGGTCGCCGAAGCGACCTTCGACGGCTGGCGCGGCTTTCAGGCCCGTTACGGACCCTATGGCGCCCTGAGCTCCCCGAGGGTCTCGGAGGGCGCGGTCAGGATCGTTTTCGCCCCGGACGGCGGCCGCATGAGCGCCAGCCATGACCCGCTGACCGCGGCGGAGCGCGCTCTCGTCGCCTGGTTCCTCGACCGGGAGCCGGAGGTCTCGGCGGCCGCTCTCGCGGCGCTCTTCGCAGCCTACCCCGCGCTCCAGGCCGACTACGGCTATCGAGAGGATCATGCCGGACCTGGCGGCGCCGCGAGATTTCGAGCGCTTGATCGGCCTGCACACGGTCCATCTCCACCCGCTGGAGAAGGACGGCGTGCCCTATGTCGGCTTCGAGTTCGGCTGCACCTGGGATGAAGCCCTGGGTCTGGGGATTCTAATGCACGGCGAGCGGCCCGTCGACATCGGCGGCGCGGACACGGCCTTCCTGCTCTGGATCGCCGAGCGGGACGCCGGGCGCGAGGATCCTGGCCCGTCCGGCTGACGTGAGCGCTTGACGCAATGCCCGCCGCGGGGCGTGATAGCGGCCCCGTCCCGAGATGCAATCGTTCCGCTCATGCCCTACGAGTCTCTCCGCGACTTCATCGACCGCCTGGAGGGCGCCGGCCGCCTGAAGCGGGTCGCGGCGCCGGTCTCGACCCATCTCGAGATGACCGAGATCCAGACCCGGCTGCTCGCCGAGGGCGGGCCGGCCGTCCTCTTCGAGAACCCCGTCGGCGCCGACGGACGGCGCTTCGAGAGCCCGGTTCTGGTCAACCTCTTCGGCACGGTGGAACGGGTCGCCTGGGGCATGGACCGGGAGCCGGAAGCCCTGCGCGAGATCGGCGAAACCCTCGCCTTCCTGCGCCAGCCGGAGCCGCCGGGCGGCCTGCGCGAGGCCTGGGGCCAGCTGCCGCTGCTGAAGCAGGTGCTGGCCATGAAGCCACGCAGCGTGAGCCGGGCGCCCTGCCAGGAGATCGTCCTGCGCGGCGACGACATCGACCTGAGCCGACTACCGGTGCAGTCCTGCTGGCCCGGCGAGCCGGCCCCGCTGATCACCTGGCCGCTGGTCGTGACCCGGGGGCCGTCCGCGCGCAAGGAGGACGCCTTCAACCTGGGCATCTACCGCATGCAGGTGCTGGACGAGCGGCGCACCCTGATGCGCTGGCTGAAGCACCGCGGCGGCGCCCAGCACCACGCCCGCTGGAAGGCCGAGAAGCCCGAGCCTCTGCCCGCCGCCGCGGTCATCGGCGCCGACCCGGGCACCATCATCGCCGCTGTCACTCCCGTGCCCGACACGTTGTCGGAGTACCACTTCGCCGGCCTGCTGCGCGGCCGCAAGGTCGAGCTGGTCGAGTGCAAGACCCAGCCGCTCAAGGTGCCGGCCCAGGCGGAGATCGTGCTGGAAGGCGAGGTCAGCCTGGAGGACTACGGCGACGAGGGCCCCTACGGCGACCACACGGGCTACTACAACGCGGTCGAGCCCTTTCCGGTCTTCAAGCTGACCGCGATCACCATGCGCCAGAAGCCGATCTACCTCTCGACCTTCACCGGCCGGCCGCCGGACGAGCCCTCGGTCCTCGGCGAGGCGCTGAACGAGGTCTTCGTGCCTCTGCTGCGGCAGCAGTTTCCCGAGATCCTCGACTTCTGGCTGCCGCCCGAGGGCTGCAGCTACCGGGTCGCGGTGGTCTCGATCAAGAAGGCCTATCCCGGCCACGCCAAGCGCGTCATGCTCGGCGTCTGGTCGTACCTGCGGCAGTTCATGTACACCAAGTGGGTCATCGTGGTGGACGACGACGTCGATCCGCGTAGCTGGGACGATGTGATCTGGGCGATCTCGACCCGCATGGATCCGGCGCGCGACATCACCCTGATCGAGAACACGCCGATCGACTACCTCGACTTCGCGTCGCCGGAAGACGGCCTCGGCTCCAAGATCGGCCTCGACGCCACCAACAAGTGGCCGCCCGAGACCAAGCGGGATTGGGGCACCAAGATCCGCATGGACCAGAAGGTAATCGACGAGGTCAGCCGCAAGTGGGCCGAATACGGCCTGCCCGGCAGCGGCACGCCGATCTGGAAATAGCGCGGCGCGCAGTAAGCAATTTCTGAAGCTTGGTCGCTATCTTCCCGCACACCGCCGCGCGGGAGCCCGGCAGGTGTGCCTAGAGCAGATTGATATCGAGCGGATTCACATGTCTTGCCGCGGGGAAACGCCGCCGTGAACCCAGTACCGCCAGCCACCGGGATGCCGGCGCCTCTCGTGGTTCTCGGCGCCGGGCTCTGCCTTGCCCTCGTCGGCTACGGCGCGGTGGAGTACTACGTCCTGGTCGGCGGCGCCCTGTCGGAAATCACCAGAGCGGCGCGCCTCTCAACCCTGCTCATGATGTTCGCACCCCTCACCATGGGCCTCATCTTCTTCGACGCGCTGCGCGTCACCGGTCTGTTCGCCAAGGTCCGCCATCTTCCCGGGCGCACGCGGGCGAAACTCGCGATCGCCGCCGCCGCTACCGTTCTGGTGATGGCTGCCGCGAGCGCCGGTGCGGTCTACCTGGCCGAGGTCACAAAGCCTTTTCGATCGTGGACACCGCCAACCTGGGAGCGAAGCCTCGTCATCGACCTGCTGTTGGCCTTCGCCTTGACGCCCGTTCTGGCGGTTCCCGGCCTGCCGCTTCACTGGCTCCGCCGGGCCCGGCGGTGAGTGAATCTGTTAACTTTTGGCCCGGGCGAACAAGCCGGAACGTAAGTGCCTTAAAAGACGGCGCATTCTCTGAAATAATACCTCTGCCAATATTTTGCCGCTTTCTGTGTTATAATTGTGTTTCGTTCTTGCCCGCCCAGCGGCAGGACTTGCACTTTGTCTTGGTGATCAGGGGTTAACCCTTTCAATACGATTGCCGACGATTATCTGAGGTCGAGGAGGCCCCCCCGGAGAGAGGGGTTCGTTCCGGCCTGTAATACAAAATCTGTGAGGTCGCCATGCCCTTAGCGGAGGTGTTTTCGCTCAGCGGACCAGTCTCCTGGTTCATCTGGTTCCTGGTGCTGGTCATCGCGATGTACTTCGCGCGGGTGCCGGCGCACCGGGCGATCCAGACCATAATGCGCGGTCTCTACAAGGGGCTGCGCATGACCGCGACGTCCCTGAACAAGTCGGCCGGCACCATGTCCGCGCGCAACCGCGAGGTCCTGCTCGCGGCCGGCCGCGAGGCCACGGAGCGCGTCATCGAGCGCGAGTTCGAGCGCATCGACGCGGGCGTCAAGCGCGACCTCTCGGAGTGCCCCCTGCTGAACCGCCGCCTGAGCGAGCAGGTCACGAAGATGGAAGAGGATCACGACGCCAGCAAGGAGGTGCCGCCGACGCCGCCGGGCTGGGTCGACGCGGTCGAGAAGGTCGCGAACATCGACTCCAAGGGCGACCCCATGGTGGCCCAGATCCTGGAAGGCATCCACACCTCGCTGAACAAGGCCCAGAGCCAGGCCAAGGAGGACTACCGCAAGGCGACCGAGGAGCGCCACCAGCGCCTCAAGGACATGATCCCCTACTGGCGCAAGGCGATCCAGAACCAGAAAGAGATCGACAGCAAGATGACCAGTCTGCTGCAGCGGACCCAGATCATCGACCGCCACATCGAGCAGTACGAGAACATCCTGCGCCAGACCGACCGGGCCGAGCGCACTCTGACCTCGTCCTCGCTGGTGCAGTTCTTCATCTCCTTCTTCGTCCTGGTGGTCGCCACCGGCGGCGCCATCATCAACTTCAACCTGATCGCCCGGCCGATGGCCGAGATGGTCGGCGGCACCAACTTCATCGGCGGCTTCAAGGTCGCCGACATCGCCGCCCTGGTCATCATCCTGGTCGAGATCTCGATCGGGCTGTTCCTGATGGAATCGCTCCGCATCACGCGCCTGTTCCCGGTCATCGGCTCACTCGCCGACTCCATGCGGATCAAGATGATCTGGATCACGCTGGGCATCTTGACCTTCCTGGCCAGCGTCGAGGCCGGCCTGGCGCTGATGCGCGACATCCTGCTGCAGGACGAGCTGCTGCTCAGCGCCCAGCTGCGCGGCGCCACGGAGTCGGTCTCCGAGGCCAGCGGCTTCGCCTGGATCACCACGGCCGCCCAGATGGGCATGGGCTTCATCCTGCCCTTCGCCCTGACCTTCGTGGCGATCCCGCTGGAGACCTTCGTGCACTCGACCCGGACCGTGCTGGGCATCTGCGCCGTCGGCGGCCTGCGCGGCCTGTCGGTCGCCCTGCGCTGGCTCGGCCAGATGTTCCGCACGATCGGCGACCTGCTGGTCGACGCCTACGACATAGTCATCTTCGCGCCGCTGTTCGTCGAGAATCAGATCAAGAGCCATGCGGGCGATGTGCGCAAACACGCTAGGGAACAGCCCTGAGAAAGATGATGATCATGAAACGATTTCTGTCGATTGCCGGCCTGACCCTCGCTCTCGGCCTCGCCGGCTGCTCCGAACCGGAACCGCAAGGCCGCGGCGTCTACATGCTGATCGACACCTCGGGCACCTATACCGAGGAGCTGGTCAAGGCGCAGCAGATCATCAACGCGATCCTGGCCCGCCTCGACCCGGGCGACTCCTTCGCGGTCGCGCGGATCGACACCGGCAGCTTCAACGAGAAGGACATCGTCGCCAAGGTGACCTTCGATGACCGGCCCAGCATGGCGAACCAGCAGAAGCGCAAGTTCCGCGATCTGGTGGACGACTTCGTCAAGCGCGCCAAGCCGGCCCAGTACACCGACATCACCGGCGGCATCCTCCAGGCCACCGAGTTCCTGAACGAGAAGGACCCGGGCAACAAGGTGATCCTGATCTTCTCGGAGCTGAAAGAGGAGCGCAAGAAGGGCTACAACCGGGACATTCCGCTGGCGGTCGACGGCTATCGCGTGGTCGCGCTCAACGTGACCAAGCTGCGCAGCGACAACGTCAACCCGCGCGAATATCTCGAGCGCCTCGAGGACTGGCAGGGCAAGGTCGAATCCGGCGGCGGCTCCTGGCGCGTGATCAACGACCTCGATCGCCTGGAGCGTATCCTGGTCAACTAGCCGCGCTGCTCTTCGCACCTTTCAAGCACCCCGCCGCTTGCCGGCGGGGTGTTTTGCTTTCCGGTCTAGTACGCGCGTGCAACGGCGCCGGCCCTTGCTATATATAGCCGAGACCAAAGCCCCACGAAGCGCGCCATTCCGGGAGTTGAGATGGATTCGGCAAACGCCCTCACGCTGCTCGACGACATGATCAAGAAGGCCAGAAAGGCCGGCGCCGACGGCGCCGACGGCATGATGGCACATTCGGTTTCGCTCTCCTATGCCCAGCGCCTGGGCACGCTGGAACGCCTGGAACGGGAGGAGGGCCAGGACCTGGGTCTGCGGGTCTTCCTCGGGCAGCGCCAGGCCATCGTCTCGTCGACCGACACAGACCCGGCCGCGCTCGATACCCTGGTCGAGCGCGCCATCGCCATGGCCCGGGCGGTGCCCGAGGACCCGCACTGCGGGCTCGCCGAGCCGGCCGAGCTCGCCAAGCATCTGCCGTCGCTCGACATCGAGGACCCGGAGGAGCCGTCGACGGAGCAGCTCATCGCGCGCGCCGCCGCCTGCGAGGAGGCCGCCCGGGCGATCGACGGCGTGACCAACTCGGAAGGCGCCGAGGCCAGCTGGACCCGGGGCAGCGTCGCGCTGGCTACGTCCAACGGCTTTGCGGCCAGCTACGCCTCCTCGCGCCACGCGGTCGCCGTGGCGGTGCTGGCGGGCGAGGGCCTCGCCATGGAGCGGGACTACGATTTCTCGTCCTGCGTCCACGGCGCTGACCTGGAGGACCCGGCCGAGGTCGGCCGGCGGGCCGGCGAGCGGGCGGTCAAGCGCCTGGGCGCGCGCAAGGTCTCGACCAAGCGCGTGCCGGTGGTCTTCGACCCGCGGGTCGCGGGCGGACTGGTCGGCCACCTGGCGGGCGCGATCAACGGCGCCGCCATCGCGCGCGGCACCTCGTTCCTGAAGGACAAGATGGACGAGCAGATCTTCGCGCCGGGCATCAGCATCGTCGACGATCCGCACCGGCCGCGCGGCCTGCGCTCCAAGCCCTTCGACGGCGAGGGCGTGGCCAACGACCGCCTCGAGGTGATCGCCGACGGGCGGCTGACCACCTGGATTCTCGATCTCGCCTCGGCGCGGCAGCTCGGGCTGAAGACGACCGGCCGCGCGGCCCGGGGCGCCTCGGCGCCGCCCTCCCCCTCGACCACCAACCTCTACATGGCGCCGGGCGAACAAAGCCCGGATGCGCTCATGGCCGACATCGACGAGGGCCTCTACGTCACCGAGATGATGGGCATGGGGATCAACGGCATCACCGGCGACTACAGCCGGGGCGCAGCCGGATTCTGGATCGAGCGCGGCGAACTCGCCTATCCGGTCAGCGAGCTGACCATCGCCAGCAACCTCAAGGAGATGTTTCCGCGCCTGACACCGGCCGACGACCTGACCTTCCGCTACGGCACCAACGCACCGACCCTGCGGATCGAGGGCATGACCGTCGCCGGCCAGTAGGGAGAGCCCCTGCTCAGCCGCCGGCGGGTCACCGGACCCTCGGTCAGGCGCGCGCCCTGCCCGTCGGCATGATGATCCGCAAGCCGCCGGGCAGCAGGCCGACGGAGAGCGGCAGCCGCGCGATGAGATCGCCGTCCCCCTGCACCGGATCGTCCGCCGGCCCCTCGATCAGAACCTCGTGCCCCTCGAAGATCGTCAAGTCGGGCAGCGCCGCCAGACGGCCGAGGGCGAGCGCCGCGGCATAGCGCAGGACGTTGAAAGGGCCGCCGCGCCGGAACAGGCAGACCTGGAAGTGAGGCGCGTCGAGCCTGGCGCGGGGCGCGCAGATGAATTTGCCGCCGTAGTGAGCGCCCTTGGCGACCAGCACCGAGGCCGCCTGGTGCTCCGCGCCGTCGATCGAGACCCGGTAGGTCGGATAGGGGAAGCGGCCCAGCTGCCGGGCCGTTTCCCAGACGTAGGCGCCCTTGCCGATCAGGCGCTTCAGTCCGAGGTTGGTCCCGGCCACCACGTGGGCGTCGAAGCCGACGCCGACCGTGACCGTGAACAGGCGGCCGTTGGCGCGGCCGAGCACCACCGAGCGGGCCTCGCCTTCGAGGATGGTCTCGGCGATCGCGCGGGGATGGATCCGCAGGCCGATCTCGTTCGCGAGCAGGTTCGCGGTGCCCATCGGCAGCACGGCCAGCGGCGGCGCCGCGCCGTCGGGGCGCCGCGCGACCATGCCGTTGATCACCTCGTTGATCGTCCCGTCGCCGCCGGCGACCACGATGGCGTCCGCGTCGCCCGGGGCGACGGTCCCGCCGAGATGCTCCGCGTGGCCCCGTTCCCGAGTCTCGTGCAGCTCCAGCAGGCAGCCGCGCTCGCGCAGGATCGCCAAAGTGCCTTCCAGGCGGCGGCGCACCCGGCGGCCCGCCACGGGATTGAAAATGACCGCGAGGCGCCGCGGCTGGGTCACCGGTTCTGTCTTGGCGAGAGCGGCTTCATTCATTGTACTTCGAGAGTAGCCAAACGCTTAACCAAAGGTCGCTTGCCTCACCTCCACAATGACTGCCACAAAAGGTTCAAGTAGTTGCCGCACCAACGAAAAGAAACCGCGACAACCATTACATCGTGCGCATGGCCTTATCGGCATCCTGGCGCTTGGCCTGCCTCATGGCGGTAAATTGGTCAAGCCCGGGAAGTTTCGGCCGCTCGAGGGGCACCTACCGCGTGCCTTGGCGAACAGGGCTGCAGGGCGCGCGGACACCGCCGGACCTCGGCGGGCAGGGTTGCTCGGGGTCGCAGGGTCCGGAGAGCGTCCGGGCACCGCTTGACAAGCAGTGAGGCCGGTGGCACCTGCTGCGACGGGGCGGCACCCGACGCGCACGACGATGCAGCCCCGCCCACCGTCCAAGGCCGCTGTTTCATGCGCATAGCTCTCGTCTCCGATGCCTGGCACCCGCAAGTGAACGGGGTGGTCAGGACGCTCGCGCGGATCAAGCAGGAACTGGAAAGCGAGGGGCACGAGATCGAGGTGATCTCGCCCGACCGCTTCCGCTCGATGCCCTGCCCGACCTATCCGGAGATCCGCCTCGCGCTCTTCCCCGGACGGGACGTCACGCGGATCCTCGACACCAAGACTCCCCAGGCGATTCACATCGCAACCGAGGGCCCGCTTGGCATCGCAGCGCGGCGCTACTGCCTGAAGCGGAACCTGGGCTTCACGAGCTCGTTCCACACCCGCTTTCCGGAGTATCTCCACGCCCGCACCCGCTTCCCGACCCGGCTGGCCTACGACTGGATGCGCCGCTTCCACGCGCGCTCCGCCGGCTGTCTGGTGGCGACGGAGTCCATGCGCAAGGAGCTCAGCCTGCGCGGCTTCGACAACCTCAAGCCGTGGAGCCGCGGCGTCGATTCCGAGCTGTTCCGGCCCCGCGAGGACAGGCTGCTCGATCTGCCCGGGCCGATCTTCCTCTACGTCGGCCGGGTCGCGGTGGAGAAGAACATCGGCGCCTTCCTCGACCTCGACCTGCCCGGCAGCAAGGTCGTGGTCGGCGACGGCCCGCAGATCGACGATCTGCGGCGGCGCTATCCCCAGGTGGTCTTTACCGGCGCCAAGTTCGGCGAGGAGCTGGCGCAGCACTTCGCCTCGGCCCAGGTCTTCGTCTTTCCGAGCCGCACCGACACCTTCGGCCTGGTCTTGCTCGAGGCGCTCGCGGCCGGCGTGCCGGTGGCCGCCTACCCGGTTCCCGGGCCGCTCGACATCGTCGGCAACTCGGGCGTCGGCGTGCTCCACGAGGACCTCGCCCTGGCGGCGCGCCAGGCCCTGCACGTTCCCCGCGAGCGCTGCCGCGAGCATGCCCTTACGTTCAGCTGGCCGCGCTGCGCCAAGGAGTTCCTCGACAACCTCTCGATCCTCGCGCCGCGCGGCGCGGGCATCGCCTCCTCGATCGCGGCCTGAGGCACCCAGAGCAGATCCGGATTTGACTGAGTCGCCGGAGGCGATCCATCAAACCGCTGAATCTGCTCTAACAGATTGATATCGAGCGGATTCACATGTTCTGGCGGAACCGCGAAGCGCTTCCGTCAAAACATGATCCCTTCTAGTCAGCGCCGAGTCCCGCGGGCCGCCACGGCGCGGCGGACCATAGGGGCGAAGTGTGCGAAGGGCGGGGTCGGCATGCCGGCGATCTTGCCCTCGTCGTCGAGCCGGCGAACCTTGAGGATCGCCTCGAGGTGCGGCTGCCGCTCGAAGGCCTCGACCTCCGCCGCAGTCATGGGCCCGCCCTGCAGCTTAAGCGAATGGACCGAGGCCTCGGACAGCCCGCCGTAGTAGTCGGGCTCGGTGGCGCAGAGAAAGCGCTTGGCCGCGACGTGGTGGCGCACGCAGTCGGTCACCACGGCGGGGAAGAAGGGCTCCAGCAGGCGCGCGCCCGCCTCCTCGTGCCGACGGTCCTCGGTGTCCTCCATGGAGAAGCCGCCGGTCTCCTCCGAGAAGTGCCCGATATCGTGCAGCAGCGCGGCGACCACGATCTCCTCGGGCTCGCCGCGGTGCTCGGCGAAGTGCGCGCCCTGCAGCATGTGCTCAGCCATGGTGACCCGCTCGCCGAGATACTCGGTCGCGCCGCGGCGCTCGAAGATCTCGGCCAGGAAGGGCACGATGGTCTCGGCCGTCAGCGCCTTGGTTTCGGTCATGGCAGTGATCCCTCCTCGCTTTCCAGGACGGCCAGGGTCGACAGCAGTCCGTCCTTGTCCGGGTAGCAGCCCTGGAGCCAGCGTGATCCCCCGGCGGCCGCGTAGCCGCTGCGTCCGTGCAGCACGCGGGCGTTGTCGACCATAAAGCATTCGCCAGGTGCGAGCTTGAAGCCGACCGCCATGGCCGGCTCGTCGACGATCTCGCCCAGGCGGCGGTAGGCGGCGTAGTAGGCCGCCATGTCGTCGAAGGGAACGTCGGTGATCGGCGCCGCGCTGCGGTTATTGAAGCGGACGGCGATCAGCTCGCCGTCGGGCCGGAGCTCGATCATCGGGCGCCGGGTGCCGAGCGCGACATCGCCGGCGCCCTGGTAGTGGAAGCGCGCGC
>JAAUYK010181592.1_pt1 | contig 16422 bp, 16 predicted proteins | sample 7278021 | NCBI WGS metagenome assembly JAAUYK01 (sample SAMN14350223, study PRJNA611818) | marine sediment metagenome | isolation source: surface marine sediment (1.8m) | place: French Polynesia: Moorea | collected 2018-08
AACAAAAAACTTGGATATGTTTCGATTTCTCTTTCACAAACTATGTCGCCCCTGTTCTCAGGTATTTTACTTTGGTCAAGCATTTTGTCTGGTGAGAACCACCAATTTTGCTACTCTAGGCACACTGGGGTGCGTTGGCTCCTCTATTTTAGCACAAACCTTGATTCAACTGTCTCCCTACGGTCGATTTATTTGATTGGCAAAAATTCATCTCACCGTTAAGCTGTCGCTGTAACGGGAGTCCTCTTTTTGCATTTAAGATAGAAAATGTTCTAACTAATTTTTGTATTAGCTTTGATTATTGTTCCTGTTTAATAGCTGCCAAAACTTGGGCATGAATTGCTCCATTAGTGGCTAAAACACCGTGATTATTGCCCAATTTTGCCCCAAGAGAAAAATCTAAGGGTTTACCCTCTAAATCTGTTACCTTGCCTCCGGCTTCTTGCACAATAATCACTCCAGGTGCATGATCCCAAATATTTTCTTTTTTCCCCTTAAATTGCGGTAAAGGGACTCTGGTGTAAAAATGCGCCTCTCCTCTAGCGATCGCCCCATATTTAGCCAAAGAATCCATCTGTTTCGCTGTATAAGTCAAACCTAAACGGCGATCAACGGCCGTTTGTACTCCGCGATCGCTATGAACCGATTCCACACTTTCAATCCGATACAACTGCTCAAAATTCGAGGAGTGATCGACTTGAATAGGTTGAGAAGTTCCCCCTTCTAAGGGTATTTCTATCGCCCCTTGACCTCGAATTCCTAAGAAAATCACACCCTTACCACCGTCTTCTCTGGGAAAAGCAGGACAAGCTAACACCCCTAACTTTACCTCTCCATCTTCCACTAAAGCCAAAGCAACGGCGTATTGATCCCCCCGAATAAATCCTTTTGTGCCATCGATGGGGTCCAAAGTCCAATAACGTTCCGCAACCTGTCCATTCCCCCAGTTAATCCAATCTATGACATTATCGGGGGTAGCAGTGGGAATAGTTTGTTGTACCTGTTCAATAATTTGCTGACGTACCCCTGCTAACTCTGGTTTTTCTAAGAAGGTGGCATCTTCTTCCCCAATCACAGGATCATCAGGAAACACCTCAATTAACCCTTTACATAAAATAGCTTGCGCCCCAAAATCTGCCACAGTTACGGGACTGGTATCAGCCTTTTTAACCGCTTTTCCCGCGTCCGTTTGTTGCACTCTTTGACAGAGTTTAGCCCCTTCTGTCACTATTTTCAAAGCTAATTCTTTTTCTGCTTGGTAATTCATTTTTTAGCAAAATTATTAATTGTTAATTGTTAATTGTTAATTGTTAATTGCTTAAGCATTGCTTGTACCACACGATTTAAACCCACAGAATTAGACGCTTTAAATAAAATGCGATCGCCTGGTTGAATAACTTCCTTTAACCGTTGTATCAATTGTTCGTGGGTTGAAAAAGACTGGGTTTCAATGGTTTTCACCCCTTCAATAATAGCTTTGGCTTCGGGATCATCTACCAAAATAAACAGACCATCGAGGCCCAATTTTTCGGCTGTTTCCCCCACTTCCCGATGTAATTCGGCAGAAGCTTCTCCCAACTCCTTCATAGTACCAAGAACAGCTAAATGACGGCTTCCCGGGGTATCTTTGAGCAGTTGTAAGGCCGCCTTCATGGATTCTAAACCAGCGTTGTAGGTTTCGTCTAGAAGGATGACATCGTTTTTGAGGGAATATTGTTGCGATCGCCCTTGAGGAAGATTGACTGTTACCCCTTCTTTTAAAACAGTCCAGTCCAAATTTAACTGTTGCGTGACAGCTAAGGCCGCTAAATAATTCAAGGCATTATGACGGCCAGGTAAAGGTAAAGGAAAATCTACCCCTTCTACTCTTAATATTTGATTTTCTAACAATTCTCCTGTAATGTCTCCTCCTTCTAACCCATAAGTGATAGTTTTGCCTTGCCACACCGTTGCTGCTGTTTCCATGAGACGTTGATCATCGTGGTTGAGAATAGCCACACTATCTTGAGGCATTTCGGCCAATAATTCACATTTAGCCTCAGCAATCGCCTGTCGTGATCCCAGTCGTCCAATATGTGCTGTTCCCACATTGGTTATAATTCCGATTGTAGGAGAGGCAATTTGACTTAAGAGGGCAATTTCTCCTTTGCCTCGCATGGCCATCTCAATCACAGCGTAGTCATGATTTGTGGTTAATCCCAATAGAGTTTTGGGTACGCCAATTTCGTTATTGTAGTTAGCTTGGGTTTTATGGACGTTTCCGTAAACTCCTAAGACGGCAGCAATAATTTCTTTGGTTGTGGTTTTACCCACAGATCCAGTTATGCTAACTATAGGTATCTGTACCTGATTTCGCCACCAATTTGCAATTGCTTGATACGCGCTTAAGGTATCTTTAACAACAATTTGCGGTATTTTCTTAGTTGATTGTACAGAGACTTCCTGATTAACAATTACAGCAATCGCCCCTTTGGCAATTACATCATCAATAAAATCATGTCCATCAAATTTATCCCCTTGTAAAGCAATAAAAATATCATTTTCTTCTATTTTTCTACTATCGGTACTAATTTTGTTGATAGCTTGATTAGATAAAGATTGTGATTTTTTTTGTAAGACAGCAGACAATATAGTTGGAATTTCACTGAGAATCATAGTGATAATTTGGAATAATTACTGAGAAAAATGTAGAAAATTTACGGAAGAAAATCAATTAACAATTCGTGATCAAGATCACATACAAAAGGTGTTTTTTCCGTTATTTTTAGATATGTCTTTAAAAAATAAAGTTCAATTAGGAAAGTCTATTCTATGTAACTGTGAATGAGATCATAAGCATATTAGATAGAGATAACAAAACTCACACAAAAGCGATTTTCAAAATTTTTTCCTACATTGCTACAATTTAGGAAGGAGACAACCAACACTGTTGACCATAACCAAAAATCTAAAAATAGTTGAGCAATTACTATCATCGAACCATTAGTGGGCAATAAACTTACCTATAACCTAAACGGAATTTTACAGCCCCAGGTTAAATTAATCAATTGAAACGGGCTGACGGCCATGAAGAATCTGAATCAAAGCTACTCAAGACAACAAGGATTTCAAGAAGAACAAGTCATTTACGACTACTTCTTACAGCATATCCGAACTGATACCCCAAGTCAGTTGATTGATGATTTTCGTCGGTTATTTATCGAGGTACGGGGGTTCCGTGACCTTGAAGTTTCTACGGCCTTAGAAAAAATCGTCAAACGGAAAAATAACGAACATCAGTTTAACTACTTCTTCAACCGTTGTTGTCATATTTTGATTAATCATTGGCAGATGGATGTCCAGTCCCAGGCTGCGATTCCTGAGTTAATTGGACTGTTAGAAAATCTTGCCCCTCCTCGCAATGGTTATCAGAGTAAAGCTAATCGTGTCAGATATCTGGTCAAAAACTTCACCCAGTGTGATGAGAATGTTAAACTCCAACGGTTAGCGCGAGTAATTAACAACAAACTTAATCCAGATAAGTCTAATCTGGTAGGTAACTTGATTCATCGTTATCCTTATCTATACAATCATTGTCTGTTGGGAGACGAAAGTAGTCAAGAACACCAACAAACTGTTAGAAAAGTTAAAAATCAAACGGAAAAACGTTTTGAGGTTGATCTATCTCGCTATGTTACCTACAAAGTTAGATTAGCCCAAGTATCACGTGCCCCTGAGTTAGCGGTCGAGAAAAGTCGGATTATTCGTCCCGTAAAAAACCCCACTCTCCTCAGAGATAAAGATTTAAACCAAGCTTTAAAGCATTATGTGGGAACAGTGGATGGGGGTTATAGCTATAAGAGACTATCCCAAAACTTCTTGACTCATACGGTTCATACTAAAACCTTTGGACGTTATAAAGACGATCTTTATGAATATATTCTCACTTCTTTAGATCCTAAATATTCCAAAGGACAATTTAATAAAAATCTTTATAATTTACTACAAAATACCCTCCCTGAATGCAATCACCAAAGACCCACCGAGTTCTTAATTTTACGGACTTCAAGTCAATTAATGAATTTTCTGGTGGTTGAAAACGGGAAGAAACCAGAACATTATGTTTTTGTGGATATGATTTCTAACATGGGAGTGACTCGTACTATGGGTTTATTACTTAAGGTGGTTTTGGTCTCTGGCAAAGTTAAACCCTACCTAGAAAAGCGTTTTTCTATCCTCTTTAACCATTATGAATCATTTACGAAAGAAGGGGTTCCCTGGTTGGTCAAATCTTTAGAAAATTTACAAGTAGCTTTTAGTGTTCATTTTGGTAAAGTAGATCTATCCTGCTTAAAGCAAGTAAAAATGAGATAAGTATATGTTTCAAGCGACACGCCGTCGTTTAGCTCTGTGGTACACTACAGTTACAGCAATTTTACTTCTTCTGTTTGCTACAGGGGTGTTTTTTTATGTTCGTAGCACCCTTGTAGAACGGGTTGATGACACTTTAAAGCACGTTGTAGAGGTGGTTAACCGTTCTTTGGTCATAGAGTCGGTTTCTGTGTCCGAGGGACGTTATAAGGTCAATGTGGAGGCAAGTTTTCGAGACAATGCTGAGGAAGCAGAAGATGATCATATCGATCTCGAATGGTTTAACCCTCAAGGAAAGTTAGTCTGGTCAACTTTTAGCGATCCTCCCATCATTCCCCTTCATCTTTACAGAAGGGCAGAAACGGTTCATTTTAGTGGCGATCGCATTCTGAGACAAGTTACCCAAAGAATTAATTTAGACCGTTATATTTTAGGTTATTTACGGGTCAGTCATCCTTGGTTTGAGGTTACAAAACCTATTCGTCAACTTAGTGTTGATCTCGCATTGGGAACGTTAATTACTATTATTATTGTTGGGTTTATTGGTTGGTTTTTATCTGGTTTAGCTATTCAACCTATACGAGACTCTTATCACAGTTTAAAACAATTTACGGCGGATGCTTCCCATGAGTTAAGAAACCCTATTGCTACTATTCAAACCAATGTACAAATGGCTTTAGCTTATGGAAATAGTGATCCACAAGTGCAACAAAGACAGTTAAAAGTGGTGGAAAGGTTAACACAAAGGTTAGGAAATTTAGTCAATGATTTATTATTTTTAGCCCGATCTGATAGTGGAGTTTTACAAATTAAACAGCAAACTATTCCTTTAGATGCTTTATTAATTGAAGTAATAGAAGAACAAAGAATTTTAGCACAACAGAAAAACATCTTTTTATCACTACATATCGTAGAAAATGAACAAAATAGTTTGTTAACAAATGAGTTGGAAAATGATGAAGATAATTTCAGTTTATTGGGGGATTGGGATCAATTAGCTCGTTTATTTACCAATTTGATTAGTAATGGTTTAGAACATAGTTTTTCAGAGGATAATAGCTCAGAAAAAGAGCAAAAAGTTGCCTCGGTTGAAGTAGAATTGACAAAGATTAAACGTGATCGTTTACATCATTTACAAGTCAAAGTAAAAGATACAGGAAAAGGTGTGCCTGGAACTGCTTTAAGTCATTTATTTGATCGATTTTATCAAGTTGATCCTTCTCGAAAAAGTACAGGAGGTTCTGGGTTAGGATTGGCGATCGCTCAAGCAATTGTAGATAATCATCATGGACAAATTAAAGTAGAAAGTGAGTTGAATAAAGGTACAATTTTTACTGTTATTTTGCCTATATAAATTCATTGCTTTTTTATTTTGAAACCATTTCATTATATGTTTAATTATCATTAGTGCTATAGTATAAAAACAATTGAAAAAAAGTTCTACAAATTACCCTAAATTATGACAGTTGCATCATCTAATTATCAATTCAATTATATTCCTCATTGTAAACCCAATCAATTAATTTGTGGTCATGGACAAACAGCAATTATTACAGGATGGACTGTAAGACAATCAATTGCTAAAAAATTGAGCCCAGAACACTATGCAGTTATCGGAAATTTATACAGTCCAACTAGGGGAATTAGTCCTTTAATTCGTAATTTATTAGCTAATCCTCATGTGAGATTTTTAGTTATTTTAGATGCGACAAAAGAAGACAAAAATGCAGGTAGTTGTCAATGTTTTCTAGACTTTTTAGAACGGGGTTTTACTAAAGGAAAAAGTGATACTGGTCGAGATATTTGGGTAATTAATTCCGAGATTAATGGATATATCGAAATCCAAATTGATGCTAATGCTTTAGAAAATTTACGTAAATCTCTAGATTATAAACTGGCCAATTCTATTAAAGAAGTAGTTAATTATGTTGAACAATTTAGGCAAATAAATAACAAAAACCCTTGGGGAGAACCTTTAACATTTCCAGTGATAGAAAACACTCCAACGGTATTACCTGGACCGAGATATGGTCATCGTATTGAGGGGAAAACTATCGCAGAAACATGGGTTAAAATATTGCAGAAAATTAAAACAACAGGAACTATTAGACCTACTCAATATGGACAATGGCAAGAATTGATTGATCTAACTTCTATTGTAACCGATGAACCCTCAAATTTTTATTTTCCTAATCCAAATTATTTACCAATAAAACGAGAATTTATTAATGATTATATTGGTCAAATTCTTGATGATGCACCTCAAAAAGAAGGGGTAAAATACACTTATGGTCAAAGGTTGCGATCGTGGTTTGAAAGGGATCAAATTAAACAAGCAATTGATAAATTAATCAGTGATAAAGATTCATCCAGAGTAGTTATGTCTCTATGGGATGTTAAAGATTATGAAAACAATGATAGTCCTCCTTGTCTCAATCATATTTGGGTGAGAATAGTTGATAATGAATTATCATTAACTGCGACATTTCGTAGTAATGATATGTTTTCTGCTTGGCCAGCAAATGCAATGGGTTTACGAGAATTACAACAGCATATTAGAAAAGAAATTAATAATAAATCTAATCATAATTTTCAGGTTGGACCTTTGATTATTATCAGTCAAAGCGCACATATTTATAGTGATTGCTGGGAACACGCAGACAAGGTTATTGAAACAGAATATACTAGAATATGTCAGCAAATAACTTATAATGATCCCAGTGGAAGCTTTTTAATTTCTGTTAAAGATAATGAAATTATAGTTGAACATATTACCCCAGGTTCAGGAGAAGTAGTTAACTGTTATTCAGGAAAAACTGCTAGAAAACTTTATCAACAAATTGCTGATACTTGTCCAAGTCTTGAAATTAAACACGCTATCTATTTAGGAACAGAATTACAAAAAGCAGAAATATGTTTAGTTAAAAAATTAGATAGTTATCAACAAGATAAACCTCTCATTTTTTGAAATATTGACATAGATATATCTTGGCTTGATTAATAATATTTATTTAGTTCCTGTATAGAGATCCACTATGTTTCTAACTATTTTGGCCATTGCTATTCCTACTGTTACAAGGGCAATAATTATAATATTTATATTGTATTCAAAATGAGCATTAATTATTAGTCCGGCAGCTAAAAATAGGAAAATAATTATACCTTCCATTATCTCTAGTTTAGCTATTTGCCATAAAGACTTTTTTCTAACTTGAGCAAGTAATTTAACAAATTTTGAACGACTACCTTCTGAGTTATATAAAGACTGAGGAGGTGATTCATTTCTCAAGAATATAATAGTACAAAATGTTTCCCCATAATCTAATTTAATACTTTCTGAAGAAAAATTCTGTACTGGAATTAATAATTCCCCTTCTGCCCATCCTGGATCTACTTTAGTGGATATATGAGATAATCCTAAAGCAACTTTAGAAACTTTAGATAAAATTAAGGCGGAAATACAACCGTTTTGGGGCATTTTAATTTCTTCAAGGGTACCAATTAAGGCAATATCTCTAGGTTTAATGAGCAGTTGTTCTCCTTCGTTAAGGGTAGTAAGAGAAGGCTTTGTTATAAAAGACTTCATGAAACCACCAACCCTCAAATCATAACCCATTGAGGTTAAACAGTCCTCATTATATTTTTTAATTAATAATTGTGTTTCTCTGTTCCATTGGTTTTCTTCTGTACACAAAATCTTCTGTATATCAGTATCAGTTAAAATAGGCATTGAATAATTCTGTGGTTTAATTTTGTGGGCTAAAAAGATAAATAATCCCTAAAAAGCTGAATAAGCAATAATTACATACGAGGCAGAGTAACGCTTTCAGGTTGATCTTGATATTTACCACTACGAGATTCATAATCTATAGAGCAAGGTTCTCCTTCTAAAAATAGTAATTGAACAATGCCCTCTTTTGCATAAATTCGACAATCAGCACTGGATGAATTAGAAAATTCTAAAGTTAAATGTCCTCGCCAAGCTGCTTCGGCAGGAGTCACATTTGCAACAATTCCACAACGAGCATAAGTGCTTTTTCCTAAACAAATGACTGTAACATTTTCTGGTACTTCCAAGCGTTCAAAAGAAACCCCTAATCCATAAGAATGAGCAGGTAAAATAAAATAAGTACCACTAGAATCATGATAGAGTTTTGTCGACTCTAAATTGTCAGAACTAAAATTTTTAGGATCAACAACTGTCCCCGGAATATGTCTAAAAATACGAAACTCTACAGCAGATAACCTAATATCATAGCCAAAACTACTTAAACCGTAAGAAATAACAGGTACATCCTCAACTCTACGAACTTGCTGAGGTTCAAAGGGAGATATCATACCCTCTTTTGCCATTTTTATAATCCAGATGTCGTTTTTAATCACTTTAGGTCTATAAAGGTAAAACTGGTAATTATTGTCCCATAAAGTAAGACCATTTTCATCAACTTGGACTACAGATATTGATCTTGCCGGGGTCAACGGCCGTTGACCCCGACCCAAATTTGTAGCTATACTTTAGGAAATTGCTATGAGTCATAGCCCAAGCAGCAAAACACGGCATTTCTACCCACGGAGCCAGTATTTATGTTACCTTAGAACCCTGTCTTTACTGCTTAAAATTAATTATTTCTGCTGGTATTAGAGAAGTTCTCTATGAAAGCGATTTTAATAAGGGTGATAAAGTCTTGGTTAGAGATGCTTTTATTAAAGACGGTTTAGTGAGTTTAACTCAAATAAAGTTATCCCAAGAAACAGCAAAACGCGCATCTTTATTCCTCTTAAATCCTACCTTAACAGCGAGAGAAAAGTTAGAAAATCATCAAACTTTATAAGGTAATTTTTGAATTGCTTTATTAGAACCAATGACAACCATTGATAAGTCCTTATCTAATTTTTCTTGAGGGTTAGGGTTAATTTTGAATTTATCATCATTTCCTATCGCTAACACACTAATTTTATAACGACTTCTTAAATGTAATTCTTCCAGGGTTTTGCCATGAAACTCTTCAGGAATACGAGTTTCTACAATACTATTATCGGGGTCAAGCTCAAACCTTTCCAGTACCCCTGGGTTTTGGGTTAATAAATGTCCTAAATTACATCCTGCTTGGTATTCAGGAAAGACAACTAAATCTGCTCCAACCCTTTTTAATAGTTTACCATGAACATCGGAAGAAGCTTTGGAAACAACATATTTTACTCCACCTTCTTTGACGTTTAAAGTAGTAATAATACTTTCTTCTAAATAGTTACCAATAGCAATAATAACTGTATCAAATTCAAAGATTCCTGCTTCTTTTAAAGCATTGGGTTTAGTAGAATCTAATTCAATGGCACTAGATGCAAGTTTTTCTGCTAAAACTTGAGCAACTAACGCTTCATTGAGGTCAGTTCCTAATACTTCATATCCTAATTTATGAAGTGTTCCACAAACAGCGCGGCCAAACCTTCCTAACCCAATAACAGCAAATTGACGGGTTTCTCGACGGAGACTACTAAAAAAATTTAAGGATTTCAAGTTGATACCTCACCCTTTTTTTAAACAATATACTACTAGACATTTCGATTAGGACAATTATCAGATTCCTCCTTGCCTCGGAATGACAATTAAAGGTAGAAAAATGTCCTAACTAATTTTCGTACTGTTATAGCTTGCTTCTGCCTTATTATATCAAATTTAATGTCTATCCCACCAATAAATTTTCTTCAGGATATTGAATAACCGTGGGACGAGTTTCTCCTGCGATCGCAGCCATAAATACCAGAATTCCAACTCTTCCAGTATACATAGTTAAGATTAATAATAATTGAGAAACTGCCGATAATTTATCTGTAATTCCTGTGGATAATCCTACGGTAGCAAAAGCGGAAATAACTTCAAAGAAAACTTGTAATGAAGTACGAGCAGATTCAAAAAAGCTAGGATGAAAAATACCCTCATTTAAGTAGATCAAAAAAGTCATTAACACCACCATATTAGTAGAACCAAAAACAACTGCTACTGCTTTTAAAATTAATGGTACGGGAATTTCTCGCTCGAACATTACCACCTCATCATTCCCTCTTAAAACAGAACGAGTACAGTTAGTTAAAATGCTCAATGTTGTTGTTTTAATTCCCCCTCCTGTTCCACTAGGACTGGCACCAATAAACATTAATCCCATAGTTAATAATAAACCAGCAAAGGTCATTCCTCCGATATCAATACTATTAAATCCAGCAGTTCTTGTGGTAACAGATTGAAACCATGCTGTTAGTAACTTACTTCTTAAATCCAGATTACCTAATGTATCAGGATTAAGATATTCCACGAGAAAAAAGATTAGAGTTCCGAATAATAATAAAATTGCCGTTGTACTGATTACTACCTTAAAATTTAAAGAAAAAACCCATCTTTCCCGCTTTCTAGTAACAAAATGAACAATGGCCATATAAAGTTCCATAATAACTTGATAACCAATGCCACCAAAAATAATTAATAAAGGAATAATAAAATTAATAGTTAAAGAATCATCCAGACTGGTTAAGCTATCAGAAAATAAGCTAAAACCTGCATTATTCCAAGCACTAATACTATGAAAAATTGCATACCATAACCCTTTTAAAGTTCCATATTTTTTGGAAAATACATTAAGCATCAAGAGAATACCTAAAATTTCAAAAACTAGAGTTGTAGCAATAATAGAACGAATCAGGGTCTTACTATTCCCGTGTAAAAAAGGACGATCAAAAGACTCTTGTATGGCCAATTTTTGTCTGAGATCAAACCTTCGCCCTAATAATAAAATCAGGAAAGTTGTGGTAGTCATATACCCTAAACCTCCCACTTGAATTAAAAGTAAAATAATTAATTGACCCCAGAAAGAAAAATAACTTCCTGTATCAACAACAATTAATCCAGTAACACAAACAGCAGAAGTCGAAGTAAATAAGGCAACTAGAGGATTATTCCAACTACCATCATAAGTGGCAAAAGGTAACATTAATAACAGCGTTCCTACAGCAATTACCGCAAGAAAACCTACACAAATTGTCCTAGCAATTGTCATTATCAAATAGTAAATCTACAAAAGGATAGACTTATTTATTATTAATTATTGCTGATTTATTGTCAATTTTTTATTATCTGTTTTCCTAATTAAACATGATCAGAATTATTATGGCTTAAACTTAAAAATTGGGAATTTGCAGATTCTCCTCTGTTTTTGGTGGAACCGTTAGACCATTGAGAGACCGATGCAGACACAGTTTCTTGTTGTAGTTGATCGAGGGTTTCCACAAAATCTTTAATCCCTTTAAACCTTCCATAAACAGAAGCAAAACGAATATAAGCCACTTCATTTTCTTTCCGTAAATATTGTAGTACCAACTGGCCAATTTCGTGAGTGGTAACTTGTCTTTGAGGACGTTGTTGTAAATAGGACTCAATATCGTCTACAATGTTCTCAAGGCGTTGATGAGTAATTCCTGTCTTCTCACAAGCTCTGACCATACCTCGCAAGAGCTTGGAAGCATCGAAGGACTCTTTTTTGCCGTCGTGTTTAATAACAGTTATGGGAACAAACTCGATGCGTTCATAAGTGGTAAAACGGTGTTTACAGTTTAAACATTCACGGCGACGACGGGTGCTTTGCCCGCCTTCGGAAGATCGCGATTCTAAAACGCGGCTATTTGTATGCTGACAGTAGGGACATTGCATAGGACGATCCGTAATAACGGAAAATTAAAGTAAAAGAAGTAAGAACTCAAAATAATTAGTAAATTGCGAGAAAATACAAGATTCTGAGCCGTCTTGACTCCCCTCGCTTAAAATTGGGGAAAATGACGGCTCAGATAACCTGGAAACTGACTGGTTTTGGGGAGATTAGACCCTGAAACCTACTTTTGGATACGGGGGGGTTCGCGAAAAGCGATCGCAAAGAAAAGAACCGCCAATGCCATAATTAAAACAACGATATAAGCAACGCTTTCCATCTTAAGAATTTCCTAAAATTATTTTCATACCTAGTGTATCAAAAAATTGACAAAATTCCATGCAGTACCGGGTACTTATCAGTGAACAGTGAACAGTGACCAGTGATTAATGGCCAGTGATCACTCTGCTAAAGACTTTGAACTAAGACAAAGGGTTGTACAATTAAAGTCTTAAATAGTTGAGTTTGGTCAATATTCCAATCACTTAATTGTTGATTGGATGGCTTACAAATTAATTGTTCTGTAATCCAATGTTCAACAGCTTTTTTGTCATCTTGAGCGATAGCAACACCGACATCTAATAGGTTTAATTTTTCATTAACTACAATAACAGCATCCCTTTGGGCGTGGGGTTTAATGTCATTCCAATTAACATCGGCCATGTCTTCTTCTAGTTTTTTTCTGATTTCTTCCATAAATAGTTTCTACTTGATCAATTAGGTTTTCAATTGTCAATTATCAGTTACCAGTTAGCAGTTTTTATTTAAATTGATTGGTCACTGGTAACTGTTCACTGTTCAAGGTGCTATAATGAAGCCAGAACGAGGAGATACTGTTATTTTTAACTGGTTATTATCCCAATTAATTGCTCCTTCTCCATAAATAATCTGACTTGGTTTAGCCTCTAAAATTGAGGGTACTTTATCAAATTTATCTATTAGCATTTCTGCTTTTTCTAGACCACTATTCACCGCAATAATCAACCCTTCTTCTCCTAAAATACGGGCAAAAACATAGACATTTCCTTGAGTAGCAATAACCTGATAGTCTCCTGTTCGTAAAGCCGTATATTTTTTGCGAATTTGGATTAATTGTTTATGATAAGATAAGGTTTCTTGATCCCATTTTTCCTCTGTAGGAAAACCTTTTCTTCCATCAGGATCTCTACCACCTTCAATACCAATTTCATCGCCATAAAATATGTTTGGAGTGCCAGGAAAGGTAAATAAGAATAACGTAGCTAACTGTAGAGAAGTGCGATCGCCTCCTGCCATAGTTAGAAAACGAGAAGTATCGTGACTATCCAGGAGATTTAACTGGGTTAATTGAATTTCCCAAGGATGACGGGCTAATAATTCCTCAATTCCCTTTGCATATCCCTCTGCATCGAGGGTTTCGTAGGGCTTATAAAAACTGGGGATAGTGTCCTTGTCAACGCGATCGCCAATAACAAAACAAGCAGTTAAACGAGCAAACGGATAATTCATCACCCCATCAAATTGCTTGCCATCTAACCATGGAGTGGCATCAAAAACGATTTCTCCGACAATATAGGCTTCAGGATTCACCGCTTTCACTCTTTCGCGAAATTCCTCCCAAAAACCCTCTGCTTTGACACAGTTCGGTACATCCAACCGCCAACCGTCGATCCCTTGTTCTAACCAATATTCCCCCACCTGCATAATATATTCTTTCACTGCCGGATTATCGTGGTTAAACTGAGGTAAAGCGCGATAATCGATCCAAGAAACATAATTAGCCGGACGACTGCCATCATAAGCAGATAAAGGCCACCCTTCGATTTTAAACCAATCTAACCAAGGGGAATTTGGTCCATTTTCCAGGATATCGTTAAAAAAGAAAAAGCCACGACTAGCGTGATTAAATACCCCATCTAAAACCACCTTGAACCCTTTATCATGGGCAGTTTTCAACAAGAGATCAAAAGCCTCTCTTTCTCCCAATAAAGGATCGATGGCATAATAATCTTGGGTATGATAGCGATGGTTGCTGGCAGAGCGAAAAATAGGGGTAAAATAGAGGGCATTAACCCCTAAATCTTGTAAATAATCCAATTTATCAATGACTCCCCAGAGGTTGCCCCCTTTGTATCCTTGGAAAGTTGGGGGCGCGTCCCAGTCTTCTAGGGGTACATCTAATAACCATTTTTGGTGAGGTGGAACCTTTCTTGCAAAGGTATCGGGATAAATTTGGTAAAAAATTGCGTCTTTTACCCAATCGGGAGTTTTTATAGCCATTTTTATACCTCTCAGACAAAGACACGATGTTGTAAGGAAGGCATTTGTTGGCGCACTTGTTTTACACGGTTAGGGTTAATTTCTGCTAAGGCCATACCCGGTTGTTGTCCTGCGTCGTCTAAAATAATGCCCCAAGGGTCAATAATGACGGCGTGACCGTGGGTAAAGCGTCTGGCGTAGTGGTTGCCCGTTTGTGCTGGTGCGACGATATAGCAGGTGTTTTCGATCGCTCTAGCTTGTAGAAGAACTTGCCAGTGATCTTTGCCAGTAAAAGCGGTAAAAGCAGCCGGAACAAATAAAACTTCTACCCCTTGACTCGATAAATGACGATATAACTCGGGGAAGCGCACATCATAACAGATAGATAGTCCTAAGTTACCTAAGTCTTCTGAAGCATAAACATCAGGTAACTTGTTTCCTGGCATCACTGTACTTGATTCCCGATAAGTATTACCATCAGGGACATCAACATCGAATAAATGAGCTTTTTGATAACGAGAGACTTCTTTTCCTGTGGGATCAACTAAAATAGCGGTATTGTAAGCCTTTTTTCCATCGCCTTCGACGGGGACTGGAAAGCCTCCGCCTAAAATGGTTACTTGAAAGCGTTGGGCCATAGTTTTGACAAATTTTTCCGCTTTTTGGGAAATTTCTGAGGCTTTGTTGAGTTTGTCTTCTTCTTTCCCTAGAAAAGCAAAATTTTCTGGTAGACCGATTAATTCGGCACCACGACGTACAGCAAGTTCAATAAGTTCTTCAGCCTCTAGTAGATTTTTTTCTAGATCGGGCTTGCTTGTCATTTGAATAGCAGCAGCAAGATAAGGTTTCATTCCGTCCTTATAATCAAAATCCTAATTGTGATTATAAGCTAAGACGGGAGGCTAGGAATATCTAGTCTTAAAAATACTCAGAGAAAATTAAGGTAAGACTAGGCTGTTTTTCATTTACTGGTTGAAACATTATAGTGACCTTACATGGAAAACACAGAAAGTCATGGTTGAAGAATATCAACTACAATCGAAGAAATTAGATGAAAAAGAAACAGAAATACAATCATTTGTTGCTCAAGAACAGTTACAAATGATCGGTTCTATTACTTATCTAATGATGAGTTCTAGTTTACACAGAAAATATGAAATCATTGATATTTCAGAACGATTTATCCCTTCATTAATTCACAATCAATTTCGCTATTGTGAAATTGAAGGTCAGCCTTTGGGATTTGTTAATTGGGCATGGTTAAGTGATGAAGTAGAAGAAAAATTTCAAACAGGAAATTATGTTTTGAAACTAGATGAATGGCAAAGTGGAAATAACTTATGGTTTCCAGAATTTATCGCACCTTTTGGTCATGCGCGTTTAATTATTAAAGATTTGCGGACAAATGTTTTACCAAAAGGAACACCAGGAAAATCATTAAGAATTCGTCCCGATGGCAGTTTAAAAGCAATTGCTAATTGGAGAATATAGGTTTTTATCTTGTTTAAAAATTTTGTAAAATTAATGAGGAGATGTATTAATCATGGGAAAAGTAGGTAACTTTTTTAAGAGTGTTGGTAAATCTATTGCATCCACATTTACTGGTAACTATGATGGTACCAACGGCAACGATAATATCCATCTACTGGCAATCTCTACTACCATTCATACAAAGCATGGTCACGATAAAATCTATGGAGTCGGTGGAGGTCTGAAGGTAAGAGATGATAGTGGTCATTTAGACCTTTATGGTGCGGCCATCGGTGTTGATGTTAGAAAATATCAATGGGGTAATATCTATTTTGCTGGTGCTGCTGGCAGTTCCTACGTTGAATCAAAAGGGACAGGAAATATCTATTTTGCTGGTGCTGCGGGTAGTTCAAGAGTTAAAAAATATGGTAATGGAGAAATAACTTTTAAAGGTGTAGCTGGACATTCAGATACTTACCAAAGTGGCGATGGAAACCTCTATTTTGCAGGTGCAGCAGGGTACGCTAAGGTAAGAAAATATGGCAATGGAGAAATTACTTTTAAGAGACTGTTTGTAAAGAAAAGATAAAGAAATTAGGCGGCACAGATTTGTGGTTATAAAACTATGGAATAAGTTTTTATGACAGTTTTATGAAGAGACGTTCTTATC